>Ga0209343_10005020_pt1 | contig 16228 bp, 15 predicted proteins | sample RifCSPlowO2_02_FD_184026 | JGI IMG/M metagenome (GOLD analysis project Ga0209343, IMG submission 184026) | Groundwater microbial communities from Rifle, Colorado - Rifle CSP2_plank lowO2_0.2 (SPAdes) (version 2) | ecosystem: Environmental > Aquatic > Deep subsurface > Groundwater | place... | reverse complement strand
AGCGGTCTTCGGGCACGAGCACCTGCTGTGCATCGCCTTCTACCACCAAGGTTTCCAAGACCAGTTCGCCGTCTTTAACTAGGCAGTCCTTGAGGTCGATCAAGTGGTCGATGGGCGAGCGGCGGTGATACAGCACACCCATGGAAAACACGGTGTCGAAGCCTTGTAGTTTGCTCGGTAGCTCTTCGAACGCCAGCGGCAGATGCCAGGCGGGCAGGTCGGGCAGGTAGTTCTTCATCGCCAGGAATTGGCAGAGGAACAGCCAGTTGGGGTCGATGCCGACCACGCTGTCCGCACCGGCACCAAGCATGCGCCACATGTAGTAGCCGTTGCCGCAGCCGACATCCAGCACCCGCTTGCCCTTGAGGTCGAGGTAGGGCGCGACGCGCTGCCATTTCCAGTCCGAGCGCCATTCCGTGTCGACATGCACGTCAAACAGGTGAAACGGTCCCTTGCGCCAGGGAATCAGGCCCTGAAGAGCCGTGGTTAATACTGCGCGTGTCGAGTCGTCACAGGTTCCGTTGAAACGGAAGCTGTGTAGCAGCTCCAGTTGTTCGACATTCAGTGCAGGCAAGCTCTGCACCGCGCCGTACCAGCGCGCCAGGTCGCCATGGCCGACGGCCAGTTTGGCGTCGATCTGCCTGGGCAGGTCGGCTGACCATTCTTGCAGTGGAGTGCCGGCAAGGGTGGCTTGCAGGGCGTCGAGGTCGAGGCGGCTGATCATGGCAGGGCAATCATCGAGGCGAAATTAAGACACTGGAACCACGGTACTACCTGGCTAAAACCAGCGGCGAGCAGGCGTTCGCGGTGCTGCTCCAGGCTGTCTGGAAGCATGACTTTCTCGATCGCGCTGCGTTTTTGAGCGATTTCCAGCTCGCTGTAGCCGTTGGCCCGCTTGAAGGCGATATGCAGATCGCCCAGCAGAGCATGCTGCTCGGCATCTTCGAATTGCAGTTTTTCCGAAAGGATCAGCGCGCCGCCGGGCACTAGGGCTTGGCGAATCCGCGTTAGTAAGTCGAGGCGTTGTTCAGGCTGGATAAATTGCAGGGTGAAGTTCAGTGCCACCAGCGAAGTGGGCTGAAAGTCGAGGCGGAGAATGTCGGCCTCAATCACCTCGACGGGCAGCAACTCTTGAAACATCGAGTCCTGTGCATGCAGGTATTCGCGGCAGCGCTCGACCATGGCGCTGGAGTTGTCCACGGCGATCACCCGGCAATCGTCGATCTGCACATGCCGCCGCAGCGCTTGGGTCACAGCGCCCAGAGAGCTGCCGAGGTCATACAGCACACTATGCGGTTGGGCGAACTGTCCAGCGAGCACGCCAATGTTCTCGACAATGGTCGGGTAACCCGGCACCGAGCGTTTGATCATGTCGGGGAAAACCCGCACCACATCCTCGTTGAACACGAAGTCCGGCACTTGGGCCAGGGGTTGGGCGAAAAGACGGTCGGGCTGTTTGCTCACGATGGCTGCGCACTGGTCAATAAAGCCGGGCATTTTAGCCAAGTGCGCCGCATAGCCAAACCTTGATTGCCGTTATTGGTCGCAAATCTGCATGGAGACGGCTCAGCGGGCGTGTTTGAAGGCCGACGCAGCGATAGCCCATTGCCCCAGCCAATAGCTGAGCATGATCGCTACGGGCGCCGCCTCGAAGGGGGCGACAAAGCGGTTGATGCCGATCAGGCTGTCGGACAATACGAACAGCGCGGCACCTACGGCGGCCAGGCGCCTGGAATGGATATTCAGGTCGGGTTGGCCAAGGCGGGCGAGAGCGCGCCAGAGCATGGCGCTAATCGCCAGGGCGTAACAGGCTACGGGGATCAGCAGCGGGCCCAGGTTAGCGTTGGCGAGGATGGTGAACATCGTTCCGCCAGTGGCCAACGCAAGAATCAAAGCGAGCCAGGCGGGTTGTTTGCAGTCGCTCAGGTAGGCGCGCAGGTAGGCCAGGTGCGCCAGAAGGAAGGCGCCTAGGCCGAAAACGAACTGGTCGCCCGGCCAGTCGAGCAGAATATCGCCCACCAGTGAGCAGAGCAGGCCGAGGCTGATCCAACGTCGATACAGGCCGCTGGGTACCGTTCTCAACCACAGCAGCAGGGCAGTCACTGGAATGCCTTTACTGAGCAGGCCCAGTTCATTCATGCCGCTGAGCCGTGTATAGAGGAATATCGCAGCACCCAGCAAACCCAGCAGCAGATAACGCATGACCCTTGTCCTTGATACTCGAAAGGTCAGCACTATGGCGCGTCGCGAATTAACTGGCCACGCCATGGGTGCCACTTAGGTCAGCATTTCGCGTCAGTAGCAGCAGGCTGTTGAAAAACTACCTACGTTGCCATCGCCGCGTTAAAAACAGGCTCGTGCGCGAGTCCGATCAAAATGCTCATTTACAGCCCGTAAACTCCGCTTTTTCGCCGTTTTGACCAGCCGAAGGCTGTTACTAACGTAGCCTCTTGCGCTGGCTGCCTCGCCTACGTTTTTCAACGGCCTGCTAGCGAGCTTTGATCGTGCAGTTGAAGCGCTGGGCGGGCACTACGCCGACTTCCCAGGGGCGTTCATAGGTTAGGGCCAATTGGCCTTCGCCTGCTTTGATGACCTCGAAGCGCCAGGTGGAAACCCCGGCGCTGCCGACCAGGCCAGCGTCTTCCGGGTTGCTGTAGACCTCCGGGCCGAGGCTTTTCAGCACCTGGGGTGCGGAGTCACGCAGCAGCCAACGGAAACCGGTGGTGGGATTGCTCGGCAGGCGTAGATTGAATTGCTGGCCAACGTGCAACGACAGCGGGCATTTGCTCTGCTGGTTTTGCTCCAGGGTCACGCTGCTGGGCGTTTGTGCGCAGGCGGCGAGCAGTGCAAGGCTGAGTGCCACTGTCAGGCGGGGGGCAAGCATGGTGAACTCCTGGCGAATGTCGAGGCTGCCAGCATAGCCGCTAGGTCCGCCCTGCGGGAGTCTGTGCTTCGAACGTCTTCTGCAGTGGTGCGCGCAACTGCTGGATGAATTCGTCGATTAGCGGTGTGAGCAGGGCAAAGCACTCGTGCCGTGCCAGGCGTACTTTGCGCCTGTCGATCAGCTCATGCTCCAGGCGTTGCAGCACCTGCTGTCTCAGGCTTAGCGGACATTGACTGTTTAAGGGCGATCAGCGCCCATTTGTCGTACAGGCTGCAGTTTTACCGGGCAAAGGGTTAAAGTTGCACCTCTGTTTTTCAGGGTTGCACTTTTCATGTTCAACGCGCGGTTGATGCGTCTTGATGACCAGGCCCACGAACACACTCACGACCATCATCAACTGGTGCTGTCGCTGGCTGGACGTGCCGAATTTGAAGTCAACGGCCGGGGCGGCGAGGTGTGCCGCATGCGCGCCTGTCTGGTGCCGGGGGATGCCGATCACCAGTTCGCTGGTATGGGTGACAACCGCATGCTGATCATCGATCTGGACGAGCAGGGCACCTCCAGTGAAGACCTGCAGCTGCTGACCCGTCTGTTTGAAACACCACGCTACCCGCAACTGGATGCCGATTTCCAGAACCTGCTGAGCTATGCCGGCGCCGAGCTGGAACGCTATGGCTCCGATCCATTGCTTCCCCGTGCCCTGGGGGGCGTGCTGCTGCGTGCCTTGCATCTACGCCTGTTTGGCGAGCCCCAGACGCGGCCCATGGGGGCGCTGAATGTGGAGCGGCTCGACAGTTACATCACCCAGCATTTGGCGCGGCGTATCAGTGTGGCTGAGTTGGCACAGGTGGCCTGCCTCAGCCCCAGTCATTTCCATGCGCAGTTCAAGGACAGCGTCGGTTTGACGCCGCATCAGTACCTGCTGAAAACACGCCTGGATCGGGCTGTACGGCTGTTGCGCGAGAGCGGCCTGCCGCTGATCCGTATCGCGGAAGAGTGCGGTTTCTCCAGCCAGAGCGCGCTGACCACCGCTATGCGCCGCTATTTGGGCCTGACGCCGAAACGCCTGCGTAGCGCCGAATAACTGAGCCCTCGACGGTTATTGGGTAGCACGCTGCATACATTTGCGTGATGGTTACAGTCGACGAAGCGTGAACTTCCGCACATGGACGGCTAAGCTGTGGCCCACGCAGGTTTTTCCTGTGCCCGGGCAAGGATGCTGCTGGTAGTCAAGTGTGCCCATAAAGTGCGAGTAGTCTTGATGAACAAGCCCCTATACCTGTCCACACTTTCACTGCTCGGCATGCTGCTGTTCAGTACAACGCTGTCCGCTGCCAGTCTGCAAGCCGAGCTGGTGGACAGTGAAGGGCAGCCGCTGGCCAATGCTGTGCTTACCTTGCGCAGTGAGGTTGCACCCGTGGTTGCACCTGTCACGGCGGTGATGGATCAAATCTCGCAGCAATTCGCGCCCAATGTACTGGCTGTGCGCAGCGGTACTGCCGTGTCGTTTCCTAATAGCGACAACATTCGCCATCACGTCTATTCGTTCTCGTTGGCTAAGCGCTTTGAGCTACGCCTCTACCAGGGTACGCCGAGCGAGCCGGTGGTTTTCGACAAGCCCGGTGTGGTAGTGCTTGGTTGCAATATCCACGACTGGATGGTGGGTTATGTCTATGTCACTGACGATCCGTGGTTCGCGGTGAGTGATGCACAGGGCAAGCTGAACCTGGAGCAGTTGCCAGCAGGGACCTACACCGCCAGCCTATGGCACCCACAAGCGCCGGATATGTTGCCGCAGGATGCCGGCCAGGTGCAGCTGACAGAGGCCGGTAGCCTGCAGCGCTTTACCCTGTCCATGCAGGCTCCTGGCGGTCAAACCGCTCCGAGTGCGCCGGTCAGCGCTTTTGGTGATGCATTCAAGAAGGCACGCGATGCTGCGCAATAGCTTTCAGGCGCGAATTGCCGGGGTACTGGTACTGCTGCTGTTAGTGGTTGTGGGGGCGCTGTATGTGGCGGTGCAGACTGCCACCAATGCAGCCGTACGCAGCCAGGCACGTGAGCAGTTAGACGTCGGCAGCCTGGTCTTTCAGCAATTACTCGAGGTCCGTGGCCGTCAGTTGCACGACGCAGTGCAGGTGTTGGCGGCGGATTTTGGTTTCAAGGATGCCGTGGCCAGTGGCGACACCGAGACAATTCGCTCGGCGTTAATCAACCATGGCGCACGGATCAACGCCAGTGCAGTCATGATGCTGGGCCTGGATGGCAACCTTGAGGTCAGCAGTGATCGGCAGATCAGCGGTGAGACTGCCAAGCGCCTCAGCGCGCAGGTGATGCAGCGTCAGCGCGAAGGTGTGCAGATCTTTCTGATGCCGATTGCTGACAAGATCTACTTGCTGGTGCAGGCCACAGTCACCGCGCCGCTGCCAATTGCCCGCGTCATGATGGGCTTTCAGGTCGATGATGCATTTGCCGCCGAATTGCGTGAATTGACCCACCTGGATTTGACCTTGCGGGCGACCCAGGACGGTGTCGCGGATATCTGGATCAGCACTTTGCAACCTGCGCAAAGCAAGCAGCTGCAAGGCAGCATGGCTGAGTTAACCAATGATGCAATCAGCCTGATCGGTGAAGAGTCGTACTTGAATCAGACCCTGGTGCTTGCCAGTGGGGATGGCTTTGAAGTGCGTGCGTTGTTGCACAAATCCTTGAGTCAGGCGCAAGAGGCCTTTGCTCCGCTTGATCAGAAAATTCTACTGATTGCTCTGGCTGCGCTATCCGCCTCCCTGGTGGGGGCCTTAATGCTGGCGCGCTCAGTGTCGCAGCCGGTTCGGCAGTTGGCGGCAGTGGCTGAGCGGGTGCGCCAGGGTGATTACCAGGCCAGCCTGGACCTGCAGCGCGGCGACGAGCTAGGGCGTTTGGCCACTGCGTTCAAAGCCATGCAGCAAGGCATTGCCGAGCGTGAGCGGCAGCTGGCGCACAATGCGCTGCATGATGCGTTGACGGGCCTGCCCAACCGCACGCTGGCGCTGGAACGCCTGGGCAGTGCCATCACGGCAGGACGACCGACGTCGTTGCTCTACTTGGGCGTGGCGAATTTTCGGGCCGTCAATGAAAGCCTTGGCGCAGAGGGAGGCGACCTGGCGTTGCAGCAACTGAGCCGACGCCTGCAGGCCGTGTTGCGTCCTGGTGATAGCGTGGCGCGGATTATCGGCGATGAATTCCTGCTGCTGCTGGAAAACACCAACAGCGACAGTGCCGTGGGTATTGCCGACAAGGTTCAGCAACTGTTGCTCAAACCGTTGCGCGTCGCCACTCACGATTTCGCCTTGGATTGCCGCATTGGCATTGCCAGTTATCCGGTGGACGGCAACGCCCCTGAAGAGCTGCTGCGCCGGGCGAGCATTGCCATGCAGGATGCGGCTGGCATGCCCAGCCATCTGCAGGTGTATCAACAGGGTCGTGATGATGCCCAGCAGCGGCAGATTCGCCTGATTCGCGATTTGCGGCATGCCCCTGATAAAGCAGAGTTGTTGCTGCACTATCAGCCCAAATTAGACATCGCAGCCGGCCAGGTGCGTCAGGCTGAAGCCCTACTGCGTTGGCAGCACCCGACGCTGGGCATGGTCTCTCCGGGTGAATTTATCCCGCTGGCCGAACGCACCGGCAGTATCCAGTTGTTGACTGCTTGGGTCATCGAAGAGGTCCTGCGCCAATTACGTGAGTGGGCGGGGCGTGGACTGCGCGTGCAGGTGTCGTTGAACATCTCCACCGACGACCTGATTGACCCTCAGTTGCCGGCACGGGTCAGTAAATTGTTGGCCGAGTATCAGGTCCCGGCCGAGCAGCTTATTTTTGAAATCACTGAAAGCGGTGTGATGCTCAATCCCGAGGTCGCGTTGCAAGTGCTGCATGGTTTACGGGCATGTGGCATCAGCCTGTCGGTGGACGACTTTGGCACGGGCTATTCTTCCCTGGCGCAGCTAAAGCGCATGCCGGTGCAGGAGTTGAAAATTGATCAATCATTTATCCGCGACCTGGACGATGCCAGTGAGGACTCAGTCATCGTGCGTTCGACCATCGAGATGAGCCACAGCCTGGGCCTCAAGGTCGTAGCTGAAGGGGTCGAGTTCGAGCGCAGCCTGCAATTGCTCGGGCGTTGGCAGTGCGACACCGCCCAGGGCTACCTGATCAGTCGTCCACTGGCGGCGCAAGCCTTTGAAACCTGGATGGCGCAGTACGTACACGCCCCCTCGACGTTGGTGCATTGAATATGACTTACCTGCCACGCTGCATTGTCCTGCTGCTCGGCCTGCTGGCCAATCTGGCCTGTGCCGATGGCCGTTTGCTGGCTACCGGCGGTGCCAGCAGTATTGAAGGCGCCGCCGGTGGCGGGATTACGCCCTGGGCCGTGTTGTCTGGGTATGGTGAGCGTGGGGAGTGGGGCGCGGATGTATTCGCCACGCGGGTTGAGACGGGCGATTACCGTCTGGACGTGGCCGGTGTCGGTGTCGCTTTCGACAACCGTATTGAATTGTCTTACGCCCGTCAGCGTTTTGATCTGGGTAACCTGGCGCGCGGCCTCAACTTACCTGAGAACAGCCTGAGTCAGGACATCTTTGGCCTCAAAGTGCGCCTATTCGGTGATCTGATCTACGACCAGTTGCCGCAAGTTTCTCTGGGCATTCAGCACAAGCGCCAGAAGGACTTTCTGATTCCCAGTCTGGTTGGCGCCCAGCGCAGCGAGGACACCGAGGGTTACCTCACGGCCAGCCGGCTGATCCTTGGCGGCGCCTTTGGCTACAACCTGCTGCTCAACGGCGGTATTCGTTACAGTCGAGCCAATGAGCTGGGGCTGTTGGGCTTTGGCGGTGACCGCCGTGATCGTCATTCGGTGCTCAAGGAAGGTTCGGTCGCCGTGCTGTTCAATCCGCGTTGGGCGCTTGGGGTCGAGTACCGCGAAAAGCCGGATAACCTGAGCTTTGCGGGTGAAAGCGATTGGGCCGACTTGTTTCTGGGCTACTTCCCCAACAAGAATCTCGCCGTGGTGTTGGCGTATGCGCGCCTGGGCGAGATTGCCACACTGGATCATCAGGACGGGGTTTATCTGTCCGTACAGGGGAGTTTCTAGGCATGCGCAGTGTGCTGTTAGCGATGGTTCTGACCCTGGCGGCCTGCGCTCAGCAGCCGCCCAAAGACGACAGCCTGTACCGTGAGTTGGGTGAGCAGTCCGGGATCACTCGTATCGTTGAAGGCATGTTGCTGAACATCGCTGCTGATCCGCGCATCGTTCGGCACTTTGAAAATATCGATATCGAGCGTCTGCGCGACAAACTGGCGGAGCAGATCTGCGTCGAAGCGGGCGGCCCCTGCACGTACACCGGCGACAGCATGGAAGAGAGCCACAAGGGCCAGAACCTTACGCCGAGCGACTTCAACGCCCTGGTGGAAAACCTGCAGGAGGCAATGAGTGCGCAGAACGTACCCATGCCGGCGCAAAACCGCCTGCTGGCGCGCCTGGCGCCGATGCGTGCGCAGGTGATTGACCGCTAGAGCGTCTTTCGACCACACCTACTACACGGTCGTCCTGCTGTGTAAACGCTGGGCTTGGCAAACACCTCAGCTGCAGTTCAATCGGGAGCCAGTCACGCCGCTACGAGGCTGTTGCCGGCTCAATGCGACATTAGAGTTTACGGTTGCAGGGTTGTGTGGGGATTAACGCAACGTCTGGGCTATAGCCTGAATGTCGGCGCGGTGACTTATCACCAGGCTGAGTTCGCCGTTCTCACCGATAAAATCCTGCGGTGGCATCAGTTTCTGGTAGGCCGCCAGTTCCTGGAGTGAGGGCAGTTCGGCGGTTGGCGTGTGCTCCTTGATGGCGTGATAGAGCGCCAGGTTGACCAGATCCAGCAATTGCAGGCTATGCCCCGGGCTGCATTGCCAGTTGCCAGCGTTGCGAATGATCTCGATGTATTCGTTATGCACCGACCATTTCTTCAGCACGATGATGCCGAGCGATTTGCTGTACTCCTGGCAAAGCTTTGAATAGAGCTCACTAGAGGGTGTTACGCGTTCACTTCTGAACGCTGACAGCACGGCAAGGGTGCCCACCTCGCTGAGCAGGCTGGCGAGCAACGCGTGCTCCGCCGTCACATGGCCCAGCAAGCGTGCCAGCATGGCGCTGATGCTGGCTTTGATGACCAAGCGCTCCCAGGCCTCGACAAATAGCCGTTTGTGCCCCGGGCTGTGCAGGGTGAACAGGCTTTTGATGCTGTGCACCATGGTAATTCGGTCGACTTCAGCCATGCCGAGCATGCTGATCACTTCGTGCAGGGTTTTGGGCGGCAGGGTGTGGCGATAAAGGGCGCTGGAGGCATGTTTCATCAGCAGGGCGCTGAGGGCGGGATCGCGGCTGATCAGGCGCACCAGGGTGTTTCGGGAAATATTGGGGTCACCCAAGGCGCGGCGGATATCGAGGGTAATGGTTGGTAGGCTGGGCAATTGCTCTTCGCCCTGCATTAACTGTGAAACGACACGGCGGTAAATGGAGTAATCGGATGCTTCACTCTGCAACACACACCTCCAACTTGATGAATGCAGTCTAGATGGCTGTTCTGCGTCTGTTGGACATGACGATGGATGGCAGGGCAAGCAGCGCGTGCGTTGCCTTTCTGCTTTAAACGCTATTTGTAGGAAGTTCCCGCTGCTGGAGTTTTTTGCAAAAACTCCAGAGTTTTTTGTAAGAAGCGTTCATGCATCTGCCACTAAATTCCATGCTCGATTTACACGGTGCGCAGGTTTCTGCTCATAGGATGCCCCAGCAAGCCAGCGAGTTTGGGCTAGACCTAACATAGGCAATGAGCAGATAAGGACAGTGCATGAGCGCAACAGCCTTCATTCTTAGGTTCTTGTACGGCCATGTTACTGCGCACTTCGTGCTGAGCGATGCAGCATTTTTACCGGTGTGCAGCGGTTTTCAAACCGGCCAGTGCATGCCGGGTCCCGCCAGTGGTAAGGCGTTGGCGTGCCAATAAAAGGATTTTTACGGGCGACTGTCTTGCGGCATGCGCCCGTTGTTGTATTGGGGCTCCAGAGCCTTTTTACGATCTCGCACGCTAACGCGTTGATAGGCGTTTTTACGCCGCGGCGACGAAGCACAGCCGATCGTAAGCAGGTTCTTTGTGCCTCGGTTGCGGTAAGTAGCTTCACCTGCATAGGCAGGCGTGCAATGCCACGTTGGCAATGGGGGCTAATCCCTGTTGCTGAAATAACAACAATCAAGAGGGGAGCCCCCCAATGACTGCAAATACTCCGATGCTCGTCACCTTTGTGGTGTACATCGCGCTCATGGTGCTGATTGGCCTGTTCGCGTACATGCGCACCAAGAACCTTTCCGATTACATCCTGGGCGGCCGTAGCCTGGGCAGTTTTGTTACCGCCTTGTCGGCGGGGGCATCGGACATGAGCGGCTGGCTGCTGATGGGCTTGCCAGGTGCGGTATACCTGTCCGGTCTGTCCGAGGGCTGGATCGCCATCGGCCTGATTGTCGGTGCTTACCTGAACTGGTTGTTCGTCGCTGGCCGTCTGCGCGTGCAGACCGAGCACAACGGTAACGCCCTGACCCTGCCTGATTACTTTACTCACCGCTTCGAAGACAGCAGCCGCGTGCTGCGCATCTTCTCCGCGCTGGTGATTCTGGTGTTCTTCACCATCTACTGCGCCTCCGGTGTTGTGGCCGGTGCCCGCCTGTTTGAAAGCACCTTCGGCATGTCCTACGAGACCGCGCTGTGGGCCGGTGCTGCGGCGACCATCGCCTACACCTTCATCGGTGGCTTCTTGGCGGTGAGCTGGACTGACACCGTGCAGGCTACCCTGATGATCTTTGCCTTGATCCTTACCCCAGTCGTGGTGCTGATTGCCACTGGCGGTGCCGATGCGACCTTCGCAGCGATCGAGCTCAAAGATGCAACCAACTTTGACATGCTCAAAGGCGCGACCTTTGTTGGCGTGATCTCCTTGATGGCCTGGGGCCTGGGCTACTTCGGTCAACCGCACATCCTGGCGCGTTTCATGGCCGCTGATTCGGTTAAATCGATTCCGGCAGCCCGCCGCATCTCCATGACCTGGATGATTCTCACCCTAGGCGGTGCCGTGGCTGTGGGTTTCTTCGGTATTGCGTACTTCTCCGCCAACCCGGACCTCGCAGGCCCGGTAACCGAGAACCCAGAGCGTGTGTTTATCGAACTGGCCAAGCTGCTGTTCAACCCATGGATTGCCGGCATTCTGCTGTCCGCCATTCTGGCTGCAGTGATGAGCACCCTGAGCTGCCAGTTGCTGGTGTGCTCCAGTGCCCTGACCGAAGACTTCTACAAGGCCTTCCTGCGTAAAGATGCGTCGCAGACCGAGCTGGTATGGGTCGGCCGTGGCATGGTGCTGCTGATCGCGATCGTCGCCATCATGCTGGCTGCCAACCCGGAAAACCGCGTACTAGGCCTGGTGTCCTACGCTTGGGCAGGCTTCGGTGCTGCGTTCGGTCCGGTGGTGATCCTCTCGCTGGTATGGAAGCAGATGACTCGCAACGGTGCGCTGGCCGGCATGCTGGTGGGTGCTCTGACTGTAATCCTGTGGAAGAACTTCCTCGGTCACCTGGGCCTGTACGAAATCATCCCAGGCTTTATCTTCGCCACCATCGCCATTCTGGTGTTCAGCAAGATCGGCAGCGGCCCATCGGCCAGCATGATCAAGCGCTTCGACGAAGCCGAGAAGGAATACCAGTCGGCCTGATAGTTTGAAATACCTGGCAACTGGCTGGTCGCTCAGTTGCCCCGCGGGCCTGTTTCGCGGCGATGTGCGTGCGACCCGATAGTGCTTCGCCGGCCCACACCCTTGGTGTGGGCCGGCTTTTTTATGGCGACTTATCCTGAGGCTCACCCTGGCTGACGTTACGGCGCAGGGGCATAGCGGCCTCCAGGTATTTTTTATGCTGATGCCCAATCACGCTGGAGACTTTCGGTTGTTCACCGGCTTGGCTATGGTGGCGGGGTTTGTCTTAATCGAGCTGTCCGTACAGGTTCTGCATGACTCAATCACCTAAAAATCCGCTACACGGCGTCACCCTTGAAGCCATTCTCACCGCGTTAGTGGCTCAGTATGGCTGGGATGGTCTGGCTGAACGGATTGATATCCGTTGTTTCAAGAGTGACCCCAGCATCAAGTCCAGCCTGACTTTTTTACGCAAGACGCCGTGGGCGCGTGAGAAGGTCGAGGCGCTGTATGTCCGTTCGCAAACACGGAAATAGACGCTAAGCCCCAGTTCGAAATTTGGCACCCTTGTTGCAATACCTCTGCAAACGCCGCGAAGCGTCAAAAAACCGCGGCCAGTGGAGGTAGAGATGAGCCAGGGTGTTGAATTCAATCGCTTGATGCTGGAAATGCGGTCCATGCAGGCCGACGCCATGGCGCGTCAGAAGCCTGTCGCCAGCACGCCTGAACCCGGTGCGCCAAGCTTTTCCGAGATGCTTGGGCAGGCGGTGGGCAAGGTCAACGAAACCCAGCAAGCCTCCAACAAACTGGCAACCGCCTTTGAGATGGGCACCAGTGGCGTGGATTTGACGGACGTGATGATCGCGTCGCAGAAAGCCAGCGTTTCCTTTCAAGCCATGACCCAGGTGCGCAACAAGCTGGTTCAGGCTTATCAAGACATTATGCAGATGCCGGTTTAAGGGTAGGGCTGAATCATGGCTGAAGCCGTCGCTGCAAACGTACCTGCCACCACCGGTGGTGATGAGCCGAAGAAACCGCTGTTCGGCCTGACCTTTCTGGAAAACCTCGCCGATATGTCGATGTTGCGCCAGATTGGCCTGCTGGTCGGTCTGGCTGCGAGTGTGGCCATCGGTTTTGCTGTGGTGCTGTGGTCGCAGCAGCCGGATTATCAGCCGCTCTATGGCAGCCTCGACGGCATGGACGCGTCCCAGGTCATGGAGACGTTGTCCGCGGCTGATATCAAATACACCGTGGAACCCAATTCTGGCGCGCTGCTGGTCAAATCAGGCGACCTGGCGCGCGCCCGTATGCGCCTGGCTGCGGCTGGCGTTGCACCGAAAGACAATAGCGTCGGTTTTGAGATTCTCGACCAGGAGCAAGGCCTGGGCACCAGCCAGTTTATGGAAGCCACCCGCTATCGCCGCGGCTTGGAAGGTGAACTGGCGCGTACCGTTTCCAGCTTGAATAACGTTAAAGCGGCCCGTGTACACCTGGCCATCCCGAAGAGTTCGGTGTTTGTGCGTGATGAGCGCAAGCCCAGCGCCTCGGTATTGGTGGAGCTGTATTCCGGGCGCGGCCTGGAGCCGAGTCAGGTCATGGCCATTGTCAATCTGGTCGCTAGCAGCGTGCCGGAAATGGACAAGGCCCAGGTCACCGTGGTCGACCAGAAGGGCAATCTGCTGTCGGATATTCAGGAAATGTCCGAGCTGACCATGGCCGGCAAGCAGTTCGATTACAGCCGCCGCATGGAAAGCCTGTTCACCCAGCGCGTGCACAACATCCTGCAACCGGTACTGGGCTCGGGTCGCTACAAGGCCGAAGTTTCGGCGGATGTGGATTTCAGCGCGGTGGAATCCACCTCGGAAATGTTTAACCCGGATCAACCTGCGCTGCGCAGCGAGCAGTCGGTCAACGAACAACGTACCAGCAGCCTGCCGCCACAAGGTGTCCCCGGCGCGCTGAGCAATCAGCCGCCTGCAGCCGGCGCCGCGCCGCAGCAAGCGGGTGCCGCTGCGCCGGCCGTGCCTGGGCCGATTGCTGCCGGGCAGCCGCTGCTGGATGCCAATGGCGCCCAGATCATCGATCCGGCCACCGGTCTGGCCATGTTGGCGCCGTACCCAGAGGACAAACGCGAGCAGTCCACACGCAACTTCGAGCTGGATCGTTCGATCAGCTACACCAAGCAGCAGCAGGGGCGCCTGCGCCGGCTGTCGGTAGCGGTGGTAGTGGACGATCAGGTGAAAGTCGACGCAGCCACGGGCGAAACCACGCGCGTGCCGTGGAGCAGCGATGACCTGGCGCGGTTTACCCGCCTGGTACAGGACTCGGTAGGTTTTGACGCCAGTCGGGGTGACAGCGTCAGCGTGATCAATACGCCGTTCTCCGCCGAACTGGGCGAAGAGATGATTGATATCCCGTTCTACACCCAGCCGTGGTTCTGGGATGTGGTCAAACAAGTCCTCGGTGTGCTGTTTATTCTCATCTTGGTATTTGGTGTGCTGCGCCCAGTCCTCAACAACATCACCAACGGCGGCAAAGGCCAAAGTGACGGCCGTGATGGCGATGTTGAGCTGGGTGAAATGGGCGCACTGGGTGGTGATCTGGCTGAGGACCGTGTGAGCCTGGGCGGTCCGCAAAGCATCCTCCTGCCAAGCCCGAGTGAGGGGTATGATGCACAACTGAACGCCATCAAGAGCCTGGTCGCCGAAGACCCGGGCCGCGTAGCCCAGGTTGTGAAAGAGTGGATTAACGCCGATGAGTGATAATCGAACCGCCACTAAATTGAGCAAAGTCGACAAGGCCGCGATTCTGCTGCTGTCGCTTGGTGAAACCGACGCCGCCCAGGTGCTGCGTCATCTGGGCCCTAAAGAAGTCCAGCGGGTCGGTGTGGCCATGGCCGGTATGCGCAATATCCAGCGCGAGCAGGTCGAACAGGTGATGGGGGAGTTTGTCGACATCGTCGGCGATCAAACCAGCCTGGGCGTTGGTGCCGATGGTTATATTCGCAAGATGCTCACGCAGGCGTTGGGCGAAGACAAAGCGGGCAGCCTGATTGACCGTATTTTGCTCGGCGGCAGCACCAGTGGTCTCGATAGCCTGAAGTGGATGGAACCGCGCGCCGTGGCTGACGTGATTCGCTACGAACACCCGCAAATTCAGGCCATTGTCGTGGCTTACCTGGACCCCGATCAGGCCGGTGAAGTGCTCGGGCATTTTGACCACAAGGTACGCCTGGACATCGTCCTGCGCGTATCGTCACTGGAAACCGTGCAGCCTGCCGCGCTGAAAGAACTCAACGACATCCTTGAACGGCAGTTTTCTGGCAGCGCCAATACGTCCCGTGCAGCGTTGGGCGGGGTCAAACGTGCGGCGGATATCATGAACTTCCTCGACAGCTCGGTTGAGGGTCAGCTGATGGACTCAATCCGCGAAGTCGACGAAGACCTTTCCAGCCAGATCGAAGACCTGATGTTTGTCTTCGACAACCTGGCCGACGTCGACGACCGGGGCATTCAAGCCCTCATGCGCGAAGTGTCGTCGGATGTGCTGGTGCTGGCGCTCAAAGGTGCTGACGAGGCGATCAAGGAAAAAGTCTTCAAGAACATGTCCAAGCGAGCCGCCGAACTGCTGCGCGACGACTTGGAAGCCAAAGGCCCGGTACGCGTCAGCGACGTGGAAACTGCGCAGAAGGAAATTCTCACCATCGCCAGGCGCATGGCCGAAGCTGGGGAAATTGTCCTGGGCGGCAAGGGCGGCGAGGAAATGGTCTAACACATGGCTCGCAATGGTTTGACGTATGTCCAGTAAAGAGCCGCCCAGCGAGCTGATTCGCGCCAAGGATCTCAAAGGCGTTGATGTGTGGGCGTTGCCCAGTTTTGACCCAGAAGTCGAAACACCTGAGCCTAGCGAAGAGGAGCTCGCGTCCGAGCAGCCTGTTGATGCGGGCGAGCAGGCGCAGGCCGAGAGTGAAGAGGTGGCCCTTGAGGACGTCAAACCCTTGACGTTGGACGAGTTGGAGGCAATCCGTCAGGACGCCTACAACGAAGGGTTTGCCACCGGTGAGAAGGACGGTTTCCATGCTGGCCAGCTGAAGGCCAAGCAGGAAGCCGACATTGCCTTGGCCGCCAAACTGGCCAGCATGGAGCAGCTGATGACGCAGCTGTTCGAGCCGATTAGCGCACAGGATCAGCAGCTTGAAGAAGCCATGGTCAGCCTGCTTGGGCAAATGGTGCGCCAGGTGATTCAACGCGAGCTGGTCAGTGATTCGAGTCAGATTCGCCAGGTGCTCAGCGAGGCGCTCAAGTTGCTGCCGATGGGCACCGGTAACATCCGTATTCACGTCAACCCGCAAGACTTCGAAATCATCAAGGCCCTGCGCGAGCGCCACGAAGAAAGCTGGCGAATTCTCGAAGATGCCTCTTTGCTGCCCGGTGGGTGTCGTGTGGAAAGCGAACTCAGCCGTATTGATGCCACGGTGGAAACCCGCTTGAACCAAGCGATCAAACAGCTGTTCGAGCAGCAGCGTGAGCAGGCCGCGCACCCGCTGGAGGCTGACTTGCATACCGATTTGGATGCGCCACCAGT
>Ga0209343_10005014_pt1 | contig 16238 bp, 16 predicted proteins | sample RifCSPlowO2_02_FD_184026 | JGI IMG/M metagenome (GOLD analysis project Ga0209343, IMG submission 184026) | Groundwater microbial communities from Rifle, Colorado - Rifle CSP2_plank lowO2_0.2 (SPAdes) (version 2) | ecosystem: Environmental > Aquatic > Deep subsurface > Groundwater | place... | reverse complement strand
TCATTCTGGTCCAGCCAGATGGCATCCGTCCTCTGCCATATGGGTTCGTCAATTTGGATCCCGATCATCCAGCAGAAGCCATGGAAATAGAAGCGCGAGCAGGTCGCTGGACTCAGCGTGATTTGACAGGAAACCGGGAAGTCCCGTTATTGGAGCCCGCAGTATTGCTTACCCGAGGCCCCAGTGCCGTCCGCGTGCAGGACTTCAAGAGCCCCGATCCGCACTCGGCCAAGCCACACTTTCACTTAGCCTACTTCCTCACCTGTCTTCAAGTTGAGTCAGATGTCGGCAGCATTGAATTCAGAGGGGTATTCTCATCCCTCGGTTCAGCCGTCTATCCATTGACCTTTAACATCCCGGTAGCGTTCGGCCTATGGGGATCGCCGGGTGATCACGGAGTCCGCCTCAGCGTCTACAAGGAGGGAGCACAACCAATTGTCACCGAGTCTACACTTCACATCGAACACCTTCCGGAAGAGCATGAGTTTCTCAGAGGGTGCGAACTTAACCTCGAACGGCCCGGGGTGGTCTTTCTGGAACTGCATGTAGAGGATCAGCTCCTCGCGCGACGGGCACTGTACTTCGGCCAGGTGATCGAAACCCCCGTTCCCAACGAGCCTCAGAGCGCCTTCGGGCGCCGGGTGATCGGAAGGTTATTGCGGGAACAGCGAGCTTGTACGGACCCGCAGATTGAGGAAACGGGAGAATCCTTCCTTGTCTATTTGTCACTGTGCCAGAGCTGCAGAGATGAGGAAACCTTGTTGAGGTTTAGTGGCCAGATTATGGTGGTTTACTGGAAGAATTACCCACTCCCGCTGAGTGTCTTTCTTGCCAGCGCATTCAGGTTATCTAGAGGCGAGCATCGCCTCAAAGTCGATCTCGTGAACGCGGCTTCCCGAAGAACCTCAACGATAACGACGGCGACCATTACATCGAGTTCGAGTTGCATAGTATCGCCCGTTCACGGCGACCTCATCGTTCTAGTGCCTGAGCCAGGGTTTTACTTCGTTAATGTTTACGTTGATGACGTACGGTGTGGGACGGCCCTGTTCGTGGCAGAAACAGATGTTCCGCACTACTCTTACGTGCCAATGGACGCTGACTTGGCCCGGGTGACGGCTGGAGAATTGCTCGTGCTTCAAAAGCGTTCACCCCAGGCGCCAGCCGTTCAATGATCGCTCATTGTGAACCATAGAAGGGCACCCGGCCGCTCTTGTCACTTTCCATTTCCCGATCGCAAGATCGGGTGGGGAGGCTTCCGACCGTGCCCAAGACACGGTTGTTCATCGCGAGGAGGAGCGAGCAGGCAAGCGGGCAGGCAGCATCGAAGAACAGGATGGGCTCGCTGGCAAGGGCAAGGACGTCGAGAACGACGAAGCCCAGCGCGCCCCGGTGGGGGCGGAGGCGGACCCGCGCGCGCCGGATCAGGTCCTCCTCGGGCATTTGAGGGAGAGGGTCCGGTCTCGGTAATCGCGGTACGCCGCGCCGCGCCCAATCCCCGCTGCCCTTGCGTGGGCATAGGGTGACGAAGGAGCCTACGTTCCCCTTCTCATGCTACTGGTTCCGGAGGACCCCGCCGGCCTCCTTGGAAATAACCGCGATAACCGCGCTACGTAGTCCCGTATTATAGTCGCATCCGTGACAGGACTCCCCTGCTGCAGGCTGCAAGTGAACAGGCTGTAGATTCGGACGCTAACAGGGGAGGTTAACAGGACAAGGGAGGGGCGGACGGAGTTTTTGCCCACCACAATGGTGTTTCTTAACGTGATCGCAGACGTGGGTTGAGGGCATCATTCAGACCATCTCCGAGGAGGTTGAATCCCAGGACAGTAAGGAAGATGCCTAGCCCGGGGAAGGTCGGCATCCACCAAGCAGTCCGGAGGAACGCGAGGGCGTTGTTGAGCATCCCCCCCCAGCTGGTCAGATTAGGATCGCCGAGTCCAAAAAAGCTCAGCCCCGCCTCCAACAGTATGGCCTGGGCTATATCGAGAGAGCCAGCCACGATGACAGACGGTAACGCGTTGGGCAGGATGTCCCTGAAGATGATCGTCGGGGTCGCAACCCCTAGGGCCCGGGCCGCTTCGACAAACTCTCGCTCCCGCAATGACAGGAATTCAGCCCTGACCAGGCGGGCCATTGGCGGCCAACTCAGAATCGCGATCACGAAGACAATCTTCCCGATGCCGGGTCCGGCGAGCGCCACGACCAGCAGGGCGAGAAAGAAGCGAGGTAGTACCTGGAAGAGCTCGGTCAATCGCATTAAGAGGGCATCGGTCACTCCGCCTAGGTAGCCGGAAATGGCACCGACGATCACGCCGATGAGGGTGGAGGTGGCGGCGGCCAGGAAGCCGACGGCTAGGGAGACGCGGGCACCATACACGACTCCACTTAGGACATCCCGGCCGAGGTTGTCAGTGCCTAACGGATAGCGTGGTCCGGGGGAAATGAAGGGCTGCGCGATCAAGGCGGTGGGATCATGGGGCGCGACCCAGGTAGCCACCAGGGTGACCAGGGTGAAAAAAAACACCACCCCCAGACCCAGGACCGCGCTCCTGCTTCTGGAGAACCTGCGCCAGAATACTCGCAGTCTGCGCCCTACCGCCCGATCCGTACCCCAGCCTCCTTTCTCGTGGATGCCTGGATCCTCGGCCCCCGCCAGCTGTCCCCCCGGCGGGGTATCACTTGTAACGGATGCGCGGGTCGAGAACAGCATAGGCCAAGTCCGTCAAGAGGTTGGCGATGATGACCGCCAGGGCAACGACGACGAAGATCCCGAGAAGAATGGGATAATCCCGTGTGGAGATCGAATCAAAGAGCAATCTGCCGACCCCTGGCCAGCCGAAGACGGTCTCGACTAGGGCAGAACCCGCGAATAGGAAGCCGACGTTGAGACCCATGACGGTCACGACCGGAAGGAGGGCATTCCGCAAGCCGTGGTGGAGGATGACCCGGAGTTCGGGCAACCCCTTCGCACGGGCGGTCGTGATGAACTCCCGGCCGAGGGCGTCCAGCATGCTCGACCGGGTTAGCCTGGCATTGATGGCGAGGAAGCGTGTCGAGAGGGCCAGGGCGGGCAAGATGAGGTGGGCACCGATATCCAGGTAGTAGCGCAGCCCTGTGTACTCCTCGCGGATGGACTGCATCCCCTGGGGGGGGAGCCAACCCAGACCGACCGAGAAAATCAACATCAGAAGCTGCCCGAGCCAGAAGACAGGCACAGAAAATCCGATGAGCGCCGCGACAGTCGTCGCGTGATCCACGAGGGAGTACTGCCGCAGAGAGGAAAGGATGCCCATAGCAACGCCGAGCACAGCCGCAAGCAGCCAGGCCGTGCCCGCAAGGAGGAGCGTCGCTCCCATCCGCTCAAAGATGATGTTGAGGACGGGGCGTCTCTGGGCGAAGGAGTACCCTAAGTCTCCTTGCGCGACTTTCCTAAGGTAGTGGAGGAGTTGAACTGGGAGAGACTTGTCCAAGCCGAGATCTTGCCGGAGCCGCGTCACGTACTCCTCGGGGGCAGGGAAGTTCCCGACTAGGGCCAGCACGGGATCCCCGGGGGCCAGGTGGATGATCAGGAAAGTGACGACAATGACCCCGAAGACCAATGGGATGACCTGAGCTAACCGATAGAGAATGTAACGGCCCAGACGAGCCTCCATTCATGGACACACGCGGACCCTGCTCCACTCTAATCTTTGGCCACCCAGACCGGGGACCAGAAGGAGTAGGCCAGGCGGCTCTGCCACATCCCCTTGACCCTATCCCTGGCCACGTCCAAGATCCCCTGCTCGGTTAGTACCAGGCTGGGGAGGTCGCTGGCCAGGATGACCTGCACCTTCTTGTACGCTTCGGCCCGCCCGGTGAGGGTAGTGAGACTAGCTCCTTTTTCAAACAGGTCGTCCACCTCCTTATTGCAGTACCCTGAGGCATTCACGAAGGGAGCCTTGCGGACGTCCTTGCAGATATAGATGCGCTGGATGCCGATTGCCGGGTCGCCGCCCGTGGTCAGGTTTTGGATGGTCATATCGAAGTCCCAGTTTATGTAGACCTTGTCGACCATGACGCTTCGCTCCACTCCCTCCAGTTGGAGCTGGATGCCCACGGCGCGCAGCTGATCACGAAAGATCTCCGCGATCGGTAGGAACCCGGCGCGTCGGATATCAAAGGTTACCCGGAGGGTGAAGCGTGAGCCGTCCGCCTTGCGAGGAAAGCCCGCCTCGTCCAGCAACGCGTTGGCCTTGGCCGGGTCATACGCATACTGCTTCTGGTAATCGACCTGCGGATTGTAGGCCCAGCTCAGTCGGCTATCGATGGCACTCCGAGCCGGGGCCCCTAGGCCGGCGTGAACGCGTTCGATGATGAGACGGCGGTCGATGGCATAGGCGATAGCTTGCCGGACCTTACGCTCCGAAAGGGGTGGCTTGCGCACGTTGAAAACCAACAGCTCATTTCCCGGAACGTCGCCATCGGGCTGGAAGACGAGGTCCTTGAGCCGAGAAAGTCGGGGGTAGGCGTCTTTCCCAAAGAAATAGTCCTGGATATAGTCGACCTGACCGGTCTCCAAGGCGATCGCCCGGGCGTGCACATCCGGGATCATCTTGAAGATGATCTTATCCAGGTAGGGCTGGCCGGGCTCGAAGTAATCGTCATTCCGCACAACGACGATTCGATCACCCCGACTCCAATCCTGGAACTTGAACGGTCCGGTGCCAACCGGGCGCAGGTTGTAGGGATTCTTGAAGATATCCGTACCCTCGTAGAGATGCTTGGGCAGGATCGGTGCAGACCAGACGCTCAGGAGCGGGAGGAACGGGGCGAATGGTTCTTTCATCCGGACGACTACCGTGTACAGATCGGGGGTCTCTACACTGCTCACATGGGCGAAGGCGGCCTTGGAAGTGGGATGATATTTGGCGAGGATCTCGTCGAAGGTGAACTTGACGTCAGCCGAGGTAAATGGCTTGCCGTCATGCCATTTCACGTTCCGTCTCAGCCGAAAGGTATAGGTCCGGCTGTCCGGAGTCACCGTCCACGACTCTGCCAAGTAGGGTTGGGGCTGCCACTTCAGGTCAATCCAAATGAGGCCGCTGAAGATCGTCCCCGCTACCCGATTCTCCGTCGCACCATTGGTGATAGCTACATTCAGGCTTGGGGGATCGGTATCAATCACGGCCACAACCGTTCCACCGCGCCGGGGCTGCTGCGCAATGACCTCCCCGGCAAACGCCAAGGCCACAAGGACGGCTCCCCCGAGGCACAGGCCGAGACGGCGAAGAAGCGCTTTTTTCATCTTACCCCTCCTTGAGATGCAGCAGATGTGGTGATCTTTGCCATACCGACATCTACTCTTCCACTCTGGCTATTCCCCTCTGAGACGCTTGACGTCCTCATCCACCTGCTTGAGTGCTTCTTGCAGCTCGCGGCGAAAGTCTGCACGTCCGTGCGCTGTCATAATTAACAGCCGCAACTTCGTCGGCGTGAGATGCGCCGAGACCAAGAGTCTTGGCTCTTCTCGAAGCACCGCGGCAGAACAAAGCTCCCCGCACCGACTGGCGTACGCGACCAGTTTTTCTCGATCCAAGAGTTCGCGGGCCAGCGCCAGAACCGGCTCAGGGAGGCCAAGCTCCAAGCCCGGGAATCCCACAAGCACGATCCCGTCTATGCCCTGCCTCAAGAGGGCGAGTAGATCCCCCGAGTCCGCCAGCCCAACTGTCCAGATCACAACACCTCGACGGATGGGTGACTGATCGGACCTATACCGCAGCCTAATGGGGGCGTACCGCAGCTCAACTGCACCCTTGTCGATACTACCCATCGGACCTAACGGTGGGGACTCAATTATGAGTCGGCTCCCGTGAACTGCCTTCCGCGCCAAGAGGGGGCTGTGCAGATTGCCCCCAAAGGCAATGGTCACCCCACGAAGGTCTGGGATGGGCTGGCGGGTCATCGTGAAGGCATCGCAAAGATTCCTGGCGCCGTCCCAGGAATCGTCATCGACAAGGCGGGCGGCGCCAGTCACGACCACGGGTTTGGCTGCGGGGACCGTGACCACAAGCAGAAACGCAAGTTCTTCGAGTGTCGCGGTTCCGGTGGTGATTACCACCGCAGCGATCGTGCGGTCTGCTATCATGCGGCGAACCGCCTGGATCACTGCGGTGAGGTCCTTCATATCCAAGCGGGATCCCCGCAACAGTCGGAGATCCTCGATGGTTACCTCTTCCCGCGATAGGCCAGCGCGCTCCAATAGTGCCCTTCCATCCAGGCATGGGAAAGGCGCACTCTGTTTGGTGGTGGCGATGGTCCCTCCCAGGGTGATCAGGCCAACGTGCTCGGGCGCCATATCGAGCGCTAGCTCCCTCCGCATACCCGCTGGATGGTCACGGCAAGAACCTTGGCCGCCTGTAGGATGTCGGCGATACGCATAGCCTCGTCGACCATCGGCCACGGCTCCTCCAGACCGGGACCGTAGGTGACTGCTTCTATCCCTGCAGCACGGAAGTGCGCAGAGTCATCGGCAAAGCCCAACCGGGCCTCCGGCCCGATCTTGGCGGGGGTGCCGAACACGACCTGGTGAGCCGAACTGAGAGTCTGGATAATCTTGGCATCGGTGCTGACCTTCGCGGTGTGCGGCCGCGGTCCGAACCCCGGATTAGGTGGCACTTGGACGGTTCCTTTGAGGTCGGGGTCCTCACGGGAAAGAGCATCGATGAGCTTCCGGAGGTCATGTGTTACGGACGTCTCGCTCTGGCCTGGGACGGTCCGGATGTCGACGATCGCTTCGGCGAAGTCCGCCTGCATTCGGGCGTTCACCACCCGAAGCCGTGGATACCCAGGAAGATCGGGGTTGGAATCATAGGTGAGCCACCCCCGCATTGGGACCTGTTCGTGCTGCGGTCCCAGAGCCCGCAAGATTTTCGTCAGCTTCTCCAGGGGATCTACAACCTTCGAATGGGAGCCCGCGTGCTTGGCTTTGCCCTCCACCCGGATCAGGGCACGTACGGCGACGACCATAGTATTGATGATGTGGAAATCGCTGGGCTCGACGACAATGCCGTAGGTCGTCCGGAGTCCCGACTCCATCAGTTGCTGGGCCCCAATGCCACCCGTGGTTTCGACCGCCACCCCCGCGAGCATTACATCCCCGGTAAGGGAGACCCCAGTCCGTTGAACGGCCTCAATGGCCGCCAGTGCCGCCCCGATCCCGGCTTTCATGTTCACAGTTCCATTGCCGTATATTTTGCCGTCCCGGACCTCGGCGGCGTACGGCTCGACCGTCCAGAGGTCTGGCCGATAGACATCGCTTTCCCAGACGGCGGTGTCGAGGTGCCCGCAGAGGAGAAGGCTGGGACCGCCACCTTTCCCGCGAAGGACCCCGTATGCCTGTTCCGTCGCGGCATTGTCCACCTTCACCTCTTGCCGGTGAACCTCGAGGCCCATGCCCTCCATATACGCCGCCAGATAGCGGGCTAAGGCAGTTTCCTGCAGTCGGGGACTTGGGATCCTGACCATCTGCCTGATCAAGTTGACTAGCTTCGCCTCGTCGACATTACGAACCACGGTAGGTTGAGGACTAGCCATCGCTGATTCCCTCCCAAGGGTACGAATAACGCCAGGCGTGTGTTCACACCAATCCCACCGTGCATGCTTATATCATCTCTGGCGTCGAAATGAGTCCGCTCAATGCAGCCGCCGCCGCAGCCACAGCGGCTCGGGCTTCGCGAGTTCTCGGGTGGCTGAATGAGCCGCCCTCGTGTACACCTCCTGCTTGCGAGCCCATTCGAGGTTCGGATGATTACGGGCGACGAGCTTCTCCGCGGCCCGTTGTGCTTCCGCGAGGATGGCGTCCTCATCCACAGTCTCGAGTCGTCGCCCTCGTACGATGATCCGCCCTCCGACGAGAACCGTATCCACCGAATCCCCCACCTCGCAGAATACGAGTTGGCGGATGGCGTGATTCAGAGGGGTGAGCGAGGTGCTCCGCCGTCTCAGCAGGACAAGATCCGCCTCCTTGCCTATCTCGATGGAACCGATCCGATCCTCCAGCCCCAGGGCACGTGCCCCCCCGAGGGTGGCATACCCGAACGTTTCCTCCGGACTCACCCAGGCATCCGGGTCGGACTCTAACGCCCGCGGGAGAGCCGTTGCCAGCCGCATGGACTCAAAGAGGGCATGGTGCCCGCCAGAGTTGGGACTGTCGGTGCCAAGGGCGAAGCGGATTCCTGCCTCGCGCAACCTCAGGAGCGGCATGATCCCACTCCCCAAGGTGAGGTTGCTCAGGGGGTTATGAACCACCGTCGTCCCGCTCTCAGCAAGGTCGCGGATCTCTTCATCGCCGACCCATACCGCATGGGCGACAGATACCATACGCGTGAGGAGGCCGAGTTTCTTCAAGTAGGTGGTTATCGGCATCCCATAGAGACGCCGCGCCAGCAGTGCCTGCGCTCTCGTTTCGAGCAGGTGAGTATGCAGGCCAACCCTGTACTCGCAAGCCAGCTGTCCAAGACCCGTGAGCATCTCAGTCGAGCACCGCTGCGGCGCAGAGGGACCTATCAGGATCGACAGCCGGTCCCCGACCCCCTGCCACCGTTTGATGCAGTGGCTGGTGAGGTCCAGGAGACTTTGGACCGACGGCTGAGGCTTGGCCCAAAGACTTCGCTTCAAATCGTCCGGGACCGCGTGCTGCGACTGCGGGATAGTCTCGAAGTATGGCCGATCCATGACGCTGGGAGCCATCGCGGCCCGGATGCCGAGGTCGAGATACGCCTGGGCCGCCGCGTCGAAGAGCGTCATGTCATAGACAGGGTGGTCGAGCACGGTGGTCACACCACTGCGCAGGCATTCGATGCCCGCGAGAAGCGCAGCCAACCGAGCCTCCTCAGGCGTCATGCCAATGCGGCCAGCAGCAACGTACGGGGACCACATTTCCAGCGGGAGAGTATCCACTACCCACTTACTGAGGACCCCATGCGAGTGGATGTGGGCGTTCACGAGGCCGGGGATAACGATCATTTCGGCCGCATCGAGTACGTGTGCCTCGGGGGGCGCGGGAGAGCCTCGAGGCGCAATGTGGGCGATGCGGCTTCCCTCCACCAGGATTGAGCCGTACTCGACGCGCACGTCATGATTGGTGGGTGTCACGAGAAGCCCGTCGGCGATCCACAGGCGCCCACTCGCCAGCGGGCTCATGGTTTCACCCCTTTTATTCGTGGACTTGAGGTCTCTTGGCAGTGGTTAATCACCTAAACAGGCTCCGTGGCGAGTTCCCGCAGAGACGGATAGGAAATGCGCCGGTGCAGGAGGAGCCGCCGCGTGTCGACCACCTGCCGTTTCTCGGGCTGCACGACCAGCTCCCCGTTCTCTTCGACAATGATGGTGCCCAGGGGATTCGATAGTCCTTCGATCAATGCCTTGATTTCATTGTAACCTGGCGTCCCCGGTTTCTGGATCTCGGGAAGGGCTTGGAGATTGAAGAGGGTGGGTACGAATGCCACCCGCTCGACCCCCTCTTCCGACATCCGAACCTTGAGGATGATGGCGCACCGACAGTGACTCGGGTGAGGATGGGTTGGCACCTCCCGATCGAGAGGAATCCCGTAGAACGACAGGTACTGGCCTACCCCTACCTTCGCGGCCCCCTCGGGCATTTCGAACGCGAAGTTGCTCAGACTGTAGAAGATGGCCTTGCCCTTGTAGACGTCGATGGCCTGGAGGCAATGCGGGTGCGTTCCCAGGACCAAATCGGCGCCGGCATCGATGGCCGCATACGCCACATCCGGCTGGTACATGGCCAAGTCGTAGGTGAAGTGGATTCCCCAGTGGAAGCTGGCGACCACCACGTGCGCCTCGCGCTTCGCGGCGCGGATGGTGTTGCACACCTCCTCGAGGTCGTCAACATCGGCGACCGTCCAGGTACGGGCGGGCGTCCCGGGTTGTTCGTAGATATTCTCCAGTGGCTCATAGAAGGTCCTCACGCGCAACGGGGCGATTCCTGGCCGATGTGGCGTGGCCTCATACCCGTCCCGCAGGATCGAACAGGCATTGACGAATGCGACCCGGACACCATTTCTCTCCAGGACAACGGGTCGCCTAGCCTCCTCAAGATTCTTCCCGGCACCTACCGTCCTGATGCCGACCTTATCCAGGCACTCGAGGGTGTCGAAGAACGCGTTCAGCCCATAGTCCAGGTTGTTGTTCCCTGCAAAGGTGACGAGGCTGAAGCCTCCTGCAACCAACGCCTCGATGTTCTTCGCAGGGACCCGATGCGTAGGATTCCGGACGTCGGTGCGGACGGTCCCCTTGTCCGATATAGTGCATTCCAACTGGCAGCAGGTGATATCTCCCTGCTTGAGCACGTCCGCGACCAGCCGGAATAACGTCCTCGGATCTTCCCGGTTTGGATGGACATCTCCGACTGCAACTAGGTTGAGCTTCGGTTTCGCCATGATGCGGTTCCTCCATTCCCTCACTCGTCTTCTGCAGGATTCGCGACTGCTATGTCCTTTCACTCAGACGCCTGGCACACCTCCGTGTATGAATCGCCTCGACGCGCTCTCCTAGAGTTGACCACCCACTTCCTGCTACCTACAGCGGCCGCGAGGCGCGCGTTCTCCTCTTGGACCGCTCACCCATGCGCCTGGCCGCGTCAGGTTGCCGCAATTTCACGGTGTACATGTACCGATCCGCCCGGTAGTACGACTTGAAGTAGGCAATAGGCCGTTCTCCCTCGGTGATGTAGACCCGGCGCATCAGCAAGAGCGGTGATCCGATGGACACACCCAGGTGCTCGGCGAGCCTCACGTCTGCCGTCTCTGCCTCGACGATCTGCTGGTCCTCCTCGAACGCAAACCGGAACTTGTTCGCCAGCACGTCAACGATGGAGGTGAACTCCAGATCCTCTTGGAGCACCCGATGGCCTATGTCCGCGGGGAGGAAGGCCACATGGTATGTAAGGGGCTTCTCGTCCAGGAACCGGAGACGATCGATGCGCACGATCAACACATCCTTCTCCACCTTCAGGTAACGACTCACCTCCTCATCGGCCTTCACGATCTCTTTCTGGAGCAGCTTGGCGTGGGTCTTCAGTCGGAGGGCCTTGAAGTCCTCGACCATTCCAGTGAGCTTCTTCGTCTGCCGAGACTCCGGACGCTTGGCAACAAAGCTGCCCCGGCCCCGTGTCCGCGAGATGAGACCTTCCTTTTCCAGCGGCTCCAGCGCCTGGCGGATTGTCTCCCTGCTAACGCCGAAGTCGACACTGAGGTTGACCTCTGGCGGGAGACGGTCCCCTGGCTGCATCTGCGTGAGAATGCGGTTCCGCAGAATGTCGGCGATCTGGAGGTATTTCGGGTACGGGTGGAAGAAGGACAGCATGCGCTTCATTGGCCTATCTGTGTATACTTAATAAGCCTATCTGTCAATACTTTTTATGACTATAGAATCCTACAATATTTGATAGGACAGGGATGATGGATTGAGCCAAGAGCTCTACTCCCGCTGGAGGATTCCTTGTGCTGCGCAAGAATTCTCGCCATTGTCACGCCACCGCCCTCTCCAGCCCATATTCCTGATGCAGGCCACCCAGAACCGATCGCGCGACGCGGGACTGAGGCGGCAACCGTTTCCCGAGGAGCGGAGGCACTGGCAGGCCGGGAGGGGGCTCGGGGACGCCCAAGGCTGTGTGGGCGGCCCCGGTTGTAGTGGCGCCCCACTCTTTGAGAATCCGCCGCAGGTGTGCCTCGGTCAACGGGATCAGGAAGTCCAGACACTCCTGGCGCAGGGTCCCGATGAGCCTCTCGCAGACCTCGTTGGCCTGAGGGGCCTGGAACGGAGTCCGGAGATCTCGCACCCTATTGCCTCGAGCGCCGCCTCCAGCCATCGCGAGTAGATGCTATCCCGATCGTGAAGGACGAATCGGTAGGGATGCTCCTCCGCGAAGACTTGCAGGAATTGCTGGAGGGTCCAGGCGGCCGTCGGATGTCCCGTGACATGGCAATACACGAGCCGCCGACTCCCCACCTCCATGAGATGGGGACGGAGAGGGGGACGGACGGAGAGGGGGACGTTTTTGACTAACTACACCTGCTCCGTCGCCCCTGGGCGGAGGCTCGTGTCGGTGGCGGGTGCGCCTGTGCCCGGCACCGGAGCCACCGCGGCGGGGAGCACGCCCCGGGCGAGGACCGACCGCCGGACGCGCAGGGCGCTCCCCCGGAGCGAGGGACGTTCTCGACGAGGGCACGGCCTGGCCGGCGGGGCGCCATCCGGGTCGCTCCACGGTGGGGGTCGCGCAGGCCGCCGCCAGACGCCGAGCATGAGTAAGTTTGCTTGGTCAAGGACGTTCCCCATACCGTCCCCCATACAATATGACTCGTAATGCAACGTCCGCCTTTAGGTGGCCGATCCCCTTGCGTTTGACATTCCACCAACGCCCATGTAGCATCCCTGTGCAATCGCTCCACGTACATTCCCGGAATCCAGGGAGGATGCTATGAGTAGTCTCCACGTGCCCCCACCGCCTCCGCCCCCAAAGGAATTTTGGGATGACCTGGACTGGGCCAATACCCACATGGATGAGATCAGCGCGGCATATCCCGACCAGTGGGTGGCGATCGTGGATCGCCACGTCGTGGCCAGTGGACCGGTCCTGGCAGATGTGGAATCGCGCGCCATGGCTTTGACCGGTCGAACAGAGTTTCCCGTCTTGTTTGCCGAGACGGGCATCCGTGTGTATGCGCATCGCCCTGGGCTTCCAGACCAAGATTGACTCCGGGGCGACCCTCGCAGGGTTGCCCCTTCGGCTCATCCGACTCCTGGCGCAGGTCCGGCTTGCCACTCCAGAAGGTTGGTCCCGAAGCCGAAGCGCCATCGTGGATACGGGTAACCCCGTCTCCATCATCCCCCAGAGCGTTTGGAGCGAATTGGCTCTCCCTCCAACCCTCGGCCTCCGGCGCCGACTTCGCGGCATCGGAGCCTCCGATCAGACCGCCATCTCCGGAACCCTCAGTCGGATCCGCGTCCTTCTTCATGACGACCGGAATGCCTCCGACCCCGTAGAGATGAGGGCCTTCCTCCTGGACAACGACGCTGCCCCGTTCCTCATCGGATTTGAGGACATCCTCACACGAGTCACCCTGCACTGCGAATACGCCGCGGGGCTCGCCTACCTCGACATCTGACCCGAATCGCTTCACCACATCCCGTTCACCGCCCTGGCCAGCACCCGATCTGCCAGATGGGCGTAGCGCTGTGTAAAGCCTAGCGCGGTTATGAAGGATATTCCCTGACAGGGTTCTTGGCCCGGTTTTCGCTTGACACCCCTGGGCAAGTGTGGGAATTTACCCGGCGTTTCTCGATGGTGTGGTCGCGGACCCAAGCAAGGCGCACCGTGCCAGCGCGCCCCGTGGGTGACGAGTCGCGCAGGCCCTGAGGAGTGAATCACGATGTCCACGTTTCTGTCTCGGTGGACCGGCCGCGCGGAGCCGGGGGAGAATCCCCTCCCCGCCGGCGATCAGGCCCAACCCGACCCCTTGTCCGCTCCCAAGCGGCGGAACCAAGCCTTGGCTTGGTCCGCCTCCCCCTCCCTGGAACGCATCCACCGCGAACTCGACGAGCAGATCCGCGCCATCGAGGAGGCCAAGCGCCTGCTGGAGGAGCGCCTCGGCCCGTTCCAGCGCCACCTCTGGGAGCAGCGCCGCAACGTGGACCAGGCCCTGAAGCAGCTCGAGGCCCGGATCAAGCCGCTGCGCCAGTACCTGGAGGGACAGGGACACAACCTCGAGCGCGTCGGCATGCACCTGAACACGGAGCTGAAGGACCAGTTCGACGCCTTCGAGAAATTCCTGGCCGAACAACGACAGATCCTGGAGCGCGCCCAACGCTACCTGGAGGAGCAGCCGCGTCCCCTCGCGCAGTACCTGGAGGACCAGCAGCGCGCCATCGAGCACATCTTCCGGGAGCTGGAGGAGAAGATGGAACCCTTCGGCCGCTACCTCAAGGAGCAGCAGAAATTGCTGGAGGCACTGGCCGAGCCTCGGGTGACCGAAGAGTTCGACGCGCTGGCGAGCTTCTGCGGCGAGCGCCAGGCGGCGCTGGAGCGCTACGCCGCCGCCGCCGAATACCGCCCCCAGGCCCTCTTCGCCGAGCTGGACGGCATCTACCAGAAGTACAAGGCACAGGATGTCGGCAAGAGCAAACTGCTCAGCCGCGTGCTGGAGCAGACCCGGCAGGCCGATCTGCGCCTGCAGGAGGCCCTGAAGCCGTTACCCCGCGAACGCGAGGAAGTCCGCCCGCCCCGGGTCGAGGCGGCGTCCTAGCCGCCTCCCCGCCCCAACGTCCTCGTTCCTTCCACGTGATTCGTGCTCCCCGGCTCCGTGGGCTCGCCTGCTCCGAGGGGGAAGACGTGTGCCCGCGCGGCGGCGGGCGCTCGGGGGAGGAGGCGGCTAGCGGGGCTTGCTGGCGCTGCGGCGCCGGAGGTACTCGGTGATGAGCTGGTCCAGGTTCTTCTCCGCCGGTGGGGGGGCAAGCGGGGATGCGGGAGATGGCGGGGAGGCGGGAGCCTCCTCCTTCGGCTGGGAGGTGGCGTCTGCTTGGGGCTGGCCGGCCTGGAGACTCTGGATGACCCGGTGATGCTGTTGATTCATGAAGTGCTTGATCCGGGACTCCGAAGCCCCCTCCCCCAGGGCGTCGCGGTAGTTGACCTTCTCCCGGGCGGTGATGGCCCCGGCCCGGAAGACCAGGGTCAGGACGAACGGATTCTGCCGGCCCAGATCCTCGGTCTGGACGTGATATTCGACGCCGTCGTGGCTGACGTTGCTGTTCAGGCCAGGAATCATGAGGGCTGCACGCGAATGTGCGCGGTACCATACCAAACCCCCCCTGTGGCGGCAAGCGAATTCCTGTTTGCCTTGGCGGCGTTCAGGGGGGGTGGTATAGTATTCGTGTTTTTGCCCGTCTGAAGTTCCCCCGAGCGAGGCGGCTACCGGACTCTCATGGTAGATCAGGTTCTCATCCAAACGCTGATGCACGCCGGGCGGCCCCTGGTGACCCTTACCATGGCCGCCCTGGCCCTCTTCTCGGTCTACTCGCTGGCCGTGATCGGCGAGCGGTGGTGGACCTTCCGCCGGTGTCGCCTGGCCTCGGCCGGCCTGCTGCGCCGGGTCCTGGAGTCGGTGGACCAGGGCCATTTGCCGGAGGCGCTGCTCCTCTGCGAGCGGAAGGAGGGCGGGCACGTGGGCCAGGTCCTGGCCGCGGGCCTGCGGGAGTTGCAACCCCTGGCCTCGAAGAACCCGGGCCTGCATGCCGATGCCGCCTTCGATCGGGCCACGGCAGCGGCACGGGAGGCCATGCAGCGGGTGACGAGCGCGGAGATCGGCCGCCTGGAACACCGCCTCACCTCCCTCGCCACGCTGGGGAACATCAGCCCGTTCGTGGGGCTCTTCGGGACGGTGATCGGGGTCATGCGCGCCTTCGAGGCGATCTCGCGGACGGGCAGCGGGGGGCTGGGCACCGTCTCCGCCGGGATCGCGGAGGCGCTGGTGGCCACGGCCGCGGGATTGTTCGTCGCCATCCCGGCCGTCACCGCCTACAACCACTTCGTCTCGCGGGTCAAGGCCTGCGCGGTCGAGATGGATGGGGCCGCCTCCGAGTTCCTCACCCGGGTGCAGCGCACCGCTGTGGCTGCACAGAACGGCCGGACGCTGAGGACTGACGGCTGACAGGTAGAGGTGCCCCGATGGCCATGACATTGCCCTCGCGCGCCGCGGACCGGCGCGTGCTCTCCGAGATCAACGTCACCCCGCTGGTGGACGTGACGCTGGTCCTGCTGATCATCTTCATGGTGACGACGCCCATGCTCCAGCGGGGGACCGACGTAGAGCTCCCCCAGGCCCAGCAATCCGAGCCGAAGGAAGAAGAGCGCATCACCCTGATCCTCACCCGCGAGGGGCGCGTCTACCTGAACACCCAGGAGATCCCACGGGCCAGCCTGCGGGATCGCCTGGTGGCCCTGGCCCACAACCGGGAGCGGGTGGTGCACTTTCGGGGCGACGCCCAGGTGCCGTACGGCCTGGTGATCGAGGTGATGGACGCGCTCAAGGCCGCGGGGATCGAAACCGTTGGGCTGATCACCGAGCGTCCGCTGGGCGCAGCGCGCCCCTAGCCCGAATGATTCACGAACGGACCGGTGAAATCTCCAGATCAAATGACCAATGACCAATTTTCAATGACCAATGATGGTGGGCGCGCACAGC
>Ga0209343_10005009_pt1 | contig 16248 bp, 13 predicted proteins | sample RifCSPlowO2_02_FD_184026 | JGI IMG/M metagenome (GOLD analysis project Ga0209343, IMG submission 184026) | Groundwater microbial communities from Rifle, Colorado - Rifle CSP2_plank lowO2_0.2 (SPAdes) (version 2) | ecosystem: Environmental > Aquatic > Deep subsurface > Groundwater | place... | reverse complement strand
CGTGTATGTGGAGTACGAGATGCCGGGGCCGAACCGCCATCCCTTCAGCGCCGCTCCGGACAAGGACGGCTCACTGTGGATTCCCTATTTTGGACGGGCCAATCAGATCGCGAGGCTCGATCCCAACACAGGCGTCATCGAAGAGTTTCCGGTGCCGCATAAAGACACCGCCGGCATTCACACCGCTGTCCCGGCGCCCGACGGGAGCGTTTGGCTCGGGGAGCAGGCCTCCAACAAGATCGGGAAATGGGACCCCAAAACCCGAACGATTACCGAATATCAGGACACCTACACCCCCGGGCTAGAGGGGCTGGAGGATGGCGGATCCAAGCACACGGTCCGGGTGGATCCGACGGGAAAGGTTTGGGGTACCGGCGTGCGTTCCCCTTTGACCGCCTTCGATCCGAAAACACGGGAGTTCACTCATTTTCGGGAGGTGATTTCCCCGTATGGCGTCGAGATTGATAAAGACGGCAATCCCTGGTTTGCCGAGTTCCGCGATGGCGGCGCGATCGGGAAGGTGGACGCCAAAACCGGGAAAGTAAGCAGGTGGAATCCGCCGACGCCCAATGGTTGGCCGCGAAGGATCGAGATTGATTCCAAGGGGATGATCTGGGTTGCTCTGTTTCGCGGGGGCAAGATCGCGCGGTTTGACCCCAAGACGCAAACCTTCCAAGAATTCCAACTGCCCGGTCCCAGTCCCACTCCCTACGCGCTGGGGATTGATAAGGACGACTACATCTGGTATTCCTCCGATGCCATGGATGTGGTCGGGCGCTTGGACCCCAATACCGGCCGGGTGACCGAATACCCGTATCCCTATTCCGAAAACATGATGAAGGAGTTCTTCCTCGATTCCCAGGGCCGCATGTGGTACGCTTCGCCCCCCAATAACCGGGTGGGTTACTTTGTCCTGGCCGACGGGAGCCCCAACCCGTAGAACGGCCTCGCGCACAGGCGCTGGGGACTGCTCGGGCCGCTGCTGGGGAAGGTCTTTCTTCGTCTTGCGCCTGGATGGGCAGCCCGCCTGGACGGCGGCCCTGTCGAGGGGAAGCTCACACTTTGGCTGCGAGATCAGGGATGATCTGCCGGGCGTGGAAGCGGCCGTTCTCGATGAAGATTTCGTTCGTGTCCAGACCCGCGATAATCACCCCGGCGAGATAAATCCCCGGCACGTTGCTCTCGAGCGTTTCCGGATTGCAGCAGGGATGCAGCCGCCGCGGTTCCACGGCCACGCCGATGCGCTGGATGAATTCGACATCGGGATGATAGCCGGTTAAGGCCAGCACGAAATCGTTCCGGAGGATTTGCACGGTTCCCTGATCCCCCGTGGCATGGACCGGCGTCAGGAGGATGCAATCGGGCCGGATTTCCATGACGCGGGTGTCAAACAGGGCTTGGATTTCCTGATCCCGGATGCGGTTTTCAAGGTCGGGCCGGAGCCAATACTTGATCTTCTCCGAGAGCCAGGCGCTGCGGTGGATCAGGGTGACCCGCGCGCCGTGCCGGAAGAGGTCGAGCGCCGCTTCCGCCGCCGAATTTTTCCCGCCAATGACGGCTACGTCGCAGTCGTAATAGGGATGGGCCTCGCGGTAGTAGTGCGCCACCTTGGGGAGGTCCTCTCCCGGAACGCCGAGGCGGTTCGGCTGGTCGTAATAGCCGATGGCAATGATGATCTTCTTGGCGCGGTAGCGGCCGGCCACGCCGCTGCGGGCCTGGGTCCGCACCTGGAAATCCCCGTCCTGGCCCTGAATCTCCATGGCCTCCTCGTACTGGCGGATGTGGAGTTCAGAGCGCTGGGCCACCAGCCGGTAGTATTTCAAGGCCTCCAGGCGCGTGGGTTTTTCCCGCTCGCTCACCATGGGAATGTCCCCGATCTCCAGCCGCTCGGAGGTGGTGAAGAAAATCATGTTCACCGGGTAGTTGTAGAGCGAATTGACCACGCAGCCCTTCTCGATCACCAGGTGGGACAATCCGCGCTTTTTCGCTTCGATGGCGCAGGCAAGCCCCGTGGGGCCTCCTCCTACTATGATGACGTCGTATTGGCTCATGCGCTCGGTATCCTCTCTCGATTTCTTTCCCTCCCCTCGTCAGTATGGAGAATCCGAAGGAACCGAAGCAAGAAGATTCTGCCGAAGGTAGTGAGTCCGTTTGATTTCGGAAGTCTCGTCAGGGCACGGCTTCAGCCGTGCCGTAGCGGACGCATCCTCAACGTGGCTTCAGCCACTGAGGTATGTTTGTTGCGATGTTGAGAGGCAAATTCGATGGACGACCCACCGCAGGGGCTAAAGCCCCCCACCGGGCTAACTCGTGGACGGCACGACTAAAGTCGTGCCCTGACGCAAACTGACACGCCATGGTTTGTCCGCCCCTCTTTCCTGATCGCCTCAAGTTTGATAAGCTGAGAGAGGCACGCGAAATTGGGATGCCCGAAATTGGAAGGGAGGAAGGGCCGCATGGCGACGCAGCGGGGCTGGTTGGTTCTGCCGGGTTTTCTGGCGATTCTGCTGACGGCGGCGCTGCCGGCGGAGGGGCAAAACACCGCGGCGCTCGAGCGCCAGCTCACACGGCGCGTGGACGAATATTACAAGCTGTTCGTTTCCGGCGAGTGGCGCAAAGTGCAGGACTACATTACCGAGGACTCCTACGACATCTGGCTGGCGCAGCCCAAGAACACCATCCAGTCTTATGAGATCAAAGAGGTCAAGGTTGCGCCGGACCGCAAACAGGCCGACGTGACCGTCGCGGCTACCTTCCTTATTCCTCAATTCCCCGCGCCCCTCACCCAACCGCAGCGGAGCCAGTGGGTCTACCAAAAGCGCCAGTGGTTCGTCCGCTTGCCGACTCCCCGTGACATCAACGATATTTTTAAGGAGGTCTTCGGAACAAAGGGTCCCGCCTCCCAACCCCAGCCGGTGCTATCGCCTCTTCGGTTTGACCAGAACCCCATTCGCCTCCCCGGCCGCGAAGGTGCCGGGGAAATCACTGTTCAGGTTCCTTTTCAAAATGAGACAACCACGGTCGTTACCGTTAAGGACCTGAGCACGAATTGCCCCTGCCTCAAAGCCGAGGTGGATAAGACTGAGGTGCAGCCGGGCGAGAAAGGGATTCTGACGGTGACCTACCGCACACCCGCCAGTGACAGCCCGTCCCGCCGTCTCGTTGTCCAAGCTACCCTGTCTCCGACGATGTTTCTGTTGGATCTCCCGGTGGAATTCAGCAACGAGTAGCTGGGCCGGGGAACGCCACTCCGAACCGCCCGCCGGTAACAAAGTGCCAGCGTCTCGCTCGCCCCTACGCTACGCCTCGGCGCGCCGGGGCGCTACCTTCCGCGTCTACATTCCAATCGTGAAAATGGGCTACCGCGGATTATTCATGGAGGAAGGCCCCTTTTCTCTAGCCCAGGCGTTTACGCCTGGGTCTCAGGGGCCACCGATTTGTTTCCAGCCCGCTTCAGCGGGCTTCCCTTTGGTGCCCGCCAGGGCTAAAGCCATTTTCCAGGGTTGGTGTAGAGTACGTGGGGACGTCAGGGCACGACTTCAGTCGTGCCGTAAAGCGTGTCCAATCAACTCCTCTTCCTTACGACTTCAGCCGCTGAGGGACGTCCCTCAGGGGCTAAAGCCCAGCCGAAACGCCGTGGCTTTTCGGCATGGCTGAAGCCATGCCCTGACGACTTGCATCCCCTATATATCAACGGTGAAAATGCTCTAAAGCCAAAACGAGGGAAGGCCGTTAAAACGGCCTGTAGAACAAACTTCGCCGATGACCCCGGCCTGAAGGCCGGGGCTAGAGAAAAGAGGAACGGCCGTACAAGCAGCCTGGAAGCGCCTACACCAGCGCCTGGTGCCAAACGTTCATGAATAAATCCAGGCTAACGAATGGACCTGCCAGAAGAGAAAAGAAAAGGGGCGCCATGGCGGCGCCCCAAAAAAGAAGATTGGTCTGCTATCGTAAATATGCTTACACAAATCACGTCCGGGATATTCTCCCGGTGCCGATCGAGCCGGGCGGTGGTGGGACAGGCCAGGAATGCCTGTCCCAATCCGCCTGTGCCGCTCAGGATCAGTTCCCGCGAGATTCCGAGGCCGTCGAGTCTATTGCCACGAGCCGCGGATTCGTAACGCTGATCGCCAGGTAGCTGGCGCCAAAGACGCCGACCTTCGGGCTTAGGAACGCTGCCAACCCGTGACCCATCCGGAAGCCACAGACCGCGATCACATAGCCGGTGTACGCCTTCCCGATCTGCGAGGCCACAAAGGTCGCCGATTTGCCAGCATCCAAAGCAGTAGCGATCTTCAGAGGCGCCGGCGCGGTCGAGCCATCCGCTGTCCAGAAGTACAGCGTAACATCCCCCTTCTCGTTGGTCGAGCCAATGGCTGGCGGATCAGCGGAGGTATTCGAGATGGCGATCCCCGTGTCCAGAGACCCGTCCGCCGTGTAGGCAACCCACGGGAACAGCAGGTAACTGGCGCAGGCCAGCGTCTTGACACCCGCCCCACTGAATTCGGACCCGGTGAACACAGGAGCATTCGGAACGTCAGACGCCCCCCGGAGGCTAACTGCCAGGTTGCTGGTCGCTTCCGTCAAGGGGAACGAGCTGGAGCTGGTGCTCGGCACCGTAACGGTAAAAACGACCTCCAAGTTTTCCGTTACGGCGGGGTCGGTCGCGGTAATGGTGATGTCAAAATTGTTATCCTGGTCGGTCGAGGACGATGTAAACGGGTTTGTCGTCGTCCCCGACACGGCTGCCGTGATTGTGGCACTAGTAGCTGGCGCCACCGAGACAGCCGCTGTAAGTCTTACTCCGAGCGGAATCCCCGTGAAGGCAAAACGGATGTTGAGGGGACTGATAGCTCCACCGGTCCCAGGCGCGCCCAAACCCGCTTCATCAACTGCGTCCAGAAACGCCGCGGAAAATCTTTCCCTCACACCAACCGTCAAGGTAGTTCCGGCGCCAGGATTGGGATTGCAGAACAAGACTGCCGCTCCTGCTCCCGGGGTGACTGTCACCGTCGTGGAAGGCGACGACTGCACCGTGGCCACCGTGAGCACGGTAAAGATCACCAACGTAATCGGGTTAGTAGCCTGGCTCGCCGGCGGAACAGTCGCCGTTACGGCTACGTTGACGTTGTTCCCAGCCCCGACGGCATTGGCGTTGACCCGGACGCCGGAAAGGCTGAGGGAACCCCCAACGGCAACGGCCGTATCCGCAGTGACATCGAGTCTAACCGTATTGCCGGAGCAGGTCTTGGAAATCGCGGCGACCAGTCCGGCTGTGCCCCCCACGGTTCCACCGCAATCCAGGATGGTTGTCCCATAATCCAACGTGATTCTTGTAGCCGTCACGATGGTTCCCGCGCTATTGGCAGAAAATGCGACCACGCCGGTCGCTTCGGTTAATCCTTCAGAGCGGACCGGGCGCGCGCCGCTGGCGCTGACAAAAAAGGTAACACCCTGCGCGGAAGCAGTGCTGGCTCCCATCCAACCGAGCAGGACCACTGCCGTCAGTGCAAATAGAACTTTCTGAAATCGTTTCATTGTCGAATTCTCCTTCGTTTTATTCAAAATCGGTTTCAAGAACTTGTTGTTGGTTGGAAGCGCCGCTCTTTGCCGCGCCTCATCGGGTAAAACATGCCAAAACTCGCATCGGTCGCGCCGGCGTTTTCGGTCCTGCCGTCATCTATTTTCAGGGGCCTCGCTTGTCACCACCTCCCCCGCGCAGGAACTCCGGGCGCCCTGGACGGCACCCCGGCAAGCCGGGGAACCCTTTTCGGGCGGCCTTCCGAACAACGGTGATTCCTAGCAGCCAGTTCGTTTCGCGCCGTCGCAATTCAATCACCTATGTTCGAGCATCCTCCAGGGGCAATACGCTCTTTTGCTCTATGCGGATTTCCGAGATCGCGGGAAAGGTAACACTCCGTCGTTGGCCAAGTCAACCCTTTTTTCTCCGACGGAGCCTGCGCCCCCGTAATCAGTGTGGTTCAAACACTGCATCGGGCGACTAGATCAATTGCAAGGAACCTATCCTAGTGGCTTTGCAAGAGGAATGCAAGCGTTTTTTTAATTTTTTTTGGGGGGAGAGTATTTACAGTGGAACAGGGTTACTAATTGGTAACTGGGTGTTGAGTCAGAAGTTGCGGCAATTCATCGCTTGGTTCGCAGCCCAGGCATTTATCTGCATTATTTATGAACCTCCACGAAATGTTTTTCCACCCCGCCCCACGATACCTTCTGCCGCCTCCACCCTTTTCTCTAGCCCCGGCCTTCAGGCCGGGGTTGGGGAGGAATTTATTTTACAGGCCGCTTTAACGGGCTTCCCTCTTTTGACTTCAGCCCTGGTCGTCACTCAGTGTTCAAGCGGCCTTCGGGAAGCCCGCTGAAGCGGGCTGAAAACAAATCGGTGGCCCCCCGGAGACCCAGGCGTGAACGCCTGGGCTAGAAAAAATTCCCTCATGGATGAATAATGCAGATAAACGCCTGGGCTAGAAAAAAACGGAGGCGGTTATCCTGCACCGATTTCTCATGAATAATCCAAGCGAACGCCTGGGCTACGCAATAAGGGAATTCTCAACGACGAAGCAGTCACCCGCTAAGGCGACGGCGGCGCCGGGTTGTTTTGCGCCCGTTCTCGTTCTTTCCGCTCCCGCTCCCGTTCCTCTGCTTCTTCCTCTTCCAGGAGCTTGCGCAGATCACGGAGTTTATTGCGGAACTCGGCGGAGGCGTTGCGGGCTTCGGCGGAGTTGCGGATGACCGTGGGCGTGAGCAGGAGAATGAGTTCGGTCCGCTGCGACGACAGCGACGTATTTCCGAACAGCGCGCCGAAGTACGGTATGTCGCCGAGCAAGGGAATGCGGTTTCTCGAGAGCGTGCGGCTCTCCTGGATGATGCCTCCGAGCGCGATGGTTTCTCCGTCTTGCACCACCACCTGCGTCTGGAGCGAACGCTTTTGGATGCTGGGCGATTGGATGCCGGCCGCCGACGGAGGCAGCGGCGCGCTGACCTCCTGCTGGATTTGCAGCGCGACCAAGCCGGAGGAGTTGATGCGCGGCGTGATGGTAAGCAAGACTCCCGTGTCTCGATTCTGAACGGTGTTGGTGAACAGGCTGGTGCCGGTCGCCTGCGCTCCGCCCACCAGCGCCTGCGAAGTGAGGATCGGAATTTCAATCCCCACGCTGATACTCGCGGCGAGATTGTCGCTGGCCAGAAGCGAAGGGGCGGAGATGACGCGCGCCTGGCTGCGGGACTCGGCCGCATTCAGGAACAGCAGCAATTCGCGCGTCCGGCCCACCAGAGTGCCCAAGGCAGCGCTGAGCGCCGCGGCCCCTCCCGACGAGGAGAATTGACCCGTGCCCCTGGCGTCGAGGCCCGTCGCCGTGCGCTTTTGCAAGAACGCGCTCACCCCGGCCGAGAGCGCGCCCGTGAGGTCCACTTCATAGACCTTGGCCTCAATCATGACCTGCCGGGGCACAATGTCGAGTTCCTTCAGCATCTGCCGGATTTGTTCGTATTCCTGTGCGGTGGCCTGGATCACCAGCATATTGTTGATCGCGTCCGGCACGATGCGAATGTGGGAGAGTGGAGCGCCAGGGGTGGTGGCTCCACCAGGTAACAGACCCGCCGGTGCGGGGGCGATTCCTTGCGGGGCGGGCGGAGCCGCCGACGATGTCGGCATGCCAGCAAGTCCGGGCTGCGCCGTCGGGAGCGGAACTGTTGCGCCCAGCCATTGCATCAACACGGTCGCCAAGTCTATCGCTTTTCCGTTTTCCACGCGATAGATGAAGGGGCGAATTCCGGTCTCCTGCAACGGTTGGTCGAGCCGCTCCAGCCATTTTTCCACTTCCGGAGCGACCCCTGGATTCGGCGTCACCACCAGGACGGAGTTGATGCGCTCGATCGGCACAAACCGGATCGCGGAGGTTCCGCTGGAGAGTGCGTAGGCGGCAAAGACTTCTTTCAATTCCGCCGCTACCTTCTGTGCCTGGCTGTTCTTGATGGGATAAAGCCGGGCGCGCTGGTTGGTGAAGACTTCGGTGTCGAACAAGGCCACGATTTCGATTAACCGCTTCATGCTGCGGCTGCTGTCGGTGACCAGAAGCACGTTGCCCGCGTCATGGCTGAACAGGTGTCCGCCTTCGGACAAGAAGGGGGTCAGAATCTTGGTCATGTCCGCCGCGGCCACGTACCGGAGCGGAATGACGTTCATCACCATCTGGTCGTCCTCCGACAGTCCGGCCGCCGCAGGATTGAGCATCGGCTCGATGGGCAACCGCTGCACGTCCTGCAAGGGAACGATGCGGTAGAAGTTGCCGGACTGCACCGCGGTCGCGCCGTTGATCCGCAGGATCATTTGCAGGAGCGGAAACAGGTCCGCCCGCCGGAGCTGTCCGAGCGTGTTGATAAAGACCGTGCCCTTGACGCGCGGGTCCACCACGTAGTTCATCCGGAGTTCCGTGGCGATGATCCCCACGACCTGCAACAGATCGGCGTTTTCGAGGTGTAGGGCGATGGGAACTTGTTGGTCGGCTTCCTGGGCCGGTGGCGCGGGAGTAGCCGGTGCGGTCTGCGGCGCGGCCGGCTGCGGGGCCTGTGCCCGGACCGCAAGTGCGCCCGGCCACACCAGATGCACGATCAGAATCCCCGTGATAACGCTGCTTCTCCATTCCTGTTTCAACGTATCTTCCTCCCTCTGCTCATTTCCGAATCTCGCGGCGTGATGAGGACCCTGCTACGGCCGCAGCTCGCATTCTCTCGTCACTCATCACTCGTCACTTGTCACTGCTTTCCCCGCTCCCTTGCGGTCGCGGCTCGGATCCGCTCACGGCTGAAGCGGCTCATACCAAACCTGGACGCCGAACAAGGAGTCCCGTTCGAACCGTTTCCGATTTCCTTCAATAAACACGCGGACGCCCGGCTCCGTGCTGGGCTGTTGCACAGCGGCTGGGGCTGGGGCCCTGCTCGGTGGACTGGGGGGCGTTTGTGCCTGTGGCGGCGGAGCGCCGCCGCTCGATTCCACCACCGGCGCGGCGGGCGGCGCGGTGCGGACAGCCGCCGCCCCCGCCGGAAGAACGCTGCGGGCAGACTGATAAACGTCCAGCGTCGTTTTTTGCCCTTGATATTCGATCACCACTTTTTCATCCCGAATTTCGACCACTGTAAAGGATCCAAATTGCTCGCCTTGCTTCACGCGGCGAGGAGCTCGGCCGGCGGTGGCGCCTGCTTCGGTCATCAACGCTTCGTAGCTTTCGCCCAACTTCATGGTCCCGAACACGGTCGGAACCGGCGGGGGCGGTTCGGTTTTTGCCGGCGTCGCGATCTCGCTGCTCCGGTCGGGAAAAAAGAGATTCTTGGCGACGATCTCCTCGGTTGCCGGCGGCTCGCGGCGGGCCCCGGGAGGCAGCGCGGCGGCTCCCCGCTCCGCCGCAGCGCGGGAGAGGGCGGCGTAGCGCAGATTGGCGCGCTTCCATTCCGTTTCCAGCCGCCAGCCCAGCAAGCCCGCGGCCAGCGCTAACCCGACTTGCAGAATCAAAAGCTGCCGTCTATGCACATTCACCTCTCGCGCGGACTGATCTCCTGTACCGGTATGCCTCCGCTCCCTTGCGGTCTGCCCTGAGCTTGCCGAACGGGTCGCGGCTCTGTTCTGGTCGGGGCTCGGATTCGGGGGAACTCCGCTTCTCTCTCATTGTTGCCTTCCAGGGCCGGCTGCCTCGCGACGGAGGATTGCGGCCACCGTCAAGTTGACCGTGAGCAGCTTTTCTTTATTGGCGGAGCTCATGATGCTCAACTGCGTGACACTTAGGAACTTTGAACCGGCCCCACATGCCTTCAAGAAGCTGACCAGGGAATCCATCCGGCCTTGAAGCTGCAATCCCAGCGGCACCTGCCAATAGTCGTCGCCGAGCGGCTTGACGGGCAGGAACTGGCTGGAGCGGACCTCGATGGCGTGCTCGGCGGCAAGCTGCTGGATCAACTCCCGCAATTCGGCCGAAGCGATCGCGGGCGTCTCGCCGGTGAGCAAGCCCGCCTCGGCGTCCCGCAGCCGGGCCTCCAGGGTCGAGCCTTCCGTTTTCCGCAGCCCCCTCGTGGCGACCGCATCCCGATACTTGAGGAGCGTCCGCTCGCGAACCGCCAGGTTGGCCCGTTCCGCCTGCCAGCGATCCCACATCGGAAACACTCCGAATGCAAGAAGCAGGAAGAGCGCCGCGGCCATCCCTGCAATCGTCAAGGCTCGTTTGTCTCTCGTGCTCATCATTATGGAATCCGTGGCGCAAGCCCGGCTCGAAGCCGTACGCCGATCACAAACGTTTCCTTCCCGTCCGGCGTCCGGCTGATCGAGGACCGGAACTGCGGGTTTTCAAAATACGGAGAAGCGGCCAGGGTTTGCAGCAGCCCGGAAGCAGCGTCCGCCGTTCCGCTCAAACTCAGGGTTTCGCCGTCATAGACGAATTGCTGCAGCCACACTTCCGGCGGCAGGAGTCGCGTCAACTCGTTCAGGATTTCCAAAGGCAGAGTGACGGAACTGCGCGTGCCCCCCAGAAGCCCCAGCCGCTCGATGGTTTTCTGGTTCGCGGCCTGTGTGTTCTCCAGTTCCTGGATCTGTGGCCGCAGCGCCTGAATCTCCCGCTCCAGGTGGAGGCTGTAGAGCCAGTCCTGGAACACGCCTCGCGCGCCGAGCGCAACGGCCAACAGAACCACCAGCGAAGCGAGCGCGTAGGTCGGCAGATGGACCAGCGGCGACTGGTACGTGCGTTTCTCCGCCGGCAACAGGTTGAGCGGGAGCAACGCGTTCGTGCCGGCAGCCGCCAGCGCCGCCGCGAGGCTCACCGGACTGCTTGCGAATCCCGGCTCTCCCGCGCCAATTCCGGAAGTCCGCACGAGTTGCTCGGCGGGCACAATGCGAAACGGAAAGTCCTCCGCCGCAAGCGCAGCGGCCGCGGCCGTGCGACTTCCGCAAATTACCAAGGGCGGATGTTCCTCGGGGGAAACGCGCAACCCCGAGCGAGCCGATTGCAGTTCGCGCTTCACCTCCGCAAGGAATCCGTCCTCCGACAAGGTTGACTCCGGAGGAATCGGCACTTCCTGCCATATCGGTTCCCGGCCCGGCGCGTAGCCGATCAGTTCCGCTTGCTCTCGTTCAAGGTTCAGCAGAAAGAGAGCCGGAGCGTTGGGGAAGGCCGCCTGGAGGCGTGGCCAGAACATTGCGATCATGCACGCCGCCGTCACGCCGAACTGCGAGATGGGAATGCCTGCTTCCTCGAACCAGGCAGCGGTCCCGTCCATCGCTTTTTTCTCCGCAATTCCGACCAGGACTTCGAGGCGGCTGCCACTGGACTCCTCGGGGTGGATAGAAAGCTTCTTCCACAGGCCCGCTTCCGGCCATTTCCAAACACAGAAGTCCCAATAGACGCTGCCTTCTTCGAATGGATGGAGGCTGTCCAGTTGGTATTCCACGGCTCGCGCGAGTTCTTTCTCGACCGTTTGCGGAAAGCTCAACGCGCGGAGCAAGACCGCCGAACGCGGCAGCGCCACCACGGTCTGCGGAGCCTTCAATCCGTGTTTCCGCAGAAACTCCCGATACAGACGCCCGCACTCAGCCGGTTCCTCCTGCTGGAACTGCGGAATTTCCAGACGGTCCACGACGCGCGTGCGATTCCAGTGCCGCCGGACATAAACGGCGCGGAAGTCGCCCCCCTCGAATTCAATCCCGATTCCGTTTTGTAGCCAGGACCCGATCATGAGCGACCTCGGCTTTCCCTCTCCGAATTCATCCTCCCGGCCTGCTCGCCGGCGCGCAAGCTCTGGGACGCAGGCGGCGGCTCGTGGGCGAACGGCCAGTTGTCCCACCAACCGTGAATCTGGTGGTAGAGCGGCTGGTTCGGAGCGATCTCGACCAGTGCGCGGACCGAACGGCGCGCGGCTGAATCCGGCACAGAGCACGTCGCCGTCAACGTGTAGACAGGTCCTTGAGCGAGCGTTAGCGACGCGATGCCGCCGGCGGCAACCGCGAAGGGCGCGGCGGATTGCACCTCGTTCCAGGATTCAAACGGAGTCGCCTCGCGGACCGCGATCACGGAGGTGGCCGCCGCCTCATCCCAACCCGGCAAAGCGAGCAGCACTTCATACAGGGCATAATTCGGATTGACCGCACTCGCAGTGGCCTCGGTCGTTAGCAGGTCGGTGAGCGGCGGGCGCCTTCGCCATCCTCCCTCGGGTCTTTCCTCCAAACGGCCAAAAAACATTTCGCGGCTCATCCCTTTCACGGGCAGCAGCTCCTCGATGTGCTCCAGCGCAGCGTGGCGGGCTTTGGAGGATCGGGGCAAGCCGGCATAGAAGGCATCGAACACGCTGCCTGCTTCGGAGACGCGCGGCGAGCGCCAGTCCACAATCGCCGCTGCAAGATCGGCGCTTTCGGCTGGCGACAAGCCCAGCGCGCGGAACAGGGCTGCCAGTTGCTCCGCCGGAGCCAAGTTGACATTCAGTTTGGCGTTCTCCGGCACGACCTCGACCGCGCAACGCCCGCCGTGGAATTCGTATCGCAGCCAACGCTGTCCCGGAAGAAACTCCGGCCTCGGAGCGTCTGTCTCCGGCGCCACCGGCGTGGCGGCGGCAGACCGAACGATGGAATCAATCGCGGCTTCAATCCCGCCGCGCGCGAGGAAGTAACTTTGATGGGCTTCGATCTGATTGCGCGCCGCCTCAATCTCGGTCCGGACCAAATACGACGTGGCCAGGGCCATGGCGCTCAGGGCAACCGCGAGCCACAACACGGCCAGCAACGCAATCCCTCTCTGTTGCTCTCCCGAAAATAGATTCTCTGCTCTGTATGGGGATGGCCCCAGTCCGTCGTCAGGGCATGGCTTTAGCCATGCCGAGCAGACCTGTACCTTTTGTTGGGCTTTAGCCCCTGAGGTCTGTCTGCCCCTCAGCGGCTGAAGCCGCAAGGGAATGGAATGGGATTGGCAACCGTTACGGCACGACTGAAGTCGTGCCCTGACGATCCGCTTCTCATCCTCCGTGGTGAGCCACAGGCTCATAGACACCCGTCTCCTTTATTGCCTGAATAACCCGAATGGAAATAACACCTGTGCGCGTCGGCGGGAGAAATGCCGGACCGCCGCCACCATCGTCTCCGGCCGTAATTCACCGGACCCGGCCGCCGCAACGGCGTGCATCCGCATCGCTTGCGGCACCTCGCCGCTGCGGAGGATCCATTGGTCCGTCCACGTCCCCGGCTGATTGGGGCCGGGAGTTCGGTAGTATTCAAAGCGGCATTCCTGCAAGCCTTCGATTAAGGTAACCGTTTGCGGGCCGCGCTCGAACGGCTGAAACTTCTGGACCACTCCCTCGGGACGACTTTCCGCGCCCGCCAGCAACGTCCCTAACTCTTCGTTGCCCCAAACCGGGGACTCATTGAGCAACAACTGCCTGGTTCCGTCCGCCTGCTCGGCCACTTGATACTCGATGAGATAAAGACCGGACGCGGCGCGGCGGGCAAGCGAGTAGCGGCTGACAAACCGGGCCGTTTGCGGCTCCCCTTGAAACAACACTTCCCTACCGCCGCTCGTGGTCCAAGCCTGATAAGGGACCATCGAAGCCATTTGTTCTTCGACGAGCTGGTGGACGGCCAGAACCGTTCGATCTTTTTCGAGCCGCTCGCTCGCTTTCAGCCAGGCCGACGAACCCACCCGCCAGGCAAACAACGCGGTTGTCGCCAGCAGCGAGACTATGGTCATCGAGACCAGCAATTCGAGCAGCGTAATACCCGCTTCTGCTCTCCCCTGTGTCCCTGGACCCGTCAACTGGGCAGTTTGCTGAAAAACTATTCCTCGCGTCATCCTGTTCCCTATTCCCTGTTCCCTATTCCCTCACTGCTGGACCTCGGCCGGTTCCCGGCGCAGTTGATAGGTCTCGAACGAGAGTTTTCGTTCCGCGCCTGTTGTTCCTGTTTTCCAGATGACGTCGAGCGTGATCCGAGACAGCAAGATTTCTCCGGGACTCCGCTCCGGCGAGGAACGGAAACGAGCGGCGCGGGCCTCCCAGCGAAACCGTTCATCCCAGCGCCCCTCGATGGTTTGATCGAACGGCAGCTCGGCGGTTCCGTTCTCCGTCGTCGCGCCCGCCGAAAGGAGTTCATTCAATTTGCTCTGGCCGAGCAGCAGCGCCCGCTCGGGCGCCTCGATCCGGGCAGCGTTGCGCAGCGCCCCGGAAAATAAGCCGAGCAAGGCAGCCACGGAGGCGCCTAATACGGCTGTTGCCACCAGGGCTTCCAGGAGTGTGAAGCCGCGCTGACGGGAAACCGTTTGCTTCCGGCTTGCCCTGAGCTTGTCTAAGAGGTCGCGGCTCGGATTCGGTCGCGGCTCTATTCCCTGTTCCCCCCGGCCCGGCTGAGCGCCTGGCGCGGGGCCGTGGCTATTCCCTGCTCCCTGATTGTCCGCTCCCTTACGGTCGCGGCTCGGATTTTGTTTCCTCATAACTCTGCCACCTTCGGGAAGCCGGTCAACGGATTGCTCGTAATGGCGACCTGTCGCCGCTCGTTCCCGAGTACGATTTGAAACGCGGCGGTATAGCCGTCGGGAGAAAACAGGAAGCGCCGGCGCGATGAGCCGTTGGTTTCCTCCGGGGAAATCCTCTCCACGCGCACGGAGGCGGGAAGCTCGAAGCTTCGTCGGGCGGTCTGTTCGAGGTCTCCGACGGAAACGGTGCCGGCCGCCGCGTCAATCTCCAGTTCGTAGAACCGCTGCCGGTGAATGGCCTGGTCCCGCGCATAGCGGGCGGAAGCGGCCAGGCGTTGCGCTGCGGAGCGAAGCTCCAAGGTCCGCAGCCCCGCGCCCACGGATGGGAAAACCAGCGCCAGCAAGATCGAGGCCAGCGCAACCACCACCAGCAGTTCGAGCAGCGTTACGCCCTGCTCGGACCTATTGACTCTTCCAACTGAGAACGTCGGCATCGTCGCTTTCGCCTCCCTGATTTCCGTCTGCACCGAGAGATATGATGTCCGGCTCATCGCCGTGATCTCCGGGAAACTTGTAAACGTAAGGATTGCCCCAGGGGTCCGCGGGAATATCCTGGGGGAGATACGGCCCGTCCCATCGCGCCACGCCTTCGGGTTGAACGCGCAAGGCGTCGAGTCCCTGCTCGGTGGTAGGGAACTTGCTGGTGTCGAGCTTGTAAGCGCCGAGCGCGGTCTGGAAGGAATTGATCTGCGCCCGAGCCGCCGTCACACGGGACCGCCCAACCTGTCGGAACAATCGCGGCCCGACCAGTGCGGCAAACATGGCGATGATCGTGACCACGACGAGCAACTCGATCAACGTGATCCCGGCCTCCCGGACGAGTTGCCGTTCCTGTTCTGTCCCGCGTTGGGGCCTCTGCATCGTCCACCTCCCGAAATGCAGTGACGAGTGACCAGTGACGAGTGACGAGTTAAGATGTGGGTCGGCGTTGCTTTTCTTCTTGCTCATCACTTGTCCCTCGTCACTTGTCACTGCTTGTCTCCTTACAACGGCACATCGTTGATGCTGGTGATCGCCAGCAGGAGGGAGAGCACAATCACTCCCACCATCAGTCCCATACCGAGAATGACGACCGGCTCAAACAAGGCCGTAAGCCGCCGCACGGCCGTCTGGGTTTCCCGGTCGTAGATATTGGCCAGCCGCTCGAAGACCGTATCGAGGCGGCCAGTCTCTTCGCCCACCGTCAGAAGATGCGCGGCGAGCGGCGGGAAAACCCCGGTCTGCCGGACCGGAGCGGCGATGCCTTCGCCCCGCTTGACGCCTTGCGCCACGCGGTCGAGCGACGCCGCCATCACGCGGTTGCCGATGATCTCCCGCGCCAGGCCGAGCGACTGCACCAGCGGAACGTTCCCGGCCACCAGCGTGGACATAGTTCGCGCGAAGCGGGCGGTCTCGGCCCGGCGTACCAGCTCTCCGAGCAGCGGAACCCCTAATAGGAACCGGTCCCAGCGCTCCCGGCCCGCGGGCGTCTGGAGCGCGCGGCGAAACAGAATCCCGGCGACCACCATGGCGAGCAGCGCGATCCAGCCATAGCGTTGGAGCAGGCGGCTGGTTTCAAGCAGCAGGTACGTCGGCAGCGGGATCGGCAGGCCCGTGGATTCAAACACCTGCGCGAACCGGGGCACCACCACGTTCATCAGCACCAGGATGGATGCAACGGCAACTGCCGTGAGCAGCGCGGGATAGATCAGCGAAGAGATGAGTTGGCTGCGCCATTCCGCCGCCGCCGCTTCGAGGT
>Ga0209343_10005005_pt1 | contig 16256 bp, 18 predicted proteins | sample RifCSPlowO2_02_FD_184026 | JGI IMG/M metagenome (GOLD analysis project Ga0209343, IMG submission 184026) | Groundwater microbial communities from Rifle, Colorado - Rifle CSP2_plank lowO2_0.2 (SPAdes) (version 2) | ecosystem: Environmental > Aquatic > Deep subsurface > Groundwater | place... | reverse complement strand
TTCCCAGCGGCGGCGTCGACATCGTTGCGCTGATCGCATTCGACATCGTGCTCGTGCTGTACGGGATGTGGCGCGGGTGAGGTGCCGCGGGACGGTCCTGCTCGTCGCCGGTTTGTGCCGTGGATGCCTGGCTCATCGGCGCCACTAGTCTCGGCGGCCTGGTCGCGCTGTTCTTCGGTGCGCGCTGGCTGGTGGGGGCGGCGAGCGACATCGCGCGCCGGCTCGGCGTCTCGCCGCTGTTGATCGGCCTCACCGTCGTCGCCGTCGGCACCAGCCTTCCGGAGCTCTTCGTCGCGGTGTCGGCCTCGCTCGGCGGGCATCCGGGCGTCTCGCTCGGCAACGTGATCGGCGCCAACGCGCTCAACATCGGCCTCATCCTCGGCATCGCGGCGCTCGTTCGCCCGATCGAGGTCAGCCTGCGCGTGCTGAAGTGGGACTTGCCGGTGCTGTTCGCGGCGACCGCGCTGCTCGCGTCGTTTGCCGCGGACGCGGAGGTCGGACGCGCCGAGGGCGGGTTGCTGCTCGGCGCGATGGTGGCGTATCTCGCATTGAACATCACGCTGGGCCGCAGGGAGCGGAAGGCGTCGGCGCTCTCGGGCGCGATCGAGACGCCGCACGCCGCGAGCATCCTCGGCGATGTCGCGCGCGGGGCCGCCGGCGCGCTCACGCTCGCGGTGGGCGCGCGGCTCCTGATCGACGGGGCGCTTGGTGTCGCGGCCCTGCTGGGCGTCTCCGACGGCGTGGTCGGAATGACGCTGGTCGCCGTGGGCACGACGCTGCCCGAATTGGTCACGACGCTGGTGGCGGCGGCCCGGCGGCAGGGGGATCTCGCGTTCGGCAACATCATCGGCTCGAACATCAACAATGCGCTCACCGTGGTCGGCGCCGCCGCCACCGTGGCGCCGCTCGCCGCGAGCGACGTGAGCCGCGCGCCGATGTACGCGCTGCTTGGCCTCACGCTGCTCGCCGCGCCGGTCATGTGGCGCGGCTTCGTCATCAACCGCTGGGAGGGCGGGTTGCTCGTGTGCGGCTATGCGGCATTTCTCTGGGTCGGTCTCGGTGGATAGGGGCGCTTGACGGCCGCTGTTCGCCAAACGGCCGGGAGCGCGAATCTGCGATCGCATCGCCGATCTCGCGCAACTTTTGGCCGGGTCCCGCGGTCACAGACCCAGTTGGGGTTGCAAACCGGAAACGACCGGTTCGATATCGGGGGAGGAAAGCTCATGCGAATCAACGATTGCGCCGGCCCGGAAGGCGGCGTGCAGATTGGCGCGGACGCCGAACTCAAGGACATCGTGATGGGGCTGCACTGGGACCCGCCGCAAGGCGACGCCGGCGCCGATCCCGCGGACCTGGACGCGTGGTGCGTACTATTCGATGCGCAGGGCAGCGTGCTCGAAGTGATCCACCCGGGACGACTGCGCGGCGCCGATGGCAGCGTCATCCACACGGGTGACTCGCGCGACGGCGCGAGTCAGTGGGATGACGAGCGGATCTTTGTTTTCCTGGCAGCGCTGCCGGAGGCGGTGTCGAGTCTCGCTTTTTTCGTGGCCAGTGCGACCGGTCGCGCGTTTGACGAGATCCGCGGCGCGTACTGCCATGTCAGCGATCGCGACAGCGAGCGCGAACGGCTGCGGCTCGAGCTCACGGCGCTGGCCGGGTGCACTGTCCATAGGGTGGCTACAGTGCAACGCGTTGCAGCGGGCTGGAACATGTCCACGGACCCGCACGCCGTGCCCGCCGATTTGCGCGCGCTGCTGAAGGGTGCGAAGCGCAGCGGCGCAGCGAGCCAAGGCTAGCCCTACAGCGCTGATCCGCGGGGCAGGCGCGTCAGTAACGCGCGCGAATCGGTCGCACCGGCCCGCGGTAGCGCTCGCGGCTTGGCTTGCCGACGAGTGGCGGCAGCTCGAGCGGCGCTTCCTTCAGCCTGCGGTAGGGCACCTGCTCGAGCAGGTGCGCGATGAGGTCGAGCCGGCCGCGGCGCTGATCGTTGAATTCGACCACGTGCCAGGGCGCATGCCTGCGGTGCGTCGCCTCGAACATGGCACCGCGCGCGCGGCCGTACTCAGCGTAGCGCTGGCGCGCCTCGAGATCGATCGGCGAGATCTTCCAGCGCTTGAGTGGATTGCCGGCGCGCTCGGCGAAGCGCGCCTCCTGGACGCTCTGGTCCACGGCCAGCCAGTACTTGCAGAGCAGGATGCCGTCGTCCGTCAGCATCTTCTCGAACAGCGGTGCCTGCTTCAGGAAGCGGCGGTATTCGGCCTCGCTGCAATAGCCCATGACCCGCTCGACGCCCGCGCGGTTGTACCAGCTGCGATCGAACAGCACCATCTCGCCCGCCGCGGGCAGGTGCGCAACATAGCGCTGGAAATACCACTGCGTGCGCTCGAGCTCGGTCGGTTTCGCCAGCGCCACGATGCGCACCTGGCGCGGGTTGAGCGTCTCCGCGATCGCGCTGATGCTGCCACCCTTGCCGGCGGTGTCGCGGCCCTCGAACAGCACCACGAGGCGCCGGCCCGTGTGGCGCAGCCAGTGCGCCAGGTTGTTCAACTCGAGCTGCAGCGGTTCGAGGCGCTTCTCGTACACCTTCTTCTTCATTTGCCGTCTCCCTGGGGCGCGGGCTGGTGGAATGCGAGACCGACCTGCGTGATTCGCTTGCCGTCCGTTTCCCGGACCACCAGCTCGATGCCACCGAGCACGACGCGGTCGCCGACGACCGGCACGCCCTTGTAGCGCTGCTCGATCAGTTCGCGCAAGCTAAGTCCCGCCGGCGCGCCGGGTGCCTGCGCGCCAGAAGCCCGAGCACCAGGAACATCAGGATCTGCGCGAGCCAGGCGAGGCCGTCGTGCACGTTCAGAATGTCCTGAGCCGCGTGCACCTTGCGGTTGCCGAGCACGATGCCGGCGACGTAGATCGCGAGGAAGCCGCTGCCGTCGGCGAGCGCGGTGGTGCCGAAGATGGTCAGCCCGCCGGCGAGCGCGAGCAGGGGAAACAGCCCTTCGGCGAGGCGAATGCGGTTGATGGTCCACGCCAGAACGCGGCCGCCGGCATAGCCTGCGAGCAGCCCGAGACCCATCTGCTGGACGAAGAACGCGCCCACCTGCCACGAGACGGGCGCGCCGCTCGCCAGCAGCGCGATCAGCGCCACGGTGAGGAAGATCGCCATCGGGTCGTTGCTGCCGGATTCGATCTCGAGCACCGTCGCCACGCGCCGGTTGAGCGCAATGCCCTGGTTGCGCAGCACCGAGAACACGGCTGCCGCGTCGGTCGAGCCGACGATCGCGCCGACGAGCAGGCCCTGCAGCAGGCTGAGGCCGAGCGCCCAGGCCGCGATCAGCCCGGTGATGCCGGCCGTCACGGCCACGCCGAGCGTGGCGACCGAAAGCGCGGGCCTGAAGCCGAGCGCGAAGCTCGAGTAGCGCGTGCGCAGGCCGCCATCGAAGAGGACCACCGCGAGGGCGAGGTTGCCGACGATGTAGGTGGCGCGATAGTCGTCGAAGCGGATGCCGCCGGGCCTGTCCTCGCCGGCCAGCATGCCGAGCACCAGGAAGACGAGCAGCAGCGGCGCGCCGACCCGATACGCCCAGGCGCTGAGCAGCACGGCCGCCACGAACAGCAGGGCGCCGATGAAGATCAGCTGGTTCGCGTCGTGCACCGGGCCTCTCCGTGAATCCGCCTCAATCGAAAGCGAGCGTGATCAGGGTCACCAGCATGGCGGCCGGCGCGAGGTAGCGCAGTGCCGCATGCCAGGCGTGCGCCAGCGGCCGCGGCAGGCCACAGTGGCGGAGCGCTTCGTCACGCGGCAGCACCCAGCCGGCGAACAACGTCACGAGTATACCGACCACCGGCAGGAGCAGGTCGGCGGCGAGAAAGTCCACCGCCTCGAGGATCTGCCGGCCCGCGAGGCTCACTTCGCGCCACGGACCGCTGCCGAGCGCGGACGGCACGCCGGCGAGGAACGCGCACAGGGCGATGGCGACGGCGGCGCTTGCGCGCGACACGCCCAGACGCCCGGCGATCGCCACCGGCACTTCCAGCAGCGACACTGCGGAAGTGAGCGCCGCGGCCGAGAGCAGGAAAAAGAACGCGATCGCGATCCAGGCGCCGCCCGGCATGATGGCGAACACCTGCGACCCGCTTCGCTTCGTCCAGCGCGCGCAGGAAGTCCGCGGCGCTGGCGGGGCTGATGGCGCCGCGGATTTCCGCCGCCGCCACCACGGCCCTGGCGAGGACCGTGAAAGGCAGGAACAGCAGCGCGGCGAGGCACACGGCCCGCTTCATCGCCCCTTTCCGGGCGAGCGATGAGCACACCACAGGACGGGCACGGCTTGTTTCACGACAAGTCGATCACGCTACAATCCGCCTGCCCTGCGCAGGTCGGTCTCTTTGCTGAATGGGAACCCATGTTCCGGATCGTCAGTCTCATTGCCGCGCTCTCCGTGTTCTGGATCCTGATGTCGGGGTTCTTCACGCCGTTTCTCCTTGCCGCGGGATTCGGCTCGGCGCTGTGCGTGGCGTGGCTCGCGCACCGCATGGACGTGATCGACCACGAAGGCCATCCAATCCATCTCACCTGGTCGGCGGTGACCTACTGGCCGTGGCTGGTGCGGGAAATCCTGAAATCGGCGCTCGATGTCGCGCGCATCATCCTCGACCCCAAGCTGCCGGTGAGTCCCACGGTGGTGCGCTTCAGCCCGCGGCAGAAGACCGTGGTCGGGCTGGTGACGCACGCCAATTCCATCACCCTGACCCCGGGCACGCTCTCGATCGAAGTCGGTTACGACCAGTTCACCGTGCACGCGCTGACGCGCGAGGGCGCCGCTGCGACCGCGGTGAGCGAGATGGACCGGCGCGTCGAGCGCTTCGAGGGCAGCGCCTGATGTTCGCGCTCGCCTCGCTCGCGCTGCTCGCCGCGCTCGGCCTCGCGCTCGCGCGAGCGGTCGGCGGGCCGACGGTGTTCGATCGCGCGCTGGCGGCCAACTCGATCGGCACCCTGGCCCTGCTGATGCTCGCGGTGTTCGGCTTTCTCACCGAGCGCCCGGAATTCCTCGATCTCGCGATCCTCTACGGCCTGCTCAACGTCATCGGCACCATCGCGGTGCTGAAGTTCTTCCGCTACGGCGACCTGGGCGATCCGGGCGAGGACGAGGCGGGCCGATGAGCGTCGCGCTCGAGGCCCTGTCCTGGGCCCTGATCGTTGCCGGCAGCGCGTTCTGCGTCATCGGCGGGATCGGGCTGCTGCGCCTCAAGGGTTTCTATCCGCGCACGCACGCGGCGAGCGTGATCGATTCGGCGGGCGCCGGCCTGCTGCTCGCGGGACTGATGCTGCAGGCCGGCTGGACGCTGGCCTGCATCAAGCTGGCGGTGATCGGCGTGCTGATCTTCTTCGCCTCGCCGACCGCGACGCACGCGCTGGCCAACGCCGCGCTGGTGCGCGGCCTGCGGCCCGAGGCCGACGAGGAGGGCGAGCCATCGAAGCGCTGATCGTTCAGGTGCTGCTCACCATGATGGTGGTGACCGTGCTCGCCATCGTCCTGCAGCGCAACCTGTTTTCCGTGGTCGTGCTGGCGGGCATCTACAGTTTCCTGATGGCCACGGTGCTGGTGGCGCTGGATGCGGTGGACGTCGCGATGACCGAGGCGTCGGTCGGCGCCGGCATCTCCACCGTGCTGCTGCTCGGTGCGCTCTACCTGTGCGGCGGCGAGGAGGCCAAGCCGCTCGATCGACCGTGGCTGCCCCTGGGTGTCGCGCTGGTGATCGTAGGGGCGCTTGTCTACGGCACCTTCGGACTGCCCGAATTCTCGGATCCGCAGGCGCCGTTCCACACGCATGTCGTTCCGCGCTACCTCGCGCAGGCCTTGAAGGAGACCGGCGTGCCGAACGTTGTGACCGCCGTGCTTGCGAGCTACCGCGGTTACGACACGCTTGGCGAGACGGTGGTGGTGTTCACCGCGGGCATCGGCGTCATCGCGCTGTTGCGTCGCGCACGGCGCCGCGAGGAGGACCGATGAGACGCCAGATGGTGCTGCGCGTGGTCGGCAAGCTGTTCATCCCGTACATGCTGCTGTTTGCCCTGTACGTCCAGTTTCACGGCGACTTCGGCCCGGGCGGCGGCTTCCAGGCCGGCGTGATCGCGGCCGCCGCGGTCATCTTCTACGCGCTCATCTTCGGCCTGCCCGCGGCACGGCGCCTCGCGCCGGACGCGGTGGTCGAGGCGATGGTGGCGCTCGGCGTGCTGCTCTACGCCGGCGTCGGCGTCGCCGGCATCGTGCTGGGCGGCAACTACCTCGACTACTTCGTGCTCGACCGCGATCCGGTCGCCGGCCAGCACCGCGGTATCTTCTGGGTCGAGGCCGGTGTCGGCATCACCGTTACCGGCGTGATGCTGAAGATCTTCTACATGTTCGCCGGCCGCGGCCGCGGACTGGACGAAGAACGCTGAGCGGACATCGAAGTGCACATGAGCGTTCTCGGTCATTACAGCTACTGGATCACCGTGATCCTGATGGTCGCCGGGCTGTACATCGTGATCGCGCGCGGCAACCTGATCAAGAAACTGATCGGGCTGTCGATCTTCCAGACTTCGGTCTACCTGCTCTACATCGCGCCCGGCAAGCTGATCGGCGGCACCGCGCCGATCGTCGCCGACGGCTTCAAGGTGTACTCGAACCCGCTGCCGCACGTGCTCATCCTCACCGCCATCGTGGTCGGGGTCGCCACGCTGGCACTCGGTCTTGCGATCGTGGTGCGCATCCGCGAGGCCTACGGCTCCATCGAGGAGGACGAGATTCTCGCTGCCGACCGCGACAGCGGGGCCGGCGCGTGACGCTCGCGCACCTGCCCGCGCTCGTCGTGGTCGTGCCCCTGCTGGCGGCGCCGCTGGCGGTGCTGTTGCGCCGCTCGTCGGCGGCGTGGGCGATCGCCAGCGCGGCCTGCGCCTTCAGTTTCGCCGCGGCCCTGCTGCTCGCGGCGGAGGTCGCTGCGCAGGGGCCGATTTCCTACCACCTCGGCAGCTGGCCTCCGCCCTGGGGCATCGAGTACCGGGTGGATGCGCTGTCGGCGTTCGTGCTGGTGCTGGTCTCGGGCATCGGCACGCTGACGGCGCTTTACGCCTGGCGGAGCATCGCCGCCGAACTGCCGCGCGACCAACTGTACCTGTATTACGCCATGCACTGCCTGTGCGTCGCGGGGCTCCTCGGCATGACGATCACCGGCGACGCCTTCAACCTGTTCGTGTTCATGGAGATCGCCTCGCTGTCGAGCTACGTGCTGATCGCGCTCGGCCGCGACCGCCGTGCGCTGCTGGCGGCCTACCAGTACCTGATCCTCGGCACCATCGGCGCGACCTTCTACGTCATCGGCGTGGGACTGCTCTACCTGGCGACCGGAACCCTCAACATCGCCGACCTCGCCGAGCGCCTGCCACAGGCGGCGAGCCCGCGCGCCGTGCTCGCGGCGCTCGCCTTCATCACCGTGGGCGTGTCGCTCAAGCTGGCGCTGTTCCCGCTGCATTTCTGGCTGCCGAACGCCTATGCCTACGCGCCTTCCGCGGTGACGGCGTTTCTCGCCGCGACCGCCACCAAGGTGTCGGTTTACGTGCTGCTGCGCTTTTACTTCGGCATCTTCGGCCTGCAACTGGTGACCGAGTTGCTGCCGATGCGCGAGATCCTGCTCGCGCTGTCGCTTGTCGCGATCCTCACCGCGTCGCTGGTGGCGCTGTGGCAGGCGGACCTGAAGCGCCTGTTCGCCTATTCGAGCGTGGCGCAGATCGGCTACATCACGCTCGGCATCAGCATGGCTTCGCACGATGGCCTGACCGCGGCGGTGGTGCACCTGTTCAACCACGGCATCACCAAGGGCGCGCTGTTCCTGCTGATCGGCGGGATCGCGCTGCGCGCCCGCGGCGCCAGCCTGGAATGCGCGCGCGGTCTCGGGCGCAGCATGCCGCTCACCTCGCTCGGCGTCGTCATCGCCGGGCTGTCGCTGATCGGCGTGCCGGGAACCGCCGGATTCGTCAGCAAGTGGTACCTCGTGCTGGGCGCGATCGAGGCCGGAAGTTGGTGGCTGGTCGCCTTCGTGGTGGCGACTTCGCTGATTGCCGCGGCTTACGTCTGGCGTTTCGTCGAGGCGGCGTACCTTTCCGCGCCTGGCGCACGCACCCCCGAACCGGGCGAGACCCCAGCGACGATGCTGGTGCCGGCCTGGATCCTGGTGGCGGCTTGCGTCGGCTTCGGGCTGCAGACCTCCTGGAGCGTAGGCACGGCGCAGCGCGCGGCGGCGCTGCTGCTCGGGGGCGCGCCATGAGCGGCGCGCAACTCATCGCCGCGGCGCTGCTCGTGCCCGCGGCCGGCGCCGCCGGGATCGCGCTCGCCGGACGCTGGCCGAACCTGCGCGAGAGCGTGACGCTCGCCACGGCGGCGGCACTGCTCGCCTGCGTGCTCGGGCTGCTGCCGGCGGTGCTCGCCGGCGAGCGGCCGCAGCTGGCGGTGCTCGAGATGCTGCCGGGCATCGCACTCGGTTTTCGCGTCGAGCCGCTCGGCATGCTCTTTGCGCTGGTCGCCTCGAGCCTGTGGATCGTCAACTCGGTGTATTCGATCGGCTACATGCGCGGCAACGACGAACCGCGGCAGACGCGCTTCTACGTCTGTTTCGCGCTCGCGCTCGCCGCGACCATGGGCATCGCGTTCTCGGCGAACCTGCTGACCCTGTTCCTGTTCTACGAGATGCTGACGCTGGTCACCTGGCCGCTGGTGACGCATCACGGCGACGACGAGGCGCGGGCGGGCGGGCGCACCTACCTCGGGTTCCTGCTCGGCACCTCGATCGTGCTGCTGCTGCCGGCGATCATCGCCACCTGGGCGTTCGCCGGCACGCTGGAATTCGTCCATGGCGGAATTCTGCGTGGCGCCGGTCTGTCCAATGCCGCCGTCGGCGGTCTGCTTGCGCTCTACATGTTCGGCATCGGCAAGGCGGCGCTGTTGCCGTTTCATCGCTGGCTGCCGGCGGCGATGGTGGCGCCGACGCCGGTCTCGGCGCTGCTGCATGCAGTGGCAGTGGTGAAGGCTGGCGTGTTCACGGTGGTGAAGGTGATCGTGTATGTATTCGGCGTCGAGACGCTGGCCGAAGTGCGCGCCGCCGACTGGCTGCCCACGGTCGCCGGATTCACGATCATCGCGGCGTCGATCGTCGCGCTGCGCTCGGACAATCTGAAGCGGCGGCTGGCCTACTCGACCGTGAGCCAGCTGTCCTACGTGGTGCTGGCGGCGTCGCTGCTGACGCCGCTTTCTGTCGCGGCTGCCGCACTGCACATCGCCGCCCACGCGGTCGGCAAGATCACCCTGTTCTTTGCCGCCGGAGCGATTTACACGGCCTCGCACAAGACGGAGGTGAGCCAGCTCGACGGTATCGGCCGGCGCATGCCGTGGACGATGGGCGCCTTCGCCATCGGTGCGCTGTCGCTGATCGGCATACCGCCGGCGGCGGGTTTCCTCAGCAAGTGGATGATGTTTCAGGGCGCGGCTGCCGCGGGCCACCACGTTGCGCTCGCAGTGCTCGCGCTGAGCACGCTGCTCAATGCGGCCTATTTCCTGCCCATCGTACACGCGGCATTCCTGCGGCAGCCGCGCGCAGGCGAAGCGGTGCACGGCGAGGCGCCGAAGCCAATGCTTGTTGCGCTTGCGCTTACGGCGGTGGCAACGCTTGGGCTTCCGTTCTTGGCCGCAGTGCCGCTTGCTCTCGCCCGCGCCACGGCGGGCATCGGACCCTGACAGGATGCAGATGATACGGAACGACAAACCGACCTGGCTCGATCAGCCCGCCAATGTGGCCAGGCTTTATCGCGGACTGTGGGTGCTCGGGACCCTGCTGGTGATCGCCGATCTCGTGGTGCGCCGGCATGCCGAGGTCGACTTCGACGGCTGGTTCGCCTTCTACGGCGCGTATGGCTTCATCGCCTGCGTCGCCCTGGTGCTCACGGCGAAATTGCTGCGGCGCGCGGTCATGCGGACAGAGGACTACTACGATGATCGCTGAGCTGCCGGCCGGCCTGATTCTGATCGCCGCGGGACTGGCGCTGCCGTTGCTGCCGCGCGCGGCGCGGGCGCCTCTCGGGCTCGCCGCGCCGGCGCTGGCGTTCGCGCAACTGCTCTGGCTCGCTCCGGGGTACCGGCTGGAGACGGAAGTATTCGGTTTCATGCTGACGCTGGTGCGCGCGGATCGCCTGAGCCTCGCATTCGGCTACATCTTCACGATCGCGGCAATGCTCAACGCGATCTTCGCGTGGCAGGTCCGCGACGGACCGGAGCAGCCGGCGGCGCTGGTCTATGCGGGCAGTGCGCTCGCCGCCGTATTTGCCGGCGACCTGCTGACGCTGTTCGTGTTCTGGGAGCTGTCTGCGGTTGCCTCCGTGCTCGTGATCTGGGCGCGTGGAACGGAGCGCGCCTACCGCGCTGGCATGCGCTACCTGGGTATCCAGCTCGCCTCCGGCATGCTGCTGGCGGCCGGTGCCGCCTTGCGATACGCCGAGACCGGTACGCTTGCGTTCGATCTCATCGGGCTCGCCTCGCCGGGCGGTGCGCTGATCCTCGCCGCGTGCGGCATCAAGTGCGCATTTCCGCTGCTGCACAACTGGCTGCAGGATGCCTATCCCGAGGCGACTGCGACGGGCACCGTGGTGCTCTCGGCATTCACGACCAAGCTCGGCATCTATGCGCTGGCACGCGGGTTCCCGGGCACCGAAGCGCTGATCTGGATCGGCACCGCGATGACCGCGTTTCCGATCTTCTACGCCGTCATCGAGAACGACCTGCGACGAGTGCTCGCTTACAGCGTCAACAACCAGCTCGGCTTCATGGTGGTCGGGATCGGGCTCGGCACGGATCTCGGGCTGAACGGCGCTGTCGCGCACGCCTTTGCGGACATTCTGTTCAAGGCGCTGCTGTTCATGTCGATGGGTGCGGTGCTGCTGCGCGCCGGGACCGTAAACGGCACCGACCTGGGCGGGCTTCACAAATCGATGCCGCTGACCACGGGTTTCTGCATCGTCGGGGCGGCTTCGATTTCCGCGTTCCCGCTGTTCAGCGGCTTCGTTACCAAGTCGATGATCATGGTGTCGGCGGCGCAGCAGGGGCACGACTGGGTGTGGCTGATCCTGCTGTTCGCGTCTGCGGGTGTCTTTCACCACGCGGGAATCAAGATTCCGTTCTTCGCATTCTTCGCGCACGACTCCGGAATTCGCTGCAAGGAGGCGCCAACCCACATGCTGGTGGCGATGGCGCTCGCCGCAGCGTTGTGCATCGGCATCGGCTGTTACCCCGGGGCGCTTTATGCAATTCTGCCGCGGGCGGTTGAGTACGTGCCCTATACCGCCTCTCACGTTCTCTCCCAATTGCAGCTGCTCGTGTTTTCGGCGCTGGCCTTTTCCTGGCTGATGCGCAACGGTATCTATCCGCCCGAAAAGCGCTCGGTGAACCTCGATTTCGACTGGCTCTACCGGGGACCGGGCAAGCGGCTGGCCCTGGGCTCGCTCGACGCGCTGGCCATGCTTCGCCGCACACTGGCTGCAGCGGCGCAACGCGCAGGGGCAGCGGTCGGCCGCCGGGTGCGGTTCCACCACGCATCCCAGGGCGTGCTCGCGCGCACCTGGAGCACCGGCGACATGGCGCTCTGGGTGGCGCTGATGCTGGGGGCGTATCTGCTCGTTTACTACCTCTGAGTCTGGGCCCGGGGACCAGACCCCGCCGCGGCGCGCGTGCCCGCGCATTGCGGGCGCATTCTCCTTGCCGGGCCCGATTGCGCAGGAGTATGATTCCGCGGCAATTCCGAACGGGGCTGCAGCCCCGCACGTCTCAATCCTTAAGGAGGAAATTTGATGAGCAACGAACAAGTCAAGGCCTCGCGCCGCAGGTTCCTGTCGGGTGCCACCGCCGCGGCCGCGGGGACGGCAGCGCTCGGTTTCCCGATGATCGCCAAGGCGCAGGCGCCGATCGTGATCAAGATGCAGGGCGCGTGGGGCGCGAAGGACATCTTCAACGAGATGGCCCAGGAGTACGTGAAGCGCGTCAACGAGATGGCGGGCGGGCGGCTGCGTATCGACTTCCTCGTCACGGGCTCCGTAGTCAAGACGTTCCAGGAGATGGATGCCGTGAGCCAGGGCGTGCTCGATGCCGCTCACAACGTGCCGGTGTACTGGTACGGCAAGTCGAAGGCAGCGTCGTTGTTCGGGTCGGGCCCGATCAACGGCATGGACGCGCACGAGACGCTCGCCTGGATCTACCGCGGCGGCGGCCTGGCGCTCTACAACGAGCTGCTGCAAAAGCTGAACCTCAATGTCGTGGGCTTTTTCGCCATGCCGATGCCGACCCAGCCGCTCGGCTGGTTCAGGAAGCCGATCACGTCGGCCGCCGGACTCAAGGGACTCAAGTACCGCACGGTCGGCCTCGCCGCCGACCTGTTCCAGGAGATGGGCACCAAGGTGACGCAATTGCCGGGCGGTGAAATCATGCCGGCGCTCGAGCGCGGCGTGATCGACGCCTTCGAGTTCAACAACCCGACTTCCGACATGCGCTTCGGCGCCCAGGACGCGATCAAGAACTACATGATGGGCAGCTTCCACCAGGCGATGGAGTTCTTCGAGATCATCTTCAACAAGAAGAAGTGGGACTCGATCCCGAAGGACCTGCAGGCGATCCTTCAATACGGCGTCGAGGCGGCCAGCTCGTCCAATTTCTGGACGGGGATGGACAACTATTCCAGGGACCTGCAGGACCTGATCCACAAGCACAAGGTCAACGTCATCCGCACGCCGAAGTCGATCTTCGTGGAGCAGCTCAAGGCCTGGGACGTGCTCACCGACCGGCTCGGCAAGGCGGATCCGTTCTTTGCCAAAGTTGTGGAATCGCAGCGCGCCTTCGCCAAGCGCGTCGCCTTCTATTCCCATTTGAACGTGGCGGATTACAAGCTCGGCTTCGAGCACGTGTTCAAGACCAAGGTGTAGAACGAACCGCGGCACGAAAGTGCAGCGGCGGGAGCAGGATCTGGGGTGGCAGCCGACGCTGCCGCCCCAATTTTTGTTCGATCTGGGGTAAGGCATGATCAACCGATTCATCTACGGGGTGGACCTGCTGAGCCGGACGGTCGGGCACGCCTTCGCCTGGTGCCTTGTGGTCCTGACTCTCGGTACCACGTACGAAGTATTCGTGCGCTACGTCCTGAATGCGCCCACCAGCTGGGCGTTCGATTTCAGCTACCTGATGTACGGCGCGATGTTCTTCATGGCCGGCGCTTACACGCTTTCGCGCGGCGGCCACGTGCGCGCCGACATGTTTTACCGTATGTGGCAGCCGCGCACGCAGGCGAAGGTCGAGCTGGTGCTCTACGTCCTGTTCTTCTTCCCGGGGGTGCTCGCGCTTGTTTTCTCCGGTTGGAGCTACGGCTACACTTCGATGAAGATTCTCGAGTCGAGCGTCAATAGTCCGGCGGGCGTGCCGATCTGGCCGCTCAAGATGCTGATCCCGTTTGGTGCCGGGCTGCTCGCACTGCAAGGTGTGGCCGAGGTTCTGCGCTGCATCCAGTGCATGCGCGACAACGACTGGCCGACGCGGCTGCACGATGTGGAAGAGCTCGAGAAGCAGATCCTGGAGGAGCACGCGAGGAAGGCCGCCGAGGAAGCTGCGCAAGGGGCAGCGCGATGATCGATCCGGGAATGGTCGCGCTGGTGATGCTGGGGATCCTGGTCGCAACCATCATGATCGGGTTTCCGGTCGCGTTCACGCTGATGGCACTGGGGGTGGGGTTCGGCTACTACGCCTATTTTCAGCCCGATCAGGCGTTTTTCGACAACCGCGTCTTCTACCTCCTCACGCAAAATACCTTTACCACCATGAACAACGACGTTCTGGTGGCGATCCCGCTGTTCTTGCTGATGGGCTACATGGTCGAGCGCTCCAACCTGCTCGACAAGCTGTTCTTCAGCGTGCAGCTCGCGCTCAAGCGCGTGCCCGGCTCGCTCGCCGTGGCGACGCTCTTGACCTGCGCGCTATTCGCTACCGCCACCGGGATCGTAGGCGCGGTAGTGACGCTGATGGGACTGCTTGCTTTTCCGCAGATGCTCAAGGCGGGCTACGACGTCAGGCTCGCCTCGGGCGTGATCTGCGCGGGCGGCTGCCTGGGCATCCTGATCCCGCCCTCGATCATGCTGATCGTCTACGCCGCCATGGCCGGCATGTCGGTGATCCAGCTTTACGCTGCCGCGATCATTCCCGGCTTCCTGCTCGCCGGCATGTATTGCGTGTACGTCATGGTCCTGGCGACGTTCAAGCCTCATCTCGCGCCACCGCTGCCCAAGGAGCAGGGCAACGTGCCCCTGGCGCAAGTGGTCGCGATGGTGTTCAAGTCGTTCGTCCCGCTTGCGATCCTGATCCTTTGCGTGCTCGGCGCGATCATGTTCGGCCTGGCAACGCCGACCGAGGCGGCGGCGGTCGGTGCGCTCGGCGCGGTGGTGCTGGCGGCCGCCTACCGCTCATTCACCTGGGGCCGGCTCAAGGAATCGGTGTTCCTCACCGCGCGCACTTCGGCGATGGTGTGCTTCCTGTTCGTCGGCTCGGCGACCTTCGCCGGCGTCTTCGGTTACCTCGGCGGCCAGAGCATCATCGAGAAATTCGTGCTCGGCCTCAATATGAGCCCGATCACGTTCCTGATCGTGGCGCAGCTCATCATCTTCCTGCTCGGCTGGCCGCTGGAATGGACCGAGATCATCATCATTTTCGTGCCCATCTTCCTGCCGCTGCTGCCGCACTTCCACATCGATCCGCTGATGTTCGGGCTGCTGGTGGCGCTGAACCTGCAGACGGCGTTCCTCTCGCCGCCGATGGCGATGGCCGCCTACTACCTCAAAGGGATCGCGCCCAAGCATGTCCTGCTGACGCAGATTTTCAGCGGCTGCATGCCGTTCCTGTATATCGTGCTGCTGTCGATGCTCGTGGTGTATGTGTTTCCCCAGACGGCGTTGTGGCTGCCGAGGGCGATTTACGGCGGCTGAAGCAATGGACGCCTCCCAGTTGAACTGGCTCTCCGCGTGCGATGCGGCGCGCGCGATCCGGGATGGCGCGATCAGCTCCGAGCAGCTGGTCGCAGCCTGCCTCGCGCGGATCCGCGAAGCGGAGCCGCAGGTCGAGGCGTGGCAGTTTCTCGACCCCGATCATGCGCTCGCGCAGGCGCGCGCGCGCGATTTGGACCGTAGCCAGGGCCATCCCACCGGTGCACTGCACGGGATACCCGTCGGCATCAAGGACATCATCGACACCGCCGACATGCCGACCGAGGATGGCACGGTGCTGCACGCGGGAAGAACCCCGGCGCACGATGCAGCCGTGGTGGCAATGCTGCGCGCCGCGGGTGCCGTGATCATGGGCAAGACCGTCACCACCGAATGCGCGTATTTCCATCCCGGAAAGACGCGCAATCCGCACCACCCGGAGCACACGCCCGGTGGCTCGTCCTCCGGGTCCGCCGCCGCGGTCGCTGCGGGCATGGTGCCGCTTGCGCTCGGGACGCAGACCAACGGCTCGGTGATCCGGCCGGCCGCATTCTGCGGGGTCTACGGATTCAAGCCGACCCATGGGCTCATCCCGCGCAACGGAATCCTGAAGCTCTCGCGCACGCTCGACCACGTGGGTGTGTTTGCGCGCTCGATCGGTGATGTGGCGCTGCTCTCGGAGCAGCTCGTCGGCCACGATGAACTGGATCCCGATACCCGCCCGCGAGCGCGCATCCCGTTTCCCGATATCGCGTTGCAGCCGCCGCCGCTGCCCCCGCTGTTCGCCTTCGTCAAGGGGCCGGCATGGAATCGCGCCGAGGATGAAACGAGGGAAGCGTTCGCCGAGCTGGTGGACGAGCTCGGGGATCGCGTGGTCGAGGTGGAGCTGCCCGAAACGGCGCAGCGCGCGCTCGACTGGCACGGCACGATCATGGACGCCGAGATGGCGGCAAACCTCGACCTCGAATGGGAGAAGGGACGCGAGCGCCTCTCCGAGCGGCTGCGCGCGCTGCTCGCGCGCGGGCGCGAAGTGCGTGCGCTCGAGTACCAGCAGGCGCTGGCGCGAATCCCGATCCTGAACGAAGGCTTCGGCGAGATATTCGAGCGCTACGACGCGATCCTGACACCGGCCGCGCCCGGCACGGCGCCCAAGGGCCTGGGCGCGACCGGCGATCCCGCGTTCTGCACCCTGTGGACGCTGCTAGGTACGCCCGCGCTCCAC
>Ga0209343_10004999_pt1 | contig 16265 bp, 15 predicted proteins | sample RifCSPlowO2_02_FD_184026 | JGI IMG/M metagenome (GOLD analysis project Ga0209343, IMG submission 184026) | Groundwater microbial communities from Rifle, Colorado - Rifle CSP2_plank lowO2_0.2 (SPAdes) (version 2) | ecosystem: Environmental > Aquatic > Deep subsurface > Groundwater | place... | reverse complement strand
GAATCAACATTGAAGTGAAGCAGGACATGGAATTCAGTGGCCCGTATATGAGGAGTAGGACGCAATGAGGTATCAGTTCTTTGTGCTCAACGCGGCGGTATCCGCGCTCCTGGCCGTAGTGCCGCAAGCAATCGGCTCGGCTCCGGAGCGGGTGGGGCAGTTTGACTTTAGCTACCTGACCAGTGGGGCCATGAGGGCAACTCCGGTTCAGGTTTTTGACGATGGCAAAACTACCTACTTCCAGTTTCGCGCTGGCGAGGCGGTTCCCGCGATCTTCCAGAACAAGGATGGCCAGATCGGGCTGCTCGTGCCGACACAGGAAGGGCCATATATTCGGGTCGCGGAGATTGGCGGGCGGTTCACCCTGCAGCTTGGACGCTCACAAGCGACAGTCGTCTATGCGGGTGCCGGGCGCGCAGACGTACCGCAGATTAGCGCCGTCGCGCCGAACGGGATGAAAGCTGAATATACGGGTGGGGGCTATCCCAAAGACCGAAGTGTCCAGCTCGTCGCATCCCTTGGCAAGGCGCAGGCGTTTCTCGGTTCAAACGCACTTGAAGCGAACAGCTACGCCACCCCGTTGAAGGGCGATGCGGTGACCTGGAAGGGCGGGGAGAGTCAAGTCTCAGAACACCAGCTCTGGTTCACGGTCGGTTCACCCAAAGTTGGTCCCGCAGCGCTGCGAGAGATCAGCCAATTGGCTAAGTCGCTAAAGCTTGCGACACGGATCACCATTGTTGGCCGCGATGATGAATCCTACAAAGAAGGCCTTGACATGGCGAGAGCCCAGGCGCTGCGCGATGCGATGTTGAAGGCGGGCGTACCTGCCGATCGGATCGTCCTGAAAACAGGCGTCCAGGGCGGGGCAAAGAATCGCCTCTGGCCGTCGGATGTACGGATTGAGACGATGCGCCCAACTCTCATTGCCCAACCTACGCCCAAGGCGGAGGCCGCTGCTGACAACAAGCATGCCTATGTCAAGGCCAATGTGGACGAACTGTTCAGGTCAGGTGCCATTACACGCGACCAGGCCCAGGCCATCCTCCAGCGGTCCTCGCAACAGGCGCCTGGCCCGGTCGCGGCGGCACCGCAGGCGCAGCAGATCCCCGTGCAGGTCGACGTTCCTGCAGACGGATTCAACTTCAGGGCGTCCGATCTCACCGTGGCCGGCACGATTCGGCGCTGGGCCGCGTCTACGAACTATCAGGTCGTGTGGGACGCACCGGCGCATTCGGATGCGGCGATCAATGGTGACGCTCTCATGCAGTCGGCATCCATGAAGGAGGCCCTGGAAAAAGTCGTTTCAGGCCTGCAGGGAAAGGGCTACGACATCCAGGCCACCGTCTACAGCAACCGAGTAATCCGTTTTACGGGAGTCAGCAAATGAGTTATCAAGGCAAGGCCGCGTTGGCGGCAATCTTATTGACGGTCGGACTGGTGGCGGTGGCCCAGCCAGTCAAAACTGTTGATGCCCCCTATGTCCCGAAGGGTGCTGCACCGGCCAAATCCGCACAGGACCTTCCGTTTGCGTCCGCAGCGGCGTTGCCGGTCGACGCAAATCCGACCATGTACCTGTTGCCGACCAAGTCAGTTGCGACACAGCTGCATGAAATGGCCGCCCTTGCAGGGTGGTCACTGGTGTGGGAGGCATCTGACTTCACCCCAGTAAACAAGGTGTTGATCAGCTCGGATTTCATCAAAGCGGTCGGAATTGTCATCGATTCCGCCAATCTCGATCGGGCGAACCTGAAGGCGACGTTCTATCGCGGCAACAACATCGTGCGCGTTACGGAGACTCAAAAATGAAACTCACTCCCCTTTTCCTCGCAATGGCGATGGCTGTCTCCGGCTGCGCAACAAGCTTGAACCCCCAAATTGCGGCAGTTAAGCCTGCCGTCGAGGCTTCCAAGGCTGAGGCACTGCAGCTGATTACAAGGCCAGCGCCGGCACCGGAGTTCTCGAACATCACGTTCTCTGAGCAAAGCTGGGTTGCCCTCCGAAAGATTGAGCGAGCAGACAGAGGGGCCGCCAACGAGCAAACCGATGCCGCGATGATCGAGATCAACCAGCGTTTTCAGAACTTGAACGAGGTCGCAAGTGTCATCTCGTCGCTCACGGGCTTCCCGGTTTCAATCGCCCCAGATGTTCCAGTCGCATCTGCCACGGTTGGCATGCCTGGAATGCCGGGAGCTCCTCAAGGTCCGGGCGGCATGCCAACAGGGATGCCTGGTGGAAGTATTGTTCCAGCGATTTACCCATCCGGTGGTGCCGGCAGTATGTCTTCGCCCGCGAACAATGGGCAGATCGGCGTGAATTCACCGTTTTCTGCAAACTACTCCGGGAGCCTTACCGGGTTCATGAACAAGGTGACAGCCTATTACGGCATCTTCTGGAAGGCAGATTCTTCAAGCCTGCGACTGTTCTTGATGGACTCGAAGACGTTTCGCATTGCTGCGCTCCCTGGGGACACCCGCCTGTCCAGCACGGTGGAATCTTCTTCGAACTCGAATGGCTCGTCTGGCTCCGCGGGGGCAAGCACCGGAACAGGCGCAACCCAAAGCGGCGCGTCTGCAAATTCCACCGGAGTGGCATTCGCCGGACTCTCGGTGTGGTCAGCGCTGGAAACTGGCATCAAACAGATGCTCGGCACCGGCGGCCGCGTAATCGCATCGCCAGCTACCGGAACAATTACCGTCACCGACACACCGACAGTGCTCGCCCGGGTCAGCGAGTTCATCAATGGCCAGAACCAGGCTCTGAACCGTCAGGTTACGGTCAAAGTGCGCGTCCTGTCAGTGGAGCTCAATGAAGGGGACAACTACGGCGTCAACTGGGACGCGGTGTATTCGAATCTTGCCTCTGCTTCGAACCCGTATTCCCTCGCGATGAAAACTGCGTTCCCATTTGCCGCTGGGGCCGGGAACATGATTCTCTCGGCACCGGCGTCTTCGACAAGCCGGTGGGCCGGGTCAAGCGCAATGTTCTCAGCTTTGTCGACGCAAGGCCGAGTACGCGAGTTGACCTCTGCGACGCTAATCACGCTGAACAATCAGGCCGCTCCTGTAAATGTTGGCCGCCGCGTCTCCTATCTTGCTTCGAGCTCGACCACGCAGACAGCGAATGTTGGTGCCACGACAGCGCTGACGCCAGGAAGCATCCAGACCGGCTTTTCGATGACCCTCGTGCCGCACATCATCGACAGCAAGGAACTCTTGCTCCAGTATTCGCTGGATCTTTCGTCTCTCCTCAAGCTGTCAACGATCACCTCGGGGAACAGCTCCATTCAGGCGCCGGATATCTCCACGAGCAACTTCATTCAACGCGTGCGCATCCAGACTGGAGAAACTCTCGTCGTTGCGGGTTACGACCAGGATAACCTCTCGGCGGTTTCCGGTGGAGTAGGCACGCCCGATAACGTGGCGCTGGGCGGCTCCCGTGAGGGCGCGACCAAGCGGACATTGCTTGTCGTGCTGATCCAGCCGATTATTTCGCAGTAACTCGAATCAAGCAGAACTTCGATATGAGAATTATTCAGGTTGGCTCGGGTAAGAAGCGGCTGGAGCTAGTCTCGGGCCTCCAGTGGCACCCGTTGATGAAAACAGGGTCCGCGCGTGTCAAGGAGCTGACTGCACTGGCGCTGGCCGCGCAAGCAGATTTCAAAGTGATCCGTGGCACCCAAAGTGTGCACGTTGGCTTCGCCAATCGATCAGATGGCGCTAAGGCCGGACAGCTCGCTGCGGCGGCCGTGATTGCTGACGTCCTTGTGGCGAAAGGCGCTGGGCGCAGTTTGCTTGCGGCTGTCAGGGTACCAGGGGACACCGGTGACGCGTTCCTGTACGTGCAGGTCCGGGACGGGGTGATTCTCGCGGAGGGTGACCGGGTAGGCGAACGGGACGCTATTCGAGTCCTTCTTGGTCAACACGTCTCTTTTGGTGGTTGGGACACGATTGTCTGTCCGGGCGAATGGAGCATCCCGAATTCAAAAGAACATGAATTCGAGTACTTTTTCAACCCGCAGGCCCTTTGGGCACAAAGGAAAAAATGGGCGTTGGCCGAGGTTTCCATCGCCTGGAAGAAAGCCCTGATCCCAGCAGCACTTGTCCTTGCCTTGGCCGCAGGCGGGACGTACGCATGGAAAGAGTATTCAAAGAAGAAGGCTGCCGCTGCAGAGGCTCTCCGAATCCAGGAAGAAGAAGTTGCGCGTGGGCAGAGGATGGCCCCAAAAGAGCCTCCCAAACCATGGCCCGCGATGCCCTATGGGGTCGATTTTGCATATGCGTGCTCGAAGGCGCTTAGGGAGACCGGCGTTAGCGCCGGTAACTGGCAGTTGTCTTCGATCGACTGTGAAAGCGGAAGCTTGGTCGTCCGGTGGGTCAAAGCGGATGAGCGCGCTTGGATAAGTCACCTTCTGGCAGTTCGACCAGATGCCAGGTTTCTGGCTGACGGAATGGCGGCAAGCATCACCGTACCTGCACCCGCCGCGTCTTCAAACGACTTCGCGGAAAGACTGCCTGCGCAAGAGGGTGTGAGGCTGCGCTACTACGACTTAGCAAGCCGCTACGGAATGTCCGTTCGAATTGATCCGCCAAAAGAGGCGGTCCAGCCGCAGGCGCTTCCCGGGCAAGCGGTTCCGCCTGCCGCGATGGTAACGCTTCCGTCCTGGGCTGCGATGCCTGTAACGGTGACCACCAATATGGATCCAGTGCAGGCCGCGGCCGTGCTGGCTTATCCGGGGCTCAGATTTCAAAAACTGAGCTTTACCTACAAAGCAGGCGTGATGCAGTTTCAATTTTCAGGAGTTCAATATGTCAGGTCCTAAGACTCGGGTTTCATTTGCCGCGCTCATGTTTGCATCAGCGCTCGCATTTGCACAACCCCAACCGCAACCCCAACCGCAGCCTCAAGCTCCGTCGCCGGCACAAGCGCAGCCAGGCGCCCCGGAACAAGCAGTGAGCAGAGCCCAACCGGCGGCTTCAGCTATACCCTTCTCGCCACTGAGCGCCGCGAAGGCGGCACAGATTCAGACCATCAACGAGAACATGACGCTTCTCGCGGCGCAGCTGAGTGAGCTCGAGATGCAAGCGAAGATCGCAGCGAAGCAGAAGGAGATTGCAGGCAACAAAGGTGGCAATTTCAGTCCTCTGGGTACCGCAACTGGAACGCCATCGGTGATTTCAGTCGCTGGGCTGAAAGGCAAGCTTGAAGCCTTGCTGGCCTTTCCAGGCGGCCTGGAGCAACGTGTGCGCGCGGGAGACGTGATCGGTGATCGCCGAGTGCAAACCATTGCTCTTAACGAGGTCGTTCTTACCGATCTGAAGGGCGCAAATCCCCAACGCCTCGCATTTGGCAACTCGCCGTTGGCAACTCGCGAGGGGAGCATTGGGATGCCAGGGGGAGGCTCCATCCCGATGCCGTTCAACGCCGGCGGAAACATCCCCGGTATTCGCTAAATCGCTGCGCTTGAAAACAACTGAGAGTCAACCATGAACGCACCAGCAAGTGGAACCGACCTTGAAAAGCTAGTGTTCTTCGACGAGCGCGCGGCGGTCCTGTACGTCTCGAAGCAACACACCTTTCATGCCTCGGTTTGTAGCTACGTGAGGCTCTTGCGAGCTAAGGTAGCGAAGTTCGAGGTGGTCGACGTTTCGATGGATGACATTCAGCGAAAGCTCGACAAGAAGGACGACGAGTCAAATCGCGACTTGGGACTCAGCGAGATGCAGGCTATCGCGGTCAGCTTGTTTCGCCGGGCCACCGAACGGAAAGCCTCCGACATTCACATTCGTGTGCAAAACAAGGGAACGACAAAGATCTTCATACGAGTCAACAATGATCTTGAGTTGCTAGAACAGCACCCAGGGGCCATGGGTCAGCTGCTCTGCTCCTCGATATACACGTCGATGGCGGGCATTTCTGCGGCGACATTCGAAGTCCTCAAGCGGCAGGATGGACGGATATCCGAGCGTGACAATCTGCCGGCGGGCCTCGACGGAATACGTATCGCGACAACTCCGCAAGTCGATGGCATGCTTATGGTGCTCCGCTTGTTGTACCAGGACGAAACCGTAGCCACGGACCTCGCGGCGCTTGGATACCCAGAGAACCAGCGCGAGCTGATCGCATTCATGAAATCGCGGCCGGAGGGGATCAACATCATCGCTGGCCCCACCGGCTCGGGGAAGTCGACGACCCTGCAACGCGTGCTCCTGTCAATTCAACAGGAAAGCAGGGGGGCAAAGCACATCATCACGGTTGAAGATCCACCCGAGTATCCAATGCCGGGGATCGTTCAAACGCCGGTGGCCAATGTATCCTCGTCCGACGAGAGGTCAGAAGCTTTCCAGAACGCGATTAAATCGACGATGCGTCTTGACCCTGACGTCATCATGATCGGAGAGGTGCGTGACCCCCCATCGGCCAAGCTTGCCTTTGAGGCCGCGATGACCGGGCACCAGGTCTGGACAACTGTTCATGCGAACAACGTGTTCGCCATCTTTGACCGTTTGATAGGCCTCGGGATTCCACCCAATTTGATGGCTGATCCTTCGATCGTTAAAGGCCTAATTTGCCAGAGGCTTGTGAAAGTCATCTGTCCCCATTGCCGGGTTTCGATCCAGGACGTTTGGGACCGCTACTCCGACGCTCAGCAGCGGAGGGTAATGGGACTCGGTTCGTGTGAGGACGTTCACGTGGCAGGACCGGGCTGCAAGCATTGCGAAAACACAGGCGTGATCGGACGGACAGTGGTGCCTGAAATCATCGTGCCCGACCAGAAGCTGATGATGCACATCCGTCGGGGCGACCGCGACCGCGCCTACGCCTACTGGAAGGAGACCGGAGGCAAAACAATGCTCGATGTAGCGAAGGAGAAGATTGTCGCGGGCCTGATTGATCCGTTCCAAGCGGAGTTGGTGGTCGGACTCCTCGACGCGGGGCTTGAGCTGGATCCTGCCTTGTTGGAGCAAGCATGACCTTCGAGGACTTTGATGCAGGCTACGTCCGACTCCGCTTCAAGCTCAGAACTAAGGTTCGTCAGCGTGTTTGGCGGAAGCTCGCAAAGCTTCTGAAGGACGGAATCCCGATGATCGCCGGCCTTGAGGAAATCAGGGGGTTGCGACGGCCGAAAGCGGCGGAATCAATTGCGATAGGTGAATGGATTCGCTCCCTTGAGAACGGTGCAAAACTCTCGGATGCTGTGCGCACTTGGGTGAGCACGGAGGAATACATGCTGATCATGGCGGGCGAGCAGTCGGGAACACTGGCTGAAACGCTGACGTCCGTGGTGACCGTTGCGAAAGCAAAGGCCCAAATTCAAGGAGCGGTAATAGGAGGCATCGCATATCCGGCCTTCATCCTGATCCTCGCATTTGTGATGTTGTATTACTTCGGCTTCAAGATTATTCCAGCCTTCACCAAGGTCGCGCGGGGCGACTCCTGGACTGGTGTCGCGCGGGTAATGATCGACCTGTCAGTTTTCGTGAGGGCATGGCTCCCAGCGCTCATTTTTTCCTTTTGCGCCGGAGTTGTCGCATTCTTCTACTCGCTGCCCAATTGGAATTCTCCCGTGCGGGTCGCTCTCGACCGTTTTGCACCTTACAGCATCTATCGCGTCATGCAGGGTTCGGCCTGGCTGATCGCTCTTGCCGCGCTAGTGCAAGCGGGCGTGCGCCTTGAGGTGGCTATTCAACAACTGGGGGACGGCGCCTCCGCATGGGCAAGGGTGCGGATGGACGGCGCCCTTGCCGGCCTCAGATCTGGTCGCAACCTCGGAGATTCTCTTGAGCGAACAGGTTATGAATTCCCAGACAGAGAGATCAACGCTGACATACGTGTGTATTCCACTAAATCAGGATTCGAGGAAGCCCTTCGGCTTATAGGGAACGAGTGGATCACCGAGTCCGTTGAACGGATACAGCGCCTCATGGGCGTGGTGTTCATCGTGACCATGCTCGTTGTTGGCGGCTTCATTCTCTTCCTAGTGGCCGGACTCATGGGAATGATGCTGCAACTTGCACAAATCATGCAGCGCAGTGCGATTTGATTTCGATTTTTTAAACCAACCAGAGGAATTTTTATGACATTCATTCGGAATCGCAAATCAGCAAAACAGGGCGGTATGACGTTGATTGAGACTATCGTCTCGCTCTCCATTCTTGCCGTCGTCGTTAGCGTTGCTTTGTCCCTATACAACTCTGCAACGTCGCAGCAGGCTTCAACTCAGATGATGTCTGATTTGAGCGCGCTTCGTTCTGCGACCAAGTCTGTCTACTACGGGCAGGGCGGATACGGAAGCGCCAATTTGAACCAGGTGCTGGTTCACGCGAAGAAGGTGCCGACGACGATGCTGGTTACAGCTGGCACCCCGCCTGTAATTACCCACGGTCTTAGCGGAACCGTTTCAGTGACTGGAGCGGTGTCGGCGTTCACCATCTCAGTTACCAAAATTCCTACTGATGTTTGCCTGAATGTCCTTGCAGGCACCAAGGGCTGGAACTCTGTGCAGGTGGGTGCCGCTACGCCGGTAACGACGTTTCCCATTTCGCCAGACACGGCGTCAGCTCAGTGTTCTACATCTGACGACAACACGATCATCTTCCAGTCCACCTGACCGAAAAAGGGACCTATGGCACTCCTTTCAATTCCATTTACTGACCTGTACCTGGGTGAAACAAGTTCCTGGATGTCGGGAATGCCTGGGACGACAGATCCTGAGCCACCTCCTGAAGCTGACTTGCCGGAACTTGCTGCCCTGAGAACTGACTGCGAAAAGTATTTCGTTGCCAACCCTGACAGGGAAGGCTGGCCGATCCGACACGCCGGCATCAGCTATCGGGCATCTCTGATGAATACCATCAGCGAGCGCGTGTATGTCCTGCGCCGACTGAGCGAGACGATAACGCCTCTTGAGGAACTCGGCTTGCCTGTTCCAATTGTAGAGAGCCTCATGCGGCCGGGAATGACGGGGCTTATTCTGTTCTGCGGGACATTCGGTCAGGGCAAGACCACGACAGCGTCTTCAACTGTCTATTCGCGCATCAGTAAGTTCGGCGGTGTGGCTGTGACAGTTGAGGAACCTCCAGAAATGCCGCTTCATGGCCAACATGGCCTGGGCGTTTGCTACCAGACCTGGGTTCAGCCGGGCGAGTTCGGGCATGCCTGTCGCCAGGCGGTTCGCTGGGCACCGTCCATCATCTTTCTCGGGGAGATACGCGATTCGGAAACTGCAATTGAAGCGTTGCGGGCATCCATCAATGGCCGGCTTGTGATCTGCACTGCCCACGCTGACAACTGTGCCATGGCGCTTCAACGTGTGTTCGCACTTGCAACCGGGGACAACAACTCAGCGGATGACGTTCTGGGCATGCTTGCGTCAGGATTGGCCGGTGTGTTACATCAGCGCCTTGAGCGGACCGACAGGCGCAAGCAGCTCGTTGTTGAAAGCCTATTTTGTATTGGCGAAGACGAGACAAGTATTCGCGCGACGATCCGCCAACGCAATTTTGAGGCACTGAAGAATACTGTGGCGCTGCAGAAGAACAGAATGTTCTTTGGCGTGCGAAAAGCGACTGCTTAGCCATGCCATTAGTGGTCAGCATGTTCTTTGTTGCCATGGTTGCACTTCTTAGCGCTCTCTATGTACCTGCGCAGGAAGCACGGATGTCGCTTGCGTCCGCAGATGTGGGCGCGACATCTGCGCTGGCATATCGTGAATCGCTGATCAACTATCTCAATGCGAATCCGACGGCCACCGGCACGCTTCCTGACGCTTCCCTCACGCCGCTGTGGGGGCATCAGCGAAACCCGCGCTGGACGAACACGGTTTCATCCGGGACGCTGTTTGTCTATGAATCGAGTCCTTCAAACACACCCGAACTGCTACACGAGTTGTATCGAAAGACTCTCTCATCGTACACAGTGGGGCGGAACGCTTCCGGATTCGTTGTGAGTGCTAAAGGCTTCGCAACTGGTATCCCAGTCCCGGCAATGGTCCCTGACGGTGCAATTTTGATAGTGGGAAAATAATGGATTCGACTTTCACGCCCTCCGAAAACGACGTATTCAACGCCGGCCTGCCAACTTCTGCTGCGCTGCTGAAGAATGACGCGCCACGTGCAGGCCAGGCTGAAGAAACGCTCCCGAAGATCCTCGACGTTGTTTCAAGTCCTTTGCCATTCAGTGACATGCTCGTTACGGCCGACGAGGACGTGATGATTCGCAATGCAAACGGATGGTTGAAATTTGACAGGGCGCCTTATTCGGAAGCAGACATCGAGTTCATTTTGTGGCAAATGGACGCGCAGTGGGCTGAGTTGCTTCACCGTGGAGGTTTCAGTCGGCCGTACGTCGTAGGGAATTTCCGGCTTCGGGTTACGGCGTATCTCGCATTCAGAGGGGCGAAGAAGATGCTTGCGATTCGTCGGACCCCCGTCGACCCCATGCACTTCAAAGATACCGGGCTGCCGGACTCGGTAAAGCTGATGATCGAGAACCCACAAGGGCTGGTGCTCCTTTCCGGCGCCACTGGGGCGGGGAAGACCACCACCATGGCTGCGTTGGTCGACCTGCTGAATGAGACACGCAACTATCACATCGAGACGATTGAAGATCCCATTGAATTTGTGTTTAAGCGGAAGAAGTCCGTTTTCTCCCAGCGAGAGGTCGGCCACGACATTCCAACTTACAACGAAGGTGTTCGAGGCGCAATGAGGCAGCGTCCTGACGTGATCATCATCGGGGAGATTCGCGACAGGGATACGGCCGAGAACGCCATCCTGGCTGGCGAATCCGGCCATCTTGTGATCGCAACGCTGCACGCGAGTAGCGTCAGTGGTGCGATTCAGAAGCTCGTCTCGTTCTTTCCGGGTGAAGAATCTGCGAAATATGCATCACTCGCTTCGTCGCTGGTTGGGGTAATTCATCAGTGCATGGTGCCCGGTACCACTCAAGGTGAGGGAGTAGTGGCCACGGAGTTACTTTTCAATCACAAGCAGAGCTTCTCGGAGTTCTTGAACAGCCCGATAAAAATCAACGCGGCCCTCGACGAAAGGGTTGGCGGAATGTCGCAGTCACTTGCGATGTCTCTGCATAGCTTGGTCAAGGAAGGGAAAATCGCAAAGGCAGATGCGCTCAAGACAGTCGCAAGCCAGGGCTCTGCCCAAGCAAAGCTCATAAAGATGTTTGACCTGCAGGGTGTGCGATGAGCAGGAGGCAATCTGGCATAACGCTTGTTGAGGTCATGGCCGGGCTTGCAGTTCTTGCGGCTACGTTGGCCGGACTGGCAATGATGACCGACCAGTTCAGCGATGAAACCCGGTCTGCGCTTGCAGCCAGCCAAACACGCACCTTTGGTGAGGCCGCAAACGCTTACATTAAGGCCAACTATTCTGCCGTTCGGGGAGTTGCGACCCCGACAACGCCGGCCATGCTGGATGTGCCAACCTTAGTTGCTGCCGGTAATCTGACGGCCGGATTTGGGGCAACTAATGGGTTTGGCCAGAGTCTGTGTGCGTTGATCCTCCAGCCGGTCCCTGATCGCCTTCAGGCAATGGTCGTTAGCGAGGGTGGATTGCCGATTGACGATCTTTCATTGGGAACTATCGCTGCGGTCATTGGAGGAAGCGGCGGAGGGGTCTACTCTTCCGACCCATCAGTGATTCGGGGCGCTGTGGGGGGCTGGCAGATAAGCGCCAGCACGTTCGACAATTTGGCCAACAACGTCGGTCGGAAATGCGACTCGACTATTGGCAATGTTCGTGTGGCGCCTGGAACGCCAGCTATGGCACTTTGGTTCGAGAACGGCGATACCTCTTCAGCGTTTCTGTCGCGTGACGCAGTCCCTGGGCGTCCGGAACTCAATCACATGAATACCCCGCTGGTCATGAATGCTGTGCAGGTGGTGGATGCTGCTTGCACCGTGGTCGGGGCTATTGCTAGAGACACGTCCGGACTGGTCCTTTCATGCCAGGGTGGTCGTTGGAAAAGCCAGTCTACCTACTGGCAGGATCCAGTTCCTAGTTACGCTGCGCTACCAGCTTGTAATGCCTTGTCTGCTGGCCACACGCGAGTTGTTAGTAACCCAAGCGTCGGATCTGGTCCAAGGCCCTACACCTGCACGGGTGCAGCCTGGGCCGCACTGTCGGTGGACGACCAGGGGAACTCGTACCAGGCTGGAGTTGCTACCAATGCCGGCATGAATTCGAGTGGACGCATCAATGTCAGCACGAACGATTGGAGCATGTTTATGCTCGATGGAGCTGGCGGTGCAAACGCAGCGGCGAAGACCGCTCCAGGATCGGCCTACGTGAACGACATTTTTGTTCGTTCAGTTGGGAAGTGGGCGAGCGAGATACTCACTGGAAACACTGGGGTGCGTGGAATTCTGGGGCCCCTGAAGGGTAAGCAGATCACTTGTGTTGACCAATTTGGGCAAAGTCAGGCCTGGGCTTACGTTGACGGAAATGGTGATCCGTTCACGCGTATGTATATTCCCCCTCTCGGGTATGACTCTGGATGGGTGCCAGGCTTCGGGGTCCAGCACACTAGTGGTACCGACACTTTCAATGTTGGGTGGAATACGTTCGTCATGGCGTACAACGGTCAAGCAGGCGCTCAGTGCTTTGCGAACTGGCCTCCGACCTGAGTCGAATTTCGATGCTCAGGGGGCCTTACGACTTTAGCGTTGCGGATCACGGGTACAAACGGGGTGCCTGGGCGCGGTGCGGATCCCGACGAACGCAGCAAGGGTTGACCCTTGTCGAGGTAGTGGCAAGTCTTGGCATTCTCGCCGGTGTTTTTGCCGGCTTGGCGATGGTTGCAGACTCGTACTCCCAGGACACAAAAGCAACAATTGCAGCCACCCAACTCCGCACCTTCGGCGAGGCTTCCCGCGCCTATGTGAAGGACAACTATTCCGCAGTCCAGCTAGTTGCCGGACCAACTATTCCGGCGATGATCGACGCATCAACGCTCATTGCATCAGGGCACCTTACAGCAGAATTCTCCAGCAGAAATGCCTACGCGCAGACCATGTGTACCCTCGTGCTCGAGCCCACTGCGAACAAGCTGCAGGCGCTAGTAGTTTCTGAGGGCGGAACGCCGATTGACGATCTCACCCTCGGCGTGATTTCAGCAATTGTTGGCGGCAGTGGTGGCGCTGTGTATTCAACGGCTCCAGCAGCAATCCGGGGCGCTATGGGTGGATGGGAGCTAACGACCAGCGCTTTTGACGACCTGGCGAACAATGTGAGTCGCAGGTGCGATGGCACAGCTGGCAATGTACGGATCGCGCCCGGAACGCCTGCAATGGCCCTTTGGTTCGAAAATGGAGACACGTCGTCTGCCTTTCTCGCTCGGGATGCGGTTCCCGGTCGCCCTGAGCTCAATGAGCTAAACACACCGCTCGTTCTAAATTCCGTGGTCACCCTTGACGACGCGTGTACGCGTCCTGGAAGCATTGCCCGCGACTCTACCGGCGCTGTGATGAACTGCAGGCTCGGCCAATGGAAAGCTGCAGGTGGTGGGTCGGAGTTTTGGAAGGACCCTGTAAGTACATTTGCGTCCCTCCCGCCCTGCGACGCTGGAAGTGTTGGCCATACCAGAGTGGTGGAAGTCCCTTCAGTTGGCGGCGGTCCCCGTGCCTATTCTTGCATCGGTGGATCCTGGGCAGCGCTTTCCTTTAATGACTCAGGCAATCTCGTGGTCCCATCGAAGATTATTGGATCCGGAGGTCAAGGGACCTACGGATCGATAACGGTGCAGGGGGACAAGAACAGCTACGCGGGCGTCAATTTCAGGAATGCGGGCGGTGATGCCGCGGGGACGTTGATGATGCACTCATCATACGGGGGATTCTTTAGGGCCGATGACACCAATTGGCGTTGGTACGTCGATGAAGCCGGTAACTCATGGCAGCCAGGCACCCCAAACGTTGCCGATGTGTACATTCGCAGCATTGGACGCCATGCGAGTGTAATTTTCGGCGGCGCCTTCTCCACGAACATTTACGTCGGCTGCTACATTGGCAACCCACGAGCTGGTGGGGCATGTGGTTGTCCGAGCGGAACTGGCGCATATCCAAGTGGGCAGTTTTCCGTTTACGCTGGGTCAGATTCGAATGCGTATTTATGTCAGTAGTGACTGTTGCGAAGTTTGCCTTCCGTATTTCGAGTCGAACTGGAAGGAATAGGTCCGGGCTGGTTCGTCAAGCAGGAATTGCCCTTGTAGAGGTCGTCGCGAGCTTGGCGATCATCGCCGCCGCAACGGCGGGGCTGGTGGCGATGTCTGATCTGTATGCGGAGGACGCAAAGGCATCAATTGCCGCTGGACAGGTTCGCAGCTTTGGCAACGCGGCTCAGTCATACATCAAAGACAACTATGCAGCGGTCCAGGCAGTTGCCACGGACACTGCACCTGCCATGATTGACGCAGCCACCCTTGTAGCGGCCGGCGCGCTCCCTTCCGATTTCGCCACGCAGAACAGTTTCGGCCAGACTATGTGCGTGCTCGTCCTTGAGCCAACAGCCGGCCGGCTGCAGGCTCTGGTGGTCTCCGAAGGCGGCCGATCGATAGATGATCTGAGCCTCGGTGGAATTGCTTCGATGATCGGGGGTAGCGGCGGGGCAGTCTACGATGCAGATCCAGCCGTGATTCGTGGCGCCTCCGGCGGATGGCAAGTCCCAGCTGCAGCCTTTGACGACCGGACCAATAATATTGGCCGTCGTTGTGACGGGACTGTCGGCAACGTCAGGCTAGCCGCGGGAACTCCAGTGATGGCACTGTGGTTTGAAAATGGGGCTACTTCAACGGCGTTTTTGTCCCGCGATGCAGTGCCTGGCCGTCCAGAGCTCAATGAGATGAACACGCCCCTCGTGTTGAACTCGATTCAAGTTGTCGGCGATGCCTGCACCCGCTTGGGCGCCGTGGCCAGGAGCGCTGCCGGCGGGGTCCTTTCTTGCCAGAGCGGGCAGTGGAAGGCGCAAGGCTCGTCATTTTGGGATGATCCGGTTGCGACTTTCGCAGACTTGCCCAGCTGCGCTGCCGCTTCTGTGGGGCAGACGCGTGTCGCCATGACTTCTACTGTGGGCCCGGGACCGCGTGTCTACACGTGCAATGGCACTTCATGGGTCGCCTTGGCGGTCGATGACAGTGGAAACCTTTCAGCGCTCGGGACCGTGAGCGCCGGCAAGCTGCTACTCAGTGACTCGATCGTAAAGGGGACGTTTTGCCCGGTAGTCGGCCAGGTTTCCAAAGTTGCCAATGGAGAGGTCTATTCTTGTAAGAATAATGTTTGGACCAGAGCAGGGAGCAATTTCAGCTCCAACGCAATTGCTGGATATACGCCAGCCAACCAATCAATTTCCGGCTGTTATGCAGCACCTGGATATTTGACGGTAACCACACCCGGGTATTACGGCATTAACGTTGATGCAAACGCGTACCGATATTCAGGTTCATATGTCTCACTTAATGTGACCCTAATTTCCCCCGGGGGCGCGGGCGTATGTGGTGCATCCGATAACATGCAAGCGGGAGGCGGCGGGGGATATATGACGCCGTCAGGGTTCTGCCTGGAACATCTCGATGCTGGCACATACCAAATACTCGTCTCGGGAAGCGATGCAAGCTCCTGCAGCACCTCAAGCCTTTACATGATGTTCGTTGGATCTGCCCGAGTTCGCCTCTTGAGTGAGGACTAGGGACGCTACCCAAGACCCGTGCGAGGCTCCTATGGCGCCCAATTTCCTTCGAGAACGTCGACTGACCACCAACTGTTGATTCCAAAGGCAATTTGCGGTGAAATGTAGCTGCTTTGCAATTTTTGCATCTCGCGTGCCTTGTGCACGCCTTCAACAAACCGGATGGGTCAGCCCTTCCGGGTGTGCCCGACGAAACCGCAAGGGGTTGTATGGGCATTTACGTTTCGATATCACCTACCTCCCTCTTGGAGGCTTCGATCAGCTCGTCTGAGGCGAATGTGGCACATGCTGGGAGGGCACCATGATGTACGTCCTGGCATTTCTCATCGTGATGGGACTTGGCTTCTTCTTGAGGCCCTCGAACGGATCGCCAGATGCTGGTGGCCCGGTCGACGTCCTTGACGGTGATTCCGAAACACCTGGACAGGACGTTTCGCTCGCCTATCAGGATGACTTCATGTTCGATCAGAACTCGAGCGCTGGAGATCAAGAAAACGACTAGTCGTTAGCTCAACTCGGGGGATCTTGCCGTAAGGCAGGGCCTTTCCCTGACTTGGGAATTGATTTTTT
>Ga0209343_10004994_pt1 | contig 16271 bp, 19 predicted proteins | sample RifCSPlowO2_02_FD_184026 | JGI IMG/M metagenome (GOLD analysis project Ga0209343, IMG submission 184026) | Groundwater microbial communities from Rifle, Colorado - Rifle CSP2_plank lowO2_0.2 (SPAdes) (version 2) | ecosystem: Environmental > Aquatic > Deep subsurface > Groundwater | place... | reverse complement strand
GGGCCTGAAGGCCCGCCGCTACGACGGAATGAACGACGCTGCGCTCTGCTAGAAGAAGCGTTCCGGCACGATGATCGTGTCCAGCGGCAGGACGTCATCGGTCAGGTTGACCGTGATTTCCTGTTTCTCTCCGTCGACGATCCGGGCGATCCGGATCCGCCCGGTCGCCCCGCGATCCGTCACGCCGCCGGCCATCGACAGCGCCTGCAAGACCGTCGTGTTCGTCTGCTGGAGAGGATACGCCCCTGGATTCCTGACCTGGCCGAAGACGTACACGTGTTCGGCACGGAGCACGAAGATAGTGTCCCCGGCGCTGAGAGACACGTTCTGGGAGAGGGCGCCGTTTGCGAGTTCGTGGAGATTGACACGGATGAGACCGTCGGCGCTGTCGCCGGCCGATTCGCCCGGCGCGGGGGCGCACGGGTCCGATGGGCCACCCGTCGCCGCTCCGTCGGCGGCATGCAGGATGACGGCCTCGCCGCTGGCCGTCGGCAGCGTCGAGCCCGCGCGAGCCAGCGCCTCGACCAGCCGCATCCGGCCGGACATCAGATAGGCGCCGGGCGTGCGCACTTCGCCGACGATGAAGACCTTCTGGCTGCCGTACTCGTCGATCGCCACCGCCAACTGGGGATCTTTGAACAGGCCTTCGTCGATCAGCCGCTTCTTCAGCGCCGCCTCGACCTCACGCAGGGTCATCCCTCGCACCGCCACGCGCCCGATCAGGGGAAACGTGAAGGTGCCGTCGGTCTCGACCGCAAACTTCCCCGTCAGCTCCGGCTGGTCGTACAGGGTGATGAGCAGCACGTCCTGCGCGCCGACGGCATAGTCAGCCTCCGGCGCCGGCGCCTGGCCCAGGACAGGGACCACCGAGGCCAGCATCATCGCGATCGCAAGGATCTGATGTCGCATATCGGAACACGCTGCAACTGACGTGCCCCGTGGCACGTCAAGCTTCCCGGTGTATTCCCTCGCGGCCCACGCCGATCGACGCCAGTGATGTAAGAAGTGGACGGTTAGCGTGTAATCCGCAGGGACCATGGTCCTCTTCGCCTTCTTGATGGCCGACAGCAGCTCGCCGATCCCGTCCTGCGGCTGGATGAGCAACTTCAGCACGGGACCGCCTCGGCGAGCACCCCGACCGCCGCTCCCGGGTCGTCCGCGCGCTGCTGGAGGCCGCACAGCTCGGCATAGAAGCCGCCGGACGCCAGCAGCGTGTCGTGCGTACCCCGTTCCGCGAGCGTGTGGTCCTTCACGACGAAGATCACGTCGGCCTGCCGGATAGTCGCCAGATGATGCGCGATGACGATCGAGGTCGTCCCTTCCATCAGCCGCGCCAGCGCCTCGAACACGATCTGTTCGGACTGCGCGTCGAGGCCGGAGGTCGGCTCGTCCATCACCAGGATTCGCGTATCGCGGATGACGGCGCGGGCGATGGCAATCCGCTGGCGCTGGCCGCCGGAGAGCGTCACGCCCCGCTCGCCGACCATCGTGTCGTAGCCTTCGGGCATCTGCGTGATGAACTCGTCGGCGTTGGCCGTCACGGCGGCGGCGATGATGTCCGCGCGCGTCGCTTCGGGACGGCCGTAGGCGATGTTCTGCCAGATTGGCGCATGAAACAGGAGCGTCTCCTGCAGCACGAAGCTGACCTGCTCGCGCACCGATTTCATCGTGTATCGGCGGATGTCCGTGCCGTCGATCGAGACAACCCCTGAGGTCGGGTCGTAGAACCGGGCCACAAGGTTGATGATGGTCGACTTGCCGCCCCCGGTCGGCCCGACGAATGCCGCCGTCTGGCCCGGTTCGATCTCGAAGCTCACGTCGCTCAGGATCACCTGCTCGGGCCGGTAGGCAAACGAGACGTGATCGAAGCGGATGGCTCCCTTGACACGGGGGGCCTGCCGCGCGCGCGGGAGGTCGCGTACTCCGCTCTCGGTCTCGAACACGTCACGGATGCGCTCGAGGCTGACGCCGGCCTTCGACACGGCATCGGTCATCTTCGAGAGGTCGCGCATCGGCTTGTACATCTTGCCGAGATACAGGAGAAACATCACGAGCGAGCCGGCCGTCAGCGTACCGGCCATGACGAGGCGGGCGCCGTACCAGAGCATCAGGCACGTACCGGTGGCCACGATGATCTCGACCACCGGCGGGAGCAGCATCTTGATGTTCCGGGCCGCAGCGTCGTCTCGACGTTGTCCAGGCTCTGGATCTCGAACCGCCGCTGCTCGTAGTCCTCGCGCGCGAACGCCTTGACCACGCGGATCGACGACAAGACCTCCTGCACGATGGACAGGAGCTCGCCTTCCTTCTTCCGCACGTCCCGCGACGCCTTCTTGATCCGCCGGGTAAACACGTACACGACGAGGAACAGCAGCGGCGCGATCGAGAGCGAGATCAACGTGAAGCGCCAGTTCAGGTAGAGCATCACCCCGACGATGCCGACAAGCGTCAGGGTGTTTGTCAGAATCCCCAGGAGCGCCGAGGTGACGAAGTCCTGAATCGTCTGGATGTCGCTCGTCACACGGCTGATGAAATCGCCGGTGCGCTTCTTGTCGTGCTCGGCGAGCGATAAGCGGTGAATGTGGTGATACAGCACCAGCCGGAGGTCGTGCATCACCCGCTGTCCGACGGTGGTCGTCAGGTAGTTCTACAGGTAGGAGCTCGCGGCCGCTGCCACGGCGATGGCGGCCACGGCCACCACGGCGACGTTGAGCACGGCAAGCTTGTCGTCTCCGAACCAGCGGCTGCCGGCGGCCATCCAGCCGTCGAGCGGCTTGCCGTGCAGGAGGTAGTCGATGACGATCTTCAGCGGCCACGGTTCGAGCAGCTCGGTCGCCGCCGCCCCCGCGACCCCCACCATCGCCAGCGTCATGGCCTTCCAGTGAGGCCGGAGCAGCCCCACGACGCTCAGCACCGGCGGCGGCGCTATCGCGCGCATCGCGCTACGCCCGAGCCATCAGCGGCTCGAGGCTGTCCTTGATCTGGTCGCCGACGTCTCCGATCTGCGCGGCGGTGTCCACGACGCGGAATCCGTATTCGCGTGACATGGCCTCGAACACGTCCAGCAGCCGGCTCTGGTACTCCACGAAGCTGTCGTACATGTCGGCACCCAGGTTCAGATCCATCCCCGATTCCCAGTAGTTGAACCCGGTCGTCTGGACCACACGCCTCACCAGCTGCTCGACATTGGCGCTCAGATAGATGACGATGTCCGGCTTGAGCGCGAACTCGTACACGTCTCTGACCCACCGCGGATCGGCGCCGCGGACGATCGCGCGGGCCATCAGCGAGTAGATGTACCGATCCGTCAGGACGACGAATCCGGCACGCAGCGCGGGAATGATCTCGTTTTCGAGCCGATCGGCGAAGTCGGTCGCGTAGAACAGGCTCATCGCGATCGGCCCGAGCGTGTTGCCGTCGGTCGCGGCCTCCAGGCCCTTCCCCGCCAGCGCCGATCGAGTCCTGCCGGTATCCAGCACGGCATGGCCGGTCTTCTCGAACCACTCCTTGAGCAGCGCGATGTGCGTGGAGCGGCCGACGCCGTCGGCTCCTTCCACCACGATCAGCCGGCCCTTCAGCTCGCTCGCGTCGATGGCCGGAAGGCCGGGTCCGTACGAGGCGAACCGCGTCATGACCGGGGCTCCATTCTCGGGGCCCCGTCGAGCGTCTTCGCGACCGCGTCGCGCATCTGCGCCTGCTGGTCCTCGATCGACTGGTTCGCGTCGATGACGACGAGACCGAACTCGTCGACCATGCGGTCGTACTCGTCGATGACGGATCCCTGAAACACGCGAAAGCTCTCCTCGATATCCTCGATATGGGTGCTGTCGATGCCGGCTTCGTAGTAGCTGATGGCATCCCGCCCTCCGACAATGCGCTTCACCGCCTCATCGGCGGAGATGCGGAAATAGAAGCCGATCGTCGGCGTCACGGCGAATCGATAGAGATTGCGGACCCAGCGGGCGTTCACGCCGCGGGCCACGTCGCGCGCGAACGCCGTGTACGCATACCGGTCGGCGAGCACGATGGCGCCGGCTTTGAGCGGCGGAATGATGTGGCGCTCGCTGCGGTCCGCGAAATCGGTGGCGTGGATCAGGCTGAACGTCATCGGCGTGAACATGCGCTTCTTCTTGGCCCGGCGCGTCACGTCCCGCACGAGCGGCGACGAGTTCCATTCGCTGAAATACGTCCCGTACCCCTCCGATTCGAGCCACTTCTGCAGCAGCGACAGCTGGGTGCTCTTTCCCGATCCGTCGATCCCCTCGACGATGAACAGACGGCCCGGAAAGTCCTCCTGGTCCGCCCTCATACATATCCAATACTCATGACCGGCCCCGTCCCGCGCGCGATCGCGCTCAGTCCTGCAGCACCACGCTCAGCATCGAGCGGTGTACCTGGAGTCCGCCGTTCCGCTCGCTGTTGCGGATGAGAAAACCCAGCTTGCGGAACTTGTTCATGAACAGGTCGACCTTCGAACGGGTCATACCGCTGATCTCGGCCAGCAGATCCCTGGAGACCCTGGGCAGCGTGTAGGCAGCGGCCTGATGGTCGTCGACCTGTGCCAGCAGCAGCAGCACGCGCGCCAACCGGCGCTCGCCGTGGTTGAACGTGTTGTGCACGAGATCGGCCTCGACGCGAACGTGGTTCGCGAGAACCTGCGACCGGAACCAGTCGGCCAGCGCCCACTCCTCGTGGAGCTTGCGACGCATTTCGGCGGTCTTCACGATGGCGATGCGGCTGTTCGTCAGGGCCCGGGCCGTCGACGTCCGGCGGCGCTGGCCGGCCAGCACGGCTTCGCCGAAGATCGCTCCCGCGCTGAGGTCCGCGACGACAGCGCTTCTCCCCTGGCCCAATGTGACCGTCAACTGCACGCGGCCGCGCTCGACGCACATGACGGCCGTGCACCGGTCGCCCTGCGCGAAGATCGTCTCTTCGGGCGCGAATCGAACGCTCGCATGCTCGACGTCCAGTGAGTCGAGCAGCCTGCGGGCGGTGCGCCCGGTCGCACGAGCATCCCTCGTCCCCATTTCGCGTACCTTCCGATGGATCGGGTTGACTCCGCTGAACTGTGAGCCACTCTACCAGCCCCGTTCGGAGTTCGCTGTTCCAAACGGCACACCGGCGGTACCCTGCGTCGGGAATTGCGTAAACGCGTAGACGAATTCCTTGAATTCACGGTGGAGGAAACTGGCTCCGAACCGGTACCGCTTCATTTCGGCAAACGCCTGATCCGCCGTCCACTTGTCGTGCGTCATCCGGTATACGGCGGTCATCACGCCCGTGCGATGACGTCCCCCGACGCAGTGCACATAGACAGGCTGGTCGGCCTCGCCGCCGACCACCGCGAGGAACTGTGCGATCTGGGCCGGAGTAGGCGAGACATGGGTGGTCATCGGAATGTGGACGTAGGCCATGCCGGCCTGCTCCACCAGCGGCCCTTCATTTGAATCGCCATCGGCGCTCGTGAGATTGATGATGGTCCTGATGCCGAGAGCGGCCAGTCCCGGATACTCGGCCGGCTCCGGTTGTTCGCCGCGGTAGTACCCCGGGTTCACCCGTCCGAAGTTGCCGATGCCGATGGGCGCGGACGTCTGAGCTGTGGCGGCAGACGCCAGCGACATCGCGACGAGGAGCGAGGCCGCATACGTGCACGCAGACATGCGAGGAGCCTACTGGCAGTCCGACCCCGCGGGGTGTTCACAAGTGGACAGCTCCAGCCCTGCCCTGACGCGGACCGCTGATGAGGTGGGACATGGGCAACAGTGAACATCACGATCGGCTCGCGCTCGTCGCCGACCTCCCCTTCTCCCACGTCCTTTACGGCCAGGACACGGGTGTGAGCACCACGCCCACCGACACCTGGCAGTTGTCGCTGACGAAGTAGCGATCCGGGGAGTCTGCGCCGGCGCGCAGATCCCCGGGCCCTCAACGGGCACATCCGGGCATGCGCGGCTGATGCCGACGCCGCTCACTCACGTCCGCATCGAGCTCAAGGCGGACATCGCGGGGCTGGACCGTCGTGCAGCTCGAAGCCGCAGTCACGCCCAGGTCAGGGAAGGCACGAAAGCCGAAACGGTGGACGGCTACAGGGTGCCGACAAAGATGGCATCCGGACCCGCAACCACGTGGCCCGGGTTCGCAAGATACTCGACAAGGTTTGCCGGCGCGTAATTCGCGGCCGCATCGGCCGCCCGGCCGGCGGCGGTGTGCCACACCGCTTCTCGGCCGCTCGAATCGCGCCCGATCGGCCGGACGTGCGCCGGTGTGAGCCGATACATGCCGGTCCTCGATTCGTGCAGCCTGGCGCTCGCATGTGCTGCATTCGGTCTCTTCCGGGTGCGCCAGATCGACGCCGAGCTCATCGCGCAAGTAGCGATGGCGCCGCCGCTGATGCGATCGACGAAGTTGCCGGTCCCGACACCGGGGTCGTGCAGAACTACCTGCGGGATGCCGTCAGCGGCAATCGGCGCGATCGCCCGCGCCATGTACGTGATGTTGGTGACCGTGACCGATTCGGCCGCCTTCCAGGTCCCGTCGCAGCAGACAATGAGGCGGCGCATGGCCGTGCATTCTCTCGGCCCGCATCACACGGCAACAATCTGCCGGCCGATATCTCCGTGCAATTCCTGCTATTCGAGGCCTTCGATATCGGCGAGGTCCTTCGTTCGTCCCACCGCCCGCTTGTTCCTGATGAAGGCGGCCAGCGCGCGCATGACGCGTGCGGCGTTCTCGGAGGTGGCGTCGACCCAGACATCCAGGTCTCCCGTCGCCCGCGGGCGCCCGTGGAGCGCGAGCGCATAGGCGCCGACCACGAGAAACCGCACATCAGCGGCGACGAATGCGCGCAACAGATCGACAAAGTCCGGGTTCATGCGGCTCCCCGCGGAGGCGCCAGATCTCTTCGCTGAGCTGCCAGGCCCATAACACGCGCTCGACGTCTGACATGCGGCGCCAGAACGCGAGGTCGTCTCTGTCGGCCTCCGCTGCCGACGCGTAGCGCCGAATGGTGACTCGAAAGGTTCGAGAGGTCATGGGCAGCCGGAGGGGCGCGACGCTACCGCGTGGTCCAGGGCTTGAGACGCATCATACGAGTTTGCTCAATAAAATCAATGTCTTCTTGAGTCGATCCGCGTCACTGTGGACGACGGACCGCGTACCGGACGCAGCCCGCCAGAGCGCGATCCTTACGATTCATTGAGGCACACCGATCGGTCCGGCTGAAGCCGGACACTACGTACGAACGTGAACACGAACGGGGAAGCGAGAAGTCAGAAGCGAGAACGACCGCGCGGCAGCGCAGCTACCGCGTGATCCAGGGCTTGAACTGCTCTTCGCGCTGGAGGCGTCCGGCGATCGCCTCGGCCTGGCGGCGGTCGTCGTACTTGCCGACGCGGATGCGGAAGTTGGCGCCGGCCGTCGTCACGAATGCGGGATACCCCTTGGTGCTGAGACGACGGGCGATGCGCTCCGCTTCGGCACGCTGGCGCACGGCTGCCACCTGAACGACGAACCCGCTGCCTGTAGGTTCAGTGAGGGACGAAGCGTCGACCGCCAGCGGTGCGGGTGAGGGCGGCGGCACCGCGGCAGGCGCGGGAGGTGCCGGCACCGGGACGGGCTTCGGGGCGACAGCCGGCTTCGGCGCGGGGGCCGCAACCGACGATGCTGGCGCACTGGCCGGCTTCGGGGTGAGCTGCGATGGCGGCACGCTGGATGGCTTCGGCGCCGACGGCATCGACCGCGGCGTGGCCGCCGGAGCTGCCGGCTCGGCCGCCGGAGCCAGAGTCTCGGACACCGGCGCCGGGTCGGAAAGCCGCTCCGGGTACGTCAGCGTCTCACCTGCCGTCGTCGGCTCGATTCCGGTGCTCGCCACCACCGCGACCGGCGCGGCGTGCGCCCCGGCTGTGGGATCGATGGCAGCCTGCTGAGGGATGTCGCTCGAGGGAGCCGCGCGCTGTGGAACGCCGCGGCCCACCATGACGCCGCACAGGAAAATGACGACCGCCACCACCGTGGCAGCCATGAAGAGAAACACGAGCTGCTTACCGTCTAGCTGAATCTCGTGAAATCCCTCATCCTGCATGATTTAGGTGCTGCGCATTTTAGCACAGATAAGCTCGGCGGGTCCGCCGTTCGATGCGATCGCGTCTCCGGCGGAACCCGCCCTACTTCAGGCTCCCGAGCAGCGCCTTCGCTTCGGCGTTGCCGGGATCGCTCCAGATCGCGATCGTCAGCGCTTCGATCGCCTCCTGCTCGCGTCCCGTTCGCAGGTAGATGCGGCCGAGCAGCAGGTGCGCGTCGCTTTCGTACGGCGAGAGGAACACGGTCCGGCGAAGCTCCCCAATCGCCTCCTCGTCGTGACCCTCGTCGAAGAGCCGGCGGCCGCGCTCGAGATGAAACGCCGCAATCGCCTGCTGGTCGCGCTGTTCCGCGGCGACGACGGCGGCCCCGACGCGCATCGACTCCGGCACATCAATCTGCTGTTTGATCCGCTCGAGGCCTCCGGGCAGGGGGCTGCCGGCCGGCTGCTTCGCCTCCCATTCCACATAGGTCGAGGACAGGCGCCGCGCCAGCTCCTTCTCACGCGCGGCCTCCGCCGTGCTTCCGGCCGCCTGGAGCGCCACGCCCAGCACGTAGTGCGCCGCATCGTCCGCCGGATTTCGGCGGACCGCTTCCCGAAGCCAGTAGATGGCCCCCTGCGGATCACGATCGAGCCAGTACGTGTATCCGAGGTTGAAGAACAGGTCGGGGTCGTTCGCGTCGAGCTTGATCGCCTCGCCGAAGTAGGAGACGGCACCGCCCGCCGGGCGCGGCGCCGCCGCGCCTGACGGCTGGCCGGCGCGCCGGAGCTGCACGACGCCCAGATTGTTCAGCAGCGCGGGATCCGGCCGATCGCGGTTCAACTCGCTGAACGTGTCGAAGGCGGCCTGAGACTGTCCGAGATGAAGCATCGACACGCCGGCAAGAAATCGAGCCTGCCTCGCGAGACGATGGTCCGGCGGAATGTCGCGAACGAGGTCGAGCGCCTGCTGATGCGCGCCGCGCTCGGTGTGGATCTCCCAGAGCGCCACGCGCGCGCGCTGAAACGCGGGCGCCAGCCGGATGGCCTGAGTGAGAAAGGCCGTCCTGGCCTCCAGCGACTCGGCCAGCAGGCCCTTGATGTACTGCTCGAACGCCGGCAGCGAAGGGTATGGCGGCGGCTGTGCCGCGCCGGGGGCGGCATCCGGCGCGACGCGACCCGCCAGGCGCGCGTAGATGTCGAGGAGGTCCACCAGCGCGCCGCGCTCTTCGAGCTCCGGCGAGAGACGGCCCGTATCCAGCCGGATCGTCCGCGCCCGGACCACGAGCGCCTGGTCCTTCACGTCGAATGCGCCCAGCACGACATAGGCGGCGCCCACCACCTGTCCGATGCGGATGATCGTCGCATGGCTGAGAGTGGCCACGGGCGGGACGCGCAGGTGCTCGAACGCGCGCAGCCTGTCGTCGCGCTGGACCGCCGCCGCGCCGCGCGCGATCAGGTTGTCGGTGAGCACCACGGCGGAGGCCTCGCTCAGCCAGTACAGACGCGCTTCGCTCGAGGCATTCTCGAAAGGCACGACAAGGTAGAGCGGCGACGGCGTCTGCGCCCGGACGCTCTGCGCCGGCGCCACCAGGCTGGCCAGCAGCAGGACGAGCGTGCCGGCCCGCGTCAGAGGACCGGCCGTATGGTCACCTGGCAGTGTCCCGCGCCCGTTGCACGACATTGTTCGATGGATGTCTCGACCTCGATGCCGAACTGGTGCATGAGGCGGGTGAGGACCGCTGCGTAGTAGTGGCACAGCGGCTGCTCCACGCGCTCCCGCACCTCGCAGAAAATCGACCCCCGGATGGTGACGAGGCCGCCGCCGCGACGCCATCTCATGGCGGCCCTGCTGCCCCGGTACGTGCTCCGGATGAGCCCGCGGGCCACGCGGAGAAGCAGATGCACGCGAAGGGCCGCCGGGGCGGAACGGATGAGCCCCCGGTGGAAGCCGCCAAGATCGGCCACCGTCCATTCGGCGGCGTACTCCCCGGCGCGGGCGGTGACGAGCCGGTACGGCTCCCCTTCCTGCCGAAGGAAGCTGAGCACCGCCGCCAGCGGCGCCAGGCCGATCCTGCCGTCGCGCAGCCCCGCCGGATTGAGCCAGGCCTCGTAGAACTCGAGCCGCGTGGGAAGCAGGTCCGCGATTGCCTGATGGAGGCTGGCCACCAGGACCCGTCCAACGCCCGCCTCACTCATGGTGTAATGGGGTCGGAGGTCATTTTTCGAGGACACTTCGGGTGTTGATAAGGTTGGGGTCCAACGTGCCCTCGAAAAATGACCTCCGACCCCCTTTCACAGCTGCGATCCTTGCCGGGGGAATGGCGCGGCGCCTCGGCGGAACCGACAAGAGCGCGCTGCTCGTGGGCGGGCGCTCGATCCGCGACCGCCAGTTGTCGGTGCTGCGCGGCCTCACGCCCCACGTGCTGATCGTCACCAGCGACTCGTCTCATCTCGAGCGCGGAGAGGTTCCGGTCGTGGCCGACCGACTGCCGGGGGCCGGGGCGCTCGGGGGGCTGTACACGGCCCTGATGGAGGCCGCGACCGAGCAGGTGCTGGTAGTAGGGTGTGACATGCCGTTTCTGACCGCGCCGTTTCTGACGTACCTCATGGAACAGGGCCGCACCGCCGACGCCGCCGTGCCCCGCGACAGCCGCGGGCGGCATCCGCTCTGCGCCTCATATCTGCAGCGCACGGCCGGACGCCTCCATGCGCGAATCCTGAACGGCCGGCTGCGGGTGGGCGACGCGCTGGAGGATTTGTCGGTGCGGGAGCTTGGCCCCGATGAGCTGGCACGATTCGATCGTGAGGGTGGACTGCTGCTCAACGTCAACACGCCGGACGACTACGCCCGGGCACAGGCACTGGCCGCGCGGTCATCCACCGGCCCCAGCGTACCATGATCCTGCCCGTCCACGAACGCCTTCGTACGCACCTGGCCGGCGTGCTGCGCGCGCTGTACGCGATGGACGCTTCCGCCGCGCCATCCATCACGCTCGAGTACCCGCCGAGCCGCGATCTCGGCGACCTCGGAACGCCGCTCGCCTTCGAGCTGGCGCGGCGGCTCCGCAAGGCGCCGCGCGCGATCGCCCAGGACATTGCCGGAGCCTTCGGCACGCTCGAGGGCATCTCGCGCGTGGCGGCCGCCCCGAACGGATATCTCAACGTCTTTCTCGACCGGCGCAGCTTCCTCATCGACCGGCTCGGCCGCGCGACTGACACGCCGCCGCGCGAAGCGGGCAAGGCGATCGTCGAGCACACCGCCATCAACCCGAACAAGGCGGCGCACATCGGGCACCTCCGCAACTCGGCGCTCGGCGACACGCTCGTCCGCGTGCTGCAGTTCCGCAGCATTCCGGTCGAAGTCCAGAACTACATCGACGACACCGGCGTCCAGGTCGCCGACGTCGTCGTCGGCTTCCGCGTGCTCGAGGGGAAGAACCTGGCGGCCATCCGCGAGGCCGCCGACTCCACCCGGTTCGACTATTACTGCTGGGACCTCTATGCGCGCGTGACCGAGTGGTACGAGCAGGACAAGGCGAGGCTCGCGCACCGCGCCGACACTCTGCACGCCATCGAGCAGGGCGGGAACGAGGCGGCCGAGATCGGCGCCTTCATCGCCGACCGGATCGTCCGATGCCACCTGAAGACGATGGCGCGGATGAATGTGGACTACGACCTGCTCACCTGGGAAGGGGACATCCTGCGCCTCAAATTCTGGGCGCAGGCGTTCGATGTGCTCAAAGCCAGCGGCGCCGTGTACCTCAAGGACGAGGGCCGGCTGAAGGGCTGCTGGGTGATGCCGATCCAGGAGGACGGGGAATCAAATCCCAAATCCCAAGATCCAAATCCCAAAGCCGAAAGTCCGAAGGCCGAAGCCGATAGCGAGCCCACTGCCGACAGCGAAGACGAAGACACGGGCGAGCGTGAGAAGGTCATCGTCCGCTCCAACGGTGTCGTGACGTACGTCGGCAAGGACATCGCCTATCAGTTCTGGAAGCTCGGGCTGCTCGGCCGCGATTTTCAGTACCGCGTCTTCACCAGCCGGCCGCACGGCCCGCTCTGGGCGACCTGCTCGTCGGACGGCGAGGGCGACCACCCTCCGTTCGGCGGCGCCGCCTACGTCTACAACGTCATCGACGTGCGCCAGTCGTACCTGCAGAAGCTGCTGAAGCAGGCGCTCATCGCCATCGGCCACCCGGAGGGCGCTGAGCGCTCGCATCATTTCTCGTACGAGATGGTGGCGCTGTCGCACGCCACCGCACGCGAGCTTGGCTATGCTCCGCCGTCCGATTCCGAGGAGGCGAAGCGGCCGTTCGTGGAGGTGTCAGGCCGGAAGGGCCTCGGGGTCAAGGCCGACGACCTGCTGGACACGCTCATCCGCAGCGCCGGCCGCGAGGTCTCGTCGCGCAACCCTGATGTGACGGAGGACGAGCGCGATCGGATCGCGCAGATGATCGGTATCGCCGCCGTCCGCTACTTCCTGATCAAGTTCTCCCGGACCAAGATCATCGCGTTCGATCTCGAGGAGGCGCTGAGCTTCGAGGGCGAGAGCGGCCCCTACGTGCAGTACGCGGTCGTCCGCGCCAACAACATCTTTCACAAGGTACGCCAGCGCGACGGCCTCGACGAGCAGGCACTCATGGCCTCCCTGCGCGATCTGCCGGCGGACGAGCTGGACGGCGGCAACGGCAGCCACGAAGTCTGGCAGCTCGTGCTCGACGCCTCCCGGCTCGATGACGTCGTCGACCAGGTGATCCGGTCGCTCGAGTTTTCCGTCCTGGCGAAGTACGCGTTCTCGCTCGCGCAGGCCTTCAACGCCTTCTACCATCGCTCGCCGATTCTCAACGAGGAGCGCGACGACGTCCGGCGCTGGCGGGCGGCCGCGGTGATCTACCTGCGGGATCAGCTGACGCGCGCGCTCGAACTGATGGGCATCGCCGTGCCCCCGCGCATGTGAAGAATGGACGCATCGATGCCCGTCATCGCCATCGTCCGCTGCAGCAAGCTTCCCGACTACGAGGCGGCGGTCCGCCGCGCCGGGGGCGATCCGTGGATCGTGGATCCGGCGACGGCGCCGGCCGACATCGTGGCGCGTGCGGGCGGTGTGCTGCTGACCGGCGGCGGCGACGTCCATCCGTCTCTGTACGGCGAAACGCCGCATCCGGCCTTCGACCCGGCCGAGCCGGGCCGCGACGAGCACGAGATCGAGCTGGCCCGCCGGGCGATGGACGCCGACCTGCCGCTGCTTGCCATCTGCCGCGGCGTGCAGGTGCTCAATGTCGCACGGGGCGGCACGCTCGTGCAGGACATCCCCGCCCATCTGACCGGAGTGCTGTCCCACAAGGCCGGGGCGCCGCACGAGCCATGGGCGCTCGCGCACGAAGTCTGGATCGAGCGCGACTCCGTGCTGGCGCGCATCGTCGAGGAAGGGGGCCAGGATCCCGACCGCTGCCAGGTCAACAGCCGTCATCATCAGGCGGTGCAGCGCGTCGGCGAAGGGCTGGTGGCAGTCGCCACCGCGCCCGACGGGGTGATCGAAGCCATCGAGGCGCCCGGGCGGCGCTTCTGCGTCGGCGTGCAGTGGCACCCGGAGAACTTCTACCGCACGGGCGAATTTCGATCGCTGTTCGAGGCGCTCGTGGGCGCAGTCCGCGGGCTTGGCTGAAGCCAAGCACTACGTACGGAGTACGTCGGCCCGGCTGAAGCCGGGCACTACGTACGTGGTACGTAGTGCTCGCCTTCAGGCGAGCCAGGCCCATCATCGACGGAACACCGCCACGCTCTCCACGTGCGCGGTGTTCGGGAACAGATCAAAGCCCGTCAGCCCGTCGAGCGTGTAGCCGGCGTCGAGCAGCGTGCGGGTGTCGCGCGCCAGCGTCGCCACATCGCATGAGACGTACAGGAGACGCGGCGGCGCGGCACTGACGATTCCGGCAAGCGCCTGCTTCGACATGCCGGTCCTGGGGGGATCGACGATGAAGGTCGGCGGGGCCGCCGCTCGAACCGGCGATCCTCGCGGCGGAACCCGCCCTACAGATTGCGGACCCGCCGCCAGGAACCCTTCTACGCTCCGTCGCTCGACGCGGACGCGATCCAGGAACGGCTCGGCGTTGGCGGCGAGGTCGGCCGCGCTGACCGGATCTCCCTCGACGAGTGTGATGGGGCCGATCCCGGCCGCGGCGGCCGCGAGGCCGAAGAGGCCGACGCCTGCGTACAGATCGACGACCGGACCGGGCGGCAGGAGCGACACGACGTGCCGCGCCAGCGGTTCGAGCAGAAACCGGTTCGCCTGGAAGAACGCCCGCACGTCCCGCCGCAGCCGCAGCGTCGACGCCGGGTCGTCCGCTCGCACGTGCAGCACGTCGGCGACCCCGGGGCATCCTTCCAGCAGCTCGATCTCGCCGCGATCGCCGCGCGCGGCCGACAGGCCGGCGAGCGGCCCCGCGGCGGCCAGCGGCCGGAAGGCTCGCGCGTCGGTGCCGCCCTGCAGCTCCAGGTGGCACGCGCGCTCGTCGCCGCGGACGTTCTCGGCCATCTCGATGGCCGCAAGGCCGGTCAGCCGCTCGCGCGCAATGATCTCCTCGACTTCGCCAATCCACTCACCCGTCGCGGACGCCAGCTGTCCCGTGGACGAGGCGTCGCAGAGCTCGTGCGTGCCCTCGCGGTAGAACCCGAGCCGTCCGTCGCGGACGTGGAGGCGCGCGCGCATGCGGTAGCCCTGTTCGGGCGACCCGGCGACCGGCGGCGGCGCTGGGAGCGGCACGCGGCCGATCCGCTCGAGCGCGTCGCGGACGATCTCCCCTTTCAGCTCCCGTTGCCGCTCGTACGCGACGTGCGCGAAGACACTGCCCCCGCACCGCCAGTCGGCTGACGCCGGGCGTCGATCGGGAGACGATGACAGGACCTCCGCGACCTCGGCATAGAGCACGCCCGGGGTGACCCGGTCGATGCGGGCGCGCACCCGCTCTCCCGGAATGGCGCCCCAGACGAGTGCGACACGCCCCTCGTGCCGCGCCAGCATCCGGCCGCCGGCCACGGCCTTCTCCACGTCGACGGTGATTTCGGAGCCAACCTCGACAGACATGCGATCAAGAAGGGAACTCATAACACACGTAGTGCCCGGCTCTTTAGCCGGGCTCCTGCTTATCCGGTTGTTTCAACAGACCCCAACATGTTGAGGTCACCGCTCAATCAAATCGCGGGCACCCCGAATCCGGCGATACGGTGTCGGCGCGCGACCGCTGCCCAACCCGAGGAGCGTCTGGAACGCCGCCATCGGCTGCCGCCGGCGGTTGTGTCGAAACGCAAACTCGTCGAGGTACACCTGCAGCTGCGCCTTGCTGACGCCGTGATAGGTGCCGATCAGCCATTGCTGCAGGGTCCCGATCGCGCGATCCGCCAACGGCACGACCGACACCGCACCGCGTCGGAACTCACTCCTGGACGCTTGGTGTCGGGGCACGTGTCTGACGCCTGTTGCCGACAATCGATCGAAGCTCTTGTAGGCGTCCGTGTAGAGCGTCGAGCCCGGCGCGATGTGCCGTTTGACGAAGGCGTGGACCGTCGCCTCCTTGAGGTCTGGGAGCGCCGCCATGCGGACTCGGCCGGACCTATCCCCCCGTTTGTCAACGGCCACCAGCACGAGCGCCGCTTTGCGGCCTTTCACCTGCCGGCGGCCCCGGAGACCGGGCTGGGGGCCGCCCACCCAGGTGTCGTCCATATCGCCGTGCAACGGCTCGCGCGCCGCGTGCACCATCGCGCGCCGCACCTTGTGCAACAGCATCCACGCCGTTTCGTACCGTCGCACCCCGAGCTGCCGTTGCAGCAGGAGCGCCGAGATCCCGCGCTTGTCGGTCGTCATCAGATAGGCCGCCCAACACCACACCGTCAGCCGCAGCGTCGTATTGTGGAGAACCGTCCCGGCCGTCAGCGACCCTTGGTAGCGGCACGCGACACATCGCCAGCGTCTCTGTTTCACCATCAGGTAGGCCCGCTGATGCCCGCAGCGTGGACAGCTGAAGCCGTCGGGCCAGCGACACCCCGCCAAGTAGTCCTGGCAGGCTTCCTCCGTGGCGAATTGACGCTGACACTCGCGCACATTCTTCGGAAACGGCGGGCGCGGCACGCCCGTACACTACAAATTGTGGCGTGTTGAAACAACCGGATAAGCAGGAGCCGGCTTTAGCCGGGCTGAAGCCCGGCACTACGTACG
>Ga0209343_10004985_pt1 | contig 16290 bp, 16 predicted proteins | sample RifCSPlowO2_02_FD_184026 | JGI IMG/M metagenome (GOLD analysis project Ga0209343, IMG submission 184026) | Groundwater microbial communities from Rifle, Colorado - Rifle CSP2_plank lowO2_0.2 (SPAdes) (version 2) | ecosystem: Environmental > Aquatic > Deep subsurface > Groundwater | place... | reverse complement strand
GCTCATGGGACTTCTCCTTCAAAAAAGGTTTCAGATTGACTTCCAAACCCAATCTTGGCACTTGATGCCGCTACCTGGAAGTGGGAAGTCCCTTCGTATTCGTGGAATGTGCGCAAGCAGCTACTAATTTTGTAGCATTTGTGTATCCAGCGCACCGTGCTGGGTCAGCCACTGCGCGACCAGCGCCGGGTCGTGCAGGGTGCGCAACGCGTCATACGCCTCTTGCGCTTCGGGGTAGCGGTGGCGCATGAAGTTGAGCCACTGCTTGAGGCGCCCGGCCTGCTGGCGGCGCTCCAGGCGGGCTACCACCAGCAGCCAGAAGCCACCCAGCAGCGGCAGTATGTCCGCCCACGGCACCAGGGGCGCCGTGTCCTGCACGGGCCGTTCATCGGTGCTGTGGGGCTGCCCCAGTTCGCGGCGGATGGCGTGGGCCAGGCCGGGGTCGGTGACGATGCCACGGCCCAGCATGAGGTGATCGCAGCCGGAGGCCTGGCGGCAGCGGCGGGCGTCGTCCACGGTCCAGATTTCTCCATTGGCCACCACGGGGATGTTGACGCCTAAGCGGATGTCGTTGACGCGCTCCCAGTAGGCCGGGGGGCGGTAGGCGTCGGCCTTGGTGCGGGCGTGCACCACCAGCTCTTCGGCGCCGCCGTCGGCCAGGGCCTGGGCACACTCCACGGCGCGGCTGTCGTCGTTAAAGCCCAGGCGCATCTTGGCCGACACCGGCATCTCCGGCGGCACGGCGCGGCGCACGGCGGAGACAATGCGGGTCAGCAGCTCCGGGTCTTGCAGCAGCGCGGCGCCGCCGCCATGGCGGTTGACCACCTTGGCCGGGCAGCCAAAATTCAGGTCGATGCCGTGTGGGCCCAGCTCGGCCAGGCGGCCGGCGTTCTCGGCCATGCTGGTGGGGTCGGAGCCCAGCAACTGGGCGCGCACCGGCACGCCCGATGGTGTGTAGCCGCCGTTGGCGAGCTCGGGCATGACGCGCAGAAAGGTGCGCTCGGTCAGCAGCGTGTGGGTGACGCGGATGAATTCGGACACGCAACGGTCCACCCCGCCCACCCGGGTCAGGATGTCGCGCAGCGCCCAGTCCAGCAGCCCCTCCATGGGGGCCAGGTAAATGCGCATTCAGTGGCGGATCAGGTGGTCAAAGGCGCTCAAGGCGGCCTTGGCGCCGTCGCCGGCGGCAATCACGATTTGTTTGAAAGGCACCGTGGTGCAGTCGCCGGCCGCAAACACGCCGGGCACGCTGGTCTGCCCTTTGGCGTCCACCATGACCTCGCCAAACTTGCTCAACTCCACCGTGCCCTTGAGCCACTCGGTGTTGGGCACCAGGCCGATCTGCACGAACACGCCTTCCAGTTCCACCAGATGCTCCACGCCGGTGGCGCGGTCCTTGAAGCGCAGGCCGTTGACCTTGCCCTGGGCACCGGTGATTTCGGTGGTCTGGGCGTTGGTGTGGATGGTGATGTTGGGCAGGCTCTTGAGCTTGTTCACCAGCACGGCGTCGGCCTTGAGCTGGTCCGCAAATTCCACCAGCGTGACATGGGCCACGATGCCGGCAAGGTCAATTGCGGCTTCCACACCGGAGTTGCCGCCACCGATCACCGCCGTGCGTTTGCCCTTGAACAAGGGGCCATCGCAGTGCGGGCAGTAGGCCACGCCTTTGTTTTTGTACTCTTGCTCGCCGGGCACGTTGACGTTGCGCCAGCGGGCGCCGGTGGACAGGATGACCGTCTTGGACTTCAGTGAGCCGCCATTGGCCAGTTGCACCTCGACCAATCCGCCGGGCTCGTTGGCCGGAATCAAGGCTTCCGCCCGCTGCAGGTTCATGATGTCCACGTCGTAGGCGCGGGTGTGGGCTTCCAGGGCGGCGGCGAATTTGGGGCCATCGGTTTCCAGCACCGAGATGTAGTTCTCAATGGCCAGCGTGTCATTCACCTGGCCCCCAAAGCGCTCGGCGGCCACGCCGGTGCGTATGCCTTTGCGGGCGGCGTACACGGCGGCGGCGGCACCCGCGGGGCCACCACCGATGATCAAGACGTCATACGGCGCTTTGGCCGAGAGCTTGGCGGCGTCCTTCTGGGCGGCGCCGGTGTCCAGCTTGGCCACAATTTCTTCCACCATCATGCGGCCGGAGCCGAAGACCTGGCCATTCAAGAAAACCATGGGCACGGCCATGATTTCGCGGGCCTTGACCTCGTCTTGGAAAGCACCGCCTTCGATCACCGTGGTTTTTATTTTGGGATTGAAAATGGCCATCAGGCTGAGCGCCTGCACCACGTCCGGGCAGTTGTGGCAGGTCAGCGACATATAGACCTCGAAATGGAAGTCCCCTTCCAGCGCCTTGATCTGCGCAATCACCGCTGGCTCGACCTTGGGCGGGTGGCCGCCGGTCCACAGCAGGGCCAGCACCAACGAGGTGAATTCATGGCCCAGGGGCAGCCCGGCGAAACGCAGCTGGGTGTCCGTGCCCGCACGTTTCAAGGAGAAAGAAGGTTTGCGCGCATCCTGGCCGTCGTAGGCGACGGTGATCTTGTCGCTGCGCAGGCCCTGGATGGTTTGCAACAAGGCGCGCATTTCCACGGAATTGCTGTCGTCGCCCAGGGAGGCCACCATCTCGATCGGCAGCGTCACACGTTCCAGGTAGGCGGCAAGCTGGGTTTTGAGGGTGTCGTCGAGCATGATGGCTTCCTTTTGCTATGAATTTGGTAGCTGCTTGCGCTTATTTTATAAGGGCTACAGCCTGTTTTTGTGCATAAAAAAACCGGACGGCAAGGCGCTACGCACCTTGACGCAGTCCGGCGGGTGAGCGCTCTAGGCGCTCTGCCGTCTCGGAGAGAAAGCTTAGATCTTGCCGACCAGATCCAAAGAAGGCGTGATGGTCTTGGCGCCTTCGTTCCACTTGGCGGGGCACACCTGGCCGGGGTGCGAAGCCACGTACTGGGCAGCTTTGAGCTTGCGCACGGTTTCCTTCACATCGCGGGCGATGGCGTTGTCATGCACTTCCAGGGTCACGATCTTGCCTTCGGGGTTGATGATGAAGGTGCCGCGCAGCGCCAGGCCTTCTTCGTCGATATGCACGTCAAACCCACGGGTCAGGTGATGGGTGGGGTCACCGATCAGGGGGAACTGGGCCTTGCCCACGGCGGGCGATGTCTCATGCCACACCTTGTGCGCGAAATGGGTGTCGGTGGTGACGATGTAGACCTCGGCACCTGCCTTCTGGAACTCGGCGTAGTGCTCAGCGGCGTCTTCCACTTCGGTAGGGCAGTTGAAGGTGAAGGCGGCGGGCATGAAAATGAACACGTTCCACTTGCCTTTGAGGGTCTCGTTGGTCACGGTCACGAATTTGCCGTTGTGGAAGGCTTCGTTCTTGAAAGGGATGACTTCGGTATTGATCAGGGACATGGTGATTTCCTCTTGGGTTAAGTTCTACAAATGAACTGGATGAATATTAAACGCCCTATGGCACTTTAGGGTTTGATTGATCCAATCAATCAGATTGACAAACTCTATGGCCCCCAAGGTTCAAGTCTTGAACACACTCTGGTGCAAGCGCCGCAGCGACCACCACACGCCTCCGGCCACCAGGGGAATAGCCGCCGCAGCGGTCAACTCAGCACTCCAGGGCCAGCCCCAATGCTGCCCGCCCTTGGCCAGATAGCTGACCAGCCCCACGATGTAATAGGTGATGGCGGCCACCGACAGGCCCTCGACCGTGGACTGCAGCTTGAGCTGCAGGTCCTGGCGGCTGTTCATGGTGGCCAAGAGGGCCTGGCTACTTTGCTGCTGCTCGATCTCGACCCGGGTGCGCAGCAGGTTGCTGATGCGGGACACCCGCTGCGACAAGGCGTCCTGGCGTTTGCTGGACCAGGCGCAGGTGCTGCGCGCAGGCGTCAAGCGGCGCTCCATGAACTCGCCAATGGTCTGCATGCCCGCCAAGCGGGACTCGGCAATGTCGTCAATGCGTTTGTCCACGAGTTCAAAGTAGGCCGCACTGGCGGAAAAGCGGGAGTGTGTGGCCGCGTGCTGGCTCTCCACCTGCCCCGCCAAACGCGTCAAGCGGTCCAGCAGCACCGGCTCGTCGTCCCGCGTGGCAGACCGAATGGCCTCGGCCAGCTCCGCCAGTTCGCGCTCTGCGGACGCCAGCACCAGCGAGGCGTCCCGCGCGGCCGGCAGGCCCAGCAGGGCCGCCATGCGGTAGGTCTCAATCTCCAGCAGGCTTTGCACCAGCCGCCCCAGCCGCCGGGGCGTGAGGCCGTCGGCCAGCAGCACCATGCGCGAAAACCCGTCGGCGTGCACGGCAAAGTCGGTATAGACCTCACCAAAACCGTCGGCCACGGTGGATGCCACCAGGGTGTCCTCGTGGAGCACGTTTTTGACCAGGGAGCTGCTTCCAAATGTCTTGGACGGCAGCACCCACACATGCAAACCCGTCAGGCACTGACCCGGCAGGCCCGCCAGCCATTGCTGGGGAATGCTCTCCACCGCAGCCTCTGGATCACGCTCACCAAATTGCTCATCATTCAAGGGCCGCGAAAAGGTCCAAGTCACAAATTCGGTGTGCAATTCCCAGCGCACGCGAAACAGCCCAAAGTCCATGCGGATATGGGTGGAAGTCGCGTCCGGTTGCGGCAGGTGGTGGTCCCGTGCCAAAGCGGCCATGTGGGCGCGGCTCAACTCGCGTTGCGCCGCGTCACACACCATCACCACATGCGAAATGCTCAGGGGCGCGCCCATGGCCACGGGTGGGCGGGCATGGACTTCGTTGTGCAGTGCGACGCGGTGGGGGTGTTGTTGGAGGTGGTGTGTGGGACTATGCATAACAGTCGGTCAATCCATCAGTCTTCTATAAATGCTTCTTCACGCTTGGACTTGACCGAAGGCATCAGAACCAATACCAGCAGCACCAGCGCGGCTGCCAGCAGGCCCGCCGACAAGGGGCGGGTCAAAAACACGCTCCAGTCACCCCGCGACAAGAGCAAGGCCCGGCGCAAATACTCTTCCATCATGGGCCCCAGAATGAAGCCCAGCAGCAGCGGCGCGGGCTCCATGCCCAGCTTGTGAAACAGGTAGCCGACCATGCCGAACAGGCCCACCATCCAGATGTCAAAGGTGTTGTTGTTGGTGGAGTACACGCCCACGGCGCAAAACAGCACGATGGCCGGGAACAGCCAGCGGTAGGGCACGCTGAGCAGCTTGATCCAGATGCCGATCAGGGGCAAATTCAGCACCACCAACATGGCGTTGCCGATCCACATGGAGGCGATCAGGCCCCAAAACAACTCTGGGTTGCTGGTCATCACCTGCGGGCCGGGCTGGATGTTGTGGATGGTCATGGCCCCCACCATCAGCGCCATGACGGCATTGGGCGGAATGCCCAGGGTGAGCAGCGGAATGAAGGAGGTTTGGGCACCCGCGTTGTTGGCCGACTCAGGCGCTGCCACGCCACGGATATTGCCCTTGCCAAACGGTACTTCACCGGGGCGAAGCCGGGTCCGTTTCTCCAGGGTGTAGGCGGCAAACGCAGCCATCACCGCACCGCCCCCGGGGAGAATGCCCAAAATGGAGCCCAAGGTGGTGCCGCGCAGCACCGCAGGAAGCATGTTTTTGAAGTCCTCTTTGGTGGGCATCAGGCCGGATACCTTGGCCGTGAACACCTGGCGCTCGCTTTCGTGTTTGGACAGGTTGCTGATGATTTCGCCATAACCAAAGACCCCCATGGCAATCACGATGAAGCCAATGCCGTCGGTCAACTCCGGGGTGTCGAAGGTGAACCGTGCCACCCCGGAATTGACATCGGTGCCGACCATGCCCAGCAACAGGCCCAGCACGATCATGCCGACCGCCTTGAGCAACGAGCCCGAGGCCAGCACCACCGCGCCAATCAGGCCCAAAATCATCAGGGAAAAATACTCGGCGGGCCCAAACTTAAAAGCCAACTCGGTCAAAGGTGCCGCAAACGCCGCCAAGATCAGCGTGCCCACACAGCCCGCAAAAAAAGAGCCCAACCCCGCAGCGGCCAAAGCCGGGCCCGCCCTGCCCTGGCGTGCCATCTGGTAGCCGTCAATGACCGTCACCACGGACGACGACTCCCCAGGCAGGTTGACCAAAATGGCCGTGGTGGAGCCGCCGTACTGCGCGCCGTAGTAAATGCCCGCCAGCATGATGAGCGCCGCCACCGGCGGCAAGGCGTAGGTGGCGGGCAGCAGCATGGCAATGGTGGCCAAGGGCCCGATACCGGGCAGCACACCAATCAAGGTGCCCAACAGGCAGCCGACAAAGGCGTACATCAGGTTTTGGGCGGTGAACGCCACCCCGAACCCCAGCGACAGATTGGCAATCAAGTCCATGGCGTAGTCCTCAGGCGGTAATGAAAGCCGGCCAAACCAGAAACGGCAGCTTGAGCAGCAGAATGAAGGCCAGGTAGCTCACCAAGGCCAGCACGCTGGCCAGCACCAGGATTTCCTTGAACTTGAACGCATCACCAGCCAGGCTGGCAATGAAGGTCAGCGCATAAATCGCGGCAACCAGCCCCATCGCAGGCAGTTTGATCGGTGCCAAACCACCCAGCAGGGCACCAAAGACCAGATTGGCGGCGATGATGAAGAACAAGGGCTTCCATGCCAGGCGGCCGATTGGGTCGCCATCCATGGTTTCCACCACCAGGGCCTTGAAGGTGAGCATGGCCCCCAGCACCGCCAGCAAAATGCCCAGCACCAGCGGAAAGTACCCTGGCCCCATGCGCGCGCCGTTGCCGATGGTGTAGTCACTGGCGCCCCACGCAAACGCCACGCCGGTGCACATAAACAGCAGGCCGGAAAAAAAGTCTTTTTGGCTTTTTATATTCATGAACAGTCCCTTCTCCAGGTCGGTGTTTTCAACTCAAGGGCGGCGTGGAGACAAGCACTTCTTCCATCACCGTCAAACCTTCCGCCACCCGCAAGGCACCCGCCAAACGCAGCGGGCGCATGCCATCGGTCACCGCCTGGCGGCGCAAGGCGTCGATGCCGGGGTCGGCGCTGAAGCGGGTCTTGAAGGCCTCCGACACCACCAGCAATTCGTACAAACCCATGCGGCCCATAAAACCCGTCATGCGGCAGTCCACACAGCCCACCGGTTTGTAGGCTTTGTACGCCCCGTTGATTTGCCAGGGCTTAACCATCTCCCCCAGCGCCTCCCGGCTGGCCGCTTCGTCACGCACCTTGCACTGCTTGCACAGGATGCGCACCAGGCGCTGCGCCAGCACGCCCAGCAAAGTGGCATTGATCAGGTAGGGTGGAATGCCCAGTTCCGTCAAACGGGTCACGGCAGACGGAGCGTCATTGGTGTGCAGGGTGGAAAACACCAGATGCCCCGTGAGCGCGGCCTGCACCGCCATCTCGGCGGTTTCGCGGTCGCGTATTTCACCCACCATGATGATGTCGGGGTCCTGGCGCATCAGCGCCCGCAGGCCTTGCGGAAAACCAAAGTCGAGCTGCGGCTGCACCTGGGTCTGGTTGAACGCGGGCTCGATCATTTCAATCGGGTCTTCCACCGTGCTGACGTTGACCTCTTCGGTGGCCACCCGCTTCAGGGTGGAATACAGCGTGGTGGTCTTGCCCGAACCGGTGGGGCCGGTCACCAAAATGATGCCGTGGGCCCGCTTGACCAACTGCTCCCAACGCTGGGCATCGTGGGCAGAGAAACCCAATGCATCCAGGTCTTTGACGGCGTTGTCCGGGTCAAAAATCCGCATCACCATTTTTTCGCCAAAGGCGGTGGGCAAGGTGGAGATACGCATCTCGATCTCGTCGCCCCGGGGGTTGCGCGTCTTGATGCGCCCGTCCAGCGGGCGGCGCTTTTCGATCACGTCCATGCGCCCCAGCAGCTTGATGCGCGCGGTCATGGCGTTCATCACCCCCATGGGCATCTGGTACACCGGGTGCAACACGCCATCGATGCGGAAGCGGATCACGCCCTGCTCCCGGCGGGGCTCCAGGTGGATGTCGCTGGCGCGCTGGTCAAAGGCGTACTGCCACAACCAGTCCACCACCTGCACCACGCCCTGGTCGTTGGCGTCCAGCTGTTTGTTGGTTTTGCCCAGCTCCACCAGCTGTTCAAAACTGGCACTGTTGTTGGTGCCCGATTTGGCGGCAGCCCGCACCGACTTGGCCAGGGCATAAAACTCGGCCGTGTAGCGCTGGATCTCTTGCGGGCTGGCCACCACGCGGCGCACACTGCGCCGGGACTGGCGCTCCACCTCGGCCACCCAGTCCGTCACGAACGGCTCGGCCGTGGCCACGGTGATCTCGCTGGGGGTCACCAGCACCGGCAATATTTTGTGCCGCTCGGCATAAACCGCTCCCATGGCGTCCGCCACTTTGCCCACGTCCACCTTGAGCGGGTCAATTCGCAAATAGCTCAATTGGGCCCGTGCGGCCAGCCATTGCGTCAGCATTTCAATGTCCAGCGGCTTTTGGTCCTGGGCGCGGCGCATCGACACACTGGCCAGGCGCACCAGCGGGTGCTGCACGCTCTCCGCCTGGGAACAGCGCGACACGGTGCGCTGCGCTTCCTCCTCCGAAATCACCTCGTCCTGCTGCAGCCACTCCACCAAGTGGCGCCAATCCACCGGGCCGACATGGGCCGACGCGGTCAAGGCATGGCTTTTGGAGTGGGACTTTTGCGCGGGGTTCATGGCTGCACCGGCTTGAACACCCGCACCCATTTGTCGGCGGGCAAGCCCCATTGCGCCTTGATGACCTCCGCCCGCTCGGCCAGCACGGCGCGTTTGGGGCGCGAGGCGGTGCGCTGGGCCATCACCACCGTGTTGCCTTCGCGGGTGGACTTGAACGCCCAGATCGCGTCCATGCCAAAGGCGGCGGCCATTTTGTCCACACTCTTTTGAAAACTGGAGGTGCGCCCGAACAGATTGACCGTCATGCAACCGTCCTCGGTCAGCACTCTGCGGCAGTCGGCATAAAAATCTTCGCTGTCCAGCACGGGGGCTGCGGCTTCTTCGTCGTACAGGTCCACCTGCAGGGCATCGACCGCCCCCAACCAGCGCGGCAGCTTGATCTCTTGGGATGCATCGGCCAGCACCACCTGCATGCGGCTGTTGTCCTGGGGCAGCTTGAACCAGCCGCGGCAGGCGTGCAAGACCTGGGGGTTGAGTTCGATGGCCGTGGTTTTCATGCGCAGCTCTTTGTGGCAGAACTTGGTGAGCGAGCCCGCGCCCAGCCCCAGCTGCAGTGCTTGGCGCTTGCCGACCCCGGTGGGGTCCACAAACAGCAGCCACGCCATCATGCGCTGGATGTATTCGTGCACCAGCAGCGTGGGCGCCTCCACCAGCATGGAGCCTTGTATCCATTCGCTACCCAAATGCAGGTGCCGAAATGGGCCTTCTTCCGAGAAATTCACCTCGGGCAAGTTCAATGTGTCAATTTTTGCCATGGGGATTTATACCAGCAGCAGCCTACGGCGCCGGATGGCCCCCTGTCGGAGGCCCAAAAACCCGCCTGGGCGCGCTTGGCGCCCCGCTCCCAACCCAATTTTTGCTACTTCAGGTACTTGGCTTTGATCTTGTCAATGGTCCCGTCCTTTTGCATCTCCTGCAGTGCTTTTTTGGACCGGTTGACGAAGTCGTCAGACGTTTTTTTGCTAAACGCCAGGTATAGGCCCGAGGACAAGGCCTCCAGTTTGAGGACCTTGACCACGCTGGCCGGGTCCAGCCCTTCGCGCTTGTAAAGAGCCACCTGCCCCATTTCATCAATAGGAAACAGGTCAATCCGGTCGGCGGCGAGTTTTTTGGCATTGATGCCGTCTTCCGTCACCAAATCCATTTTCACGCCCTCCTTGTCCAGATACTGGGCCCGCACGTCTTCCCGCACCGCACCCATCCGCAGGCTCTTCAGCCCGCCCAGATCCGTCGCCTTGATATCGGTGCGGCCCTTGAGCCGGTACAGGTACACGTTGTAGGGGGCGATCACGTCCACCCACTTGAACAGGGCTTCCCGTTTTTGGCTTCTGCCAATGGAGTAAATGGCCACATTGGGGTCATCTTGCGCCACTTGGTAAGCCCGCGCCCACGGGTACATGCTGATTTGGTATTCAATCTTGGCCCGCCTGAACGCCTCCTCCACCACTTCCGTGGATAGCCCCACAATCTTCTTGGTGGCACCGTCCTGATAGTTGTAGGGTGGGTACTCTTCGGTCACCACTGTGATCTTCTGCGCGAAGGCGGTCAAGGCCGCAAACAGGGTGACGAACGCGACCAAGACTGGTTTTTTCATCTGAATCTCCATGTGGGTTCATCAAGGACCGCACCAAGGCGCTGGGTGCAAGACCATGCTACGCCGGTTTCAAGTCTCTGTCACCCCAGCGCGGCGCACCCGAGCAAGGCAGCCAGCCGCGGCAAAGCCTGGCAGGCATTGCGTGTCGTGGCGTCGGCAAAGGCCTCGGTCGAGATGCCGCGCAATTCGGCCACCACCGCAGCAATACGCGGCAACTCGGCCGGCTCATTGCGCCCCTGGGGCGTTCCCAGGCTGCGGCTTTGTGCCGTGGTGTAGAGCCAATGGGGGGGAATGTCGGGGGCATCGGTTTCCATCACCAGGGCGTCCAGGGGCAGCGTCTGGGCCAGGCGGCGCAGTTGCAGCGCCCGCTCATAGGTGACGGCCCCGCCAAACCCCAGTTTGAAACCCAGCTTGATGAACTCCTGCGCCTGCACCGCGCTGCCATTGAAGGCGTGGGCGATGCCCGACCACGGTGGGCCGCCACGCCCCAGCTCGCGCAAATGTTTGAGAAGGCGGTCGGCCGAGCGGCGCACATGCAAGACCACGGGCAACTGGTACTTGCGGGCCAGCTTGAGTTGCTCACGCAGAAAAAACTCCTGTCGTTCGCGCAGGGGGCTTTCGCACAGCGCGGGCACAAAATAGTCCAGGCCAATCTCCCCTACGGCCACCAGGCGGGGGTCGTCCCGGTGGGCGGCCAGTTGCCGGTCCAGCGCAGCCAGATCGTCATCCCGGGCGCGTGCCACACACAGCGGGTGGATGCCCAGGGCATAGCTGTCCCCGCCCGCATGGGCCAGGGTGCGCACCGCGTCCAGATTGGCGATCTCCACCGCCGGAATCACACAGTGCACCACCCCTGCCGCCCTGGCCCGCTGGCGCACCTGCAGCACATCCACCGCCAGCTCGGGGGCGTCCAGGTGGCAGTGGGTGTCTATCCATGGCATGGGGTGGGGGCTATGTTTCAGCTGCTATTTTTTGCGTTGCACAAACAGGTTGCGGGTTTTGTCCTCTGCATAAGCAAAGGATACGGCGCCGTTTTTTACCATGCCCATGACCAGCATGTTGCTGGTAATGGCATCCTTGTCGTCCCGGCTGAAGGGATGCTCGTGGGTGGCCGTCACGCCGTAGTACACCCGAGGAAAGTTTTCCAGGGCGGCCTTGATGGAGGGGCCCGACAAATCCCCGTTGCGGATGGACAAAATGGCATAGGACAGCAGGTACACCGTGTCATAGGCCTGCGCTGCGGCCATGGGCACGGTGATTTTGCGGGTTTTGTACTTGCGCGCATAGGCGCTCAAAAACGCGATGCGGCGCTCGTTGCTGGGCTCGGCCACAAAGGTTTGCGCCATCAAGGCGCCCTCGGCCGCCTCTTTGGCGCCGTCGATGAACAGCGGAAACGACAAAGGCCAAGCCCCCACTTGCGGCACTTTCCAGCCCAGGGCCTGGCGTCCCTTGGCCACCACGGCCGCCTCGGGCCCCACGGTGTAGCTGAAAATGACATTGGCGCCGGCCTCTTGCGCGGCCTTGAGTTCGCTCTTGAGGTCTTTCACCCCCAGGTCAAAGCGGGCGATGAACACGGGCTTGAGGTCCTTGCGGGCCAGCGCTTTCACCACGTCCTGCATGCCGGCCTCGCCGTAGCCGGTCTTGTCGGCAAAAATGGCGACTTTGGTCCACCCGCGTGCAACGATGTCCTCCACCACAAAGGGCGCCTGGATGCCGTCACGCGCCGAGGTTCTGAAAATATAACTCTCGGGCGCCGGGTACTTGGTGGTGATGGGGGTGCCGGTGGCACAGGGCACGATCAGGGGCGACTTGGCGGCTTGGAATACGTCCAGCGACTTCATTGCCACGCCGGTGTTGCAAAACCCGATGGTCGCGGCCACCTGCTCCTGCATCAGCTCTTGCGAGCGCTGCAAGCCCACCTCAGGGGTGGCGGCGTCGTCTTTCACCACCAGCTCCAGCATGCGGCCCATGAAACCACCCGCCGCATTGATCTCATCAATGGCCAGCATGGCGCCGTTGCGCATGGGCAGCCCAAAATCCGAAGACGGCCCGGTGAAGGGGCCGATGAGGCCGATGCGCAGGGGTTTGGCGGCCTGTGCCCCCGCCAGCCCGCAGGCCGCCGCCAAGCCCACCACAGCCACGATTTTTGTGCACCAGCGCATGTTCATGTTCAACTCCAGAAATGTGCGTGGAGCTTAGAACCCACCCCCCACTTCCCGCCCCCCGGCAAACCCTTAAACAGGCCGCGCCGTCAGAAAACCGAAAGTTTCATGTAATTCCGTTTTCAGATCACTGCGAGATGAGGCGCTCCGACGCAGGCAGTGCTTTAGCACGACAAGGAGGGGCAACGACATATCGCATTGATATGGAAATGGAATAAGTTACTGGCCGCCCGCAAGCTGGCCTAGCACCAGGTGCAATTGGCGCGTGCAGCGCGCCGCCAGCGTGGCGCCGTGGGTGACCAGCACAAAGGCCGTACCTTGCTTCAACGTCAGTGAAGAAGTCGCCGTGCTGCGGCGCGCTCGGGCACGCCGCTTGCGATATTCTCGTGGAATGCCCACCGCCCAAACCTTGCAGGAGATCGACCTTGTGTACCGCCGCGATGCGCGGCGTGTGTTCGCCACGCTGGTGCGGCTGCTGGGGGATTTTGATCTGGCGGAAGAGGCGCTGCACGAGGCCTTTCGCGCCGCGCTGGAGCAGTGGCCCCTGCACGGTGTGCCAGGCAACCCATCGGCATGGCTGGTGTCTGCCGGGCGCTTCAAGGCGATTGACAGCATCCGCAGGCAGGCGCGTTTCACGTCCACGGAAACCATGGACCAGCCCCTGGAGGCGATTGCCGATGACACGCTGCCCACCGACGAATCTGCCGAGCTGGAAGACGACTCGCTGCGCCTCATCTTCACCTGCTGCCATCCCGCACTGGCGCCAGACGCGCAGGTGGCACTCACCTTGCGCGAGGTCTGTGGCCTCACCACCGAGGAGATCGCCCGCGCCTACCTGATACCTGCGACCACGGTGGCGCAGCGCATCGTCCGCGCCAAGGCCAAAATCCGGGACGCCAAAATTCCGTACCGTGTGCCTGAGGCCGATGAACTTCCACAGCGCATGGCCAGTGTGTTGCGGGTTCTCTACCTGGTGTTCAACGAGGGTTATTCGCCATCGTCGGGTGTGTTGGTGACCCGCGCAGACCTGTCGGGCGAGGCCATACGCCTGACCCGGCTGATCGCCACCGTGTTGCCGCCCCCGCCGTTGGCCGAAGTCCACGGTCTGCTGGCGCTGATGTTGCTCCACGAGTCGCGCCGCGCCGCGCGCACCGACGGTGCCGGCAACCTGATACCCCTGGAAGAACAGGACCGCACGCTCTGGCAAGCCGGCTTGATTGAAGAAGGATGCGCTCTGGTGGAGAAAGCCCTGCACCTGCCCGGCATAGGCCCCTACGCCTTGCAGGCCGCCATTTCCGCGGTGCATGCGGAGGCCCAAACCGCCGACCAGACGGACTGGGGCCAGATTGTTGGTCTCTACGATGAGTTGTTGCGGATGGAGCCTTCGCCCATCGTCGCACTCAACCGTGCGGTCGCCGTTGCCATGTACAGCGGGTATGAACAAGGCATCGCTCTGGTGGACGAGCTCCTCACGCTCCCGGCCTTGCAGGATTACCACCTGGCCCACGCGGCGCGGGCCGATCTCTGCCGCAGGTTGCAGCGGTGGGATGAAGCACGCGCGTCTTACAAAGCGGCTTTGGCACTGGTGCAGCTGGAGCCCGAGCGCCGGTTCCTGGAGCGCCGGCTGTCAGAAATCGCAAGCTGATCAAAAATATTTTTCTGTCGATGTCGAATGTGCCCCGGCCCGATCGACTAGTTTGTTTAAAACCTGCCGCCCACCGGCACCCAACAGCAAAGGACCCTTCTTATGCAAATCACGGTTGAAACACTGATCCATGCGCCCGTCGCCAGGGTCTGGAGCGCCTACACCACACCGGCCGACATCGTCCAGTGGAATGCCGCGTCTGACGACTGGCACACCACTAAATCCACGGTCGACCTGCGCGAGGGCGGCGCCTTCTCGTCGCGCATGGAGGCCAAGGACGGTAGTTTTGGGTTTGACTTTGCGGGCACCTATACCAAGGTCGTGCCGAACCAACGCATCGAATACACCTTTGGTGACCGGAGCGGAACCGTCGAATTTATCGAAGGCGCCGATGGAGTGACCGTGCGCTCGACCTTTGACGCAGAGAGTGAACATCCGGTGGAGCAGCAGCGCTTCGGCTGGCAATCCATTCTGAACAAATTTGCCCAACACGTGGAGACCGCCAAATGATCAAGATCCCTCTGAAAACCCTGTGGGCCGCGCTGGCCTTGGTGGCATCCGGCAGTGTGATGGCCGCACCGGTCAACTACACCATAGACCCCACCCACACCTTCCCCAGCTTTGAGGCCGACCACATGGGCATCTCGGTCTGGCGCGGCAAGATGAACAAGAACTCCGGCACCGTGGTGCTGGACAAGGCCGCTGGCACCGGCACGGTGGAGATCGTCATCGATCTGGCCTCCATCGACTTCGGAATGCCCGCTCTGAACACCTGGGCCAAGGGCAAAGACTTCTTCAACGTCAAGAAGTCACCACGCGCCACGTACAAAGGCACATTGGAGAAGTTTGTGGACGGCAGCCCGACGCAGGTGAGCGGTGCGCTGACGCTCAACGGCCAAACACACCCGGTCAACCTGACCATCCACCGTTTCAAGTGTGTGCCCCACCCCATGCTCAAACGCGAGCTGTGTGGCGCAGACGCCAGTGGCAGTTTCAACCGTGACGCCTTTGGCCTGTCTGCCGGCAAGGACTATGGCTTCAACATGGATGTCGCCTTGCGCATCCAGGTCGAAGCGGTGGCCACACAGTAAAAAAGGAAACCGCCATGAAATACCTCTGCCTGGTCTACCTGTCCAAAGAAAAGTGGAGCGCCTGCCCGGACGCGGTGTGTTTCGAGGCCGCCAAGGGCCTGCAAGCGAGCGGGCATCTGCTGGCGGCGGAACCCCTGCACCCGGTGGAAACCGCCACCACGCTGCGGATTCGCAATGGCCAGTTGTCCATGACCGATGGCCCCTTTGCGGAAACCAAGGAACAGCTGGCAGGCTTCTACCTGCTGGAGGCCAATGACCTGAACGACGCCATTCGCCTGGCCGCGAAGATCCCGCCGGTGCAATACGGCAGTGTGGAAGTGCGGCCGGTGCGGGAGTTGGATGTCGGTGAACCCACAACCTGATGCAACCCAGAAACAAGGAGATAAACATGCAATACATCGATGGATTCGTGGCCGCAGTGCCCACCGAAAACAAGGAAAAATACATCCAGCACGCCACGCTGGCCGCGCCCCTCTTTAAGGAGTTCGGGGCACTGAAGGTGGTGGAGTGTTGGGGTGATGATGTGCCGGACGGAAAACTCACGTCTTTCCCGCTGGCGGTCAAAAAAGAAGAGAACGAAACCGTCGTGTTCTCCTGGGTCGTGTGGCCCTCGCGCGAAGTGCGCGACGCGGGATGGAAACAACTGATGGCCGATCCCCGCATGACCTCCCAAGCCAACCCCATGCCTTTTGACGGCAAACGCCTGATCTATGGGGGCTTCCAGACGATAGTGGAGATGTAAGCCGCAACCGTCACAGCGGGTGCGGGCAAAGCCATGGGCAAAGATGCCGCATTCGAGCTTGACGAGTTCGAATTGGCTCCTGACTTGATAGCTGTAGAAAGTCTCAGCGAAGTTACTGGCCGCCCGCAAGCTGGCCTTGCACCAGATGCAGTTGGCGCGTGCAGCGCCCGGCCAAAGTGGCATCGTGGGTCACCAGCACAAAGGCCGTGCCTTGCTCGCGCGCCAACTCCAGCATCAGCGCAAACACACCGTCCGCCGTGGCGCGGTCCAGATTGCCGGTGGGCTCGTCGGCCAGCACGCAGTCGGGGTTGGTGACCAGCGCCCGCGCAATCGCCACCCGCTGGCGCTCGCCACCCGACAGTTCGGCCGGGCG
>Ga0209343_10004984_pt1 | contig 16291 bp, 27 predicted proteins | sample RifCSPlowO2_02_FD_184026 | JGI IMG/M metagenome (GOLD analysis project Ga0209343, IMG submission 184026) | Groundwater microbial communities from Rifle, Colorado - Rifle CSP2_plank lowO2_0.2 (SPAdes) (version 2) | ecosystem: Environmental > Aquatic > Deep subsurface > Groundwater | place... | reverse complement strand
GCCGGACTTCCAGAGTTTGACCCGCCTGCAAACTTAATTGAGTCCTCATTTAACTGTGAAAATATTTGAGCGAGGGCACGGGCAACAACAGGATTTTTCTTAATTCCAACACCTCCGCCAATTGAATCCAGTGCTTCTTGTCCTCCGGCTTTCACTAAAAATTTCGTAATCGTCTGAATATTTTTATCGTAATCAGCGCCCCAGTCTTTACGAAGAGCGGTCTCTCCGTCTGTCTCTTTTTTTTGTTCAGCCTTTTCTTGCTCCATGAGAGCTTGATTGAGAACTCTTAACTGGAATTGATTCACCTGATCGGCCTGCTTGTTAGTCAACCCCATCTTGTGAACTTCCGCCTGATAACCAGCCAATGACTCAGGGGTAATTTTTAATGCAGGGTGCAGGTCTTTAAAATCAGAAAGTTTATATCCTTCCGGTTTCTCTGGACGGCCCAGGGCGGTCAAAAACTTTTCCTGCTCTTCCGGTGTCGCCTTATCGTCAGGGACAATGATCCCCTTGCGCCCAATCAAAGCCTCACGCTCTTGTGTGTGCTTGATAAAATCTTGAGGTGTTTTAAATTTGGTAAAACTCGGGTCTTTATCCGGTGTCATCGTAACGGATTTTTTAGTTTTCGTCGCGGTGTCGAAAACTTCCGTTTGGTATTCAACGCCGGAGAATGCTTTTACCCATTCGGGGGATTGCTCTCCGCCTCCCTGGTCATCACCACCGCCTCCACCACCCTCACCTTCGGGCATTCTCAAAAAACTGTTAAAATTAAACATTAACCGCTCCTTTTTTTCTTAATTTTTTAACATTCCCTTCATATGGAGAATCCGTTTTCTTTTTCCCAAAAGCTCCATGTTGTAAATATGTTTGATGTGATCTTGTTTTCTTCATTTTATCCTCAAATTTCATTTTAATATCCTTCTTGTTGAGGTGTCGGCCTTCTAGGCTTCTTCACCTTGATCGGTTTCTTGAAATTCATCTCGCGGGACTCCTTTTTTTTCTTCGACAATTAGTGATGCTTCAATTTGTAAAATTATCTGCCTTCGTCCCTCCGCCCTTTGGCCTTCTTCGCCGAACGGTAGGGGCACATATTTGAAACATGTCTGCCTTAAATGCTCCAAAACTAACTGTCCTTCGTCGGTGTTGAAAACATTTTGGTATACCCTGGCCAGTTGAACTTCAGAAAGGCTTGATAGTTTTTCGCGAATAGCTTTCACTTACTGGGCTTCTTTGGTTTAAGCACCGGTTTTTTGATATTCTCCGGTTTTGTTTTTTTATCGTCGCTCACGTGCTAGATGTCCCCTTATCAATCTCTTTTTCGTTTATCGCAATCGCCGCATTTGCATACATGATTGTTGTTTGAATATTGGTGATTGCCAACGATCGCTCCCTGGATTTTGGGCAATTTAAAATAATAGCTCTCGCAAAATCCTTTGCCATCCGGCGCAACGCTTCATACCTTTCTGGTTGATTTCCGAATGGTTTGTGATAAGTAAAAATATTTTCTAAATCATCTAGTTCTTTTGCATTTGATGCTTTTGGATCATTGACCATTTTTTTCTCCTTTTTGGGTTATTTTTTTCATCTTCTCAATTTCCCTTTCACTCGTCGTTTCAATCCCCACACCGCACTTCCGGCACCGTCCTTTAAAAATATTGGATTCCGACATCAACAGATTCACCGCATCGCATGACTCACAGTTTATCGACAGCTCTCTGATTTTTTTAGTCGTCAGTTGAGGCGTGAATTTTTTAATAAGCTTGCAGTAATGCGGGAGCATATTGATTCTTATTTTGAAATCACTGGAGTCGTCGATCACTTCATAATGATTGACATTATGGAGCGTGCCGTTTATCGCGACAACACGGTATTGTTTCCCAAATTTGATCTCTCCATCTGGATCATCCTCAACATCTTTTGGGATGTTGACGCATTCTATTATGTCTTCGGGTTGGATGACGCCTGGTATAGGACGGCGGGAAGGTTTGGTGTCATTGTCATCATCGAGGTCTTCGTCTTCAGACAAGAGATTAAACCCAGCCTCTTTTAACCGATTGGGGATCACGGCTATTGCCTGTGATAATGCCACGCTTGTTTCTATCCATATCCCCCCACATATGGGACATCCATTTGGACGCGGGCCAGAATGAGTGATGCCGTTGTGCCATTCATTGGTGCATGGATAACGCGATTTTCTAACCGAAGATAAAGATTCTTGTGGAATGATTTGAATCTTCTCCGGCGCAATCTTCCCCACGTCCTCGTAAACCTGCTGGAGCGTCCGGTCCGCCATATACGGCACACGCATTTGCTTCCCTTCGTCGGTCGTTACCATCAACACCACGAGGGTAGGGCGTCCGTCTGGGCACATGAGGCCATTGTCTTCCATTATAGAGATTTGCATAAATGTTCTGATTTTTCTTTTGATCCTTTTATGTAACAACAGATTTCTATTCGCATTTTTTTTCAGGGAATATCGGGCTTAAAACATCTTTTAATAGCCATTGATAAAAATTACCGATTGGCTCAAAAATTTCGCGCGTAAAATCCATTTCTCTCCCATCGATCAATTCTACGGTATATGTAACAAAATCTTGTGGGTCTTCTTTTTTGTCATCAGATAATTCATGTCCACATTCCATACAATGGGTATATCCTTCGTTCCGAAAAAATTTTATAGAAATTCTTTTGATATGTTTTTCTATCAATTCAATTTCTCCCCGTAGAATTCAGGAAACCTCTTGTCGTGTTCTTCTCCAGCCTTTTGGCCGTCAATAAAATCTTGAGGGACATACGCCTCGGGCAAACGGTGAAATTTCCGGTAATCAACACCCTTCTCCTTGAAATTTATTTTGCGCTGGTCATACAAACCCTGAGCGTTCTCGTCTAATAAAATCGCGAATTGTGTTAGGTGATATTCTTCCTCGGAATATTTGTGCATGTTTGGGGTGATACGGTGGTCAATCAATCCGAAAGTTTTTAGGTCTTGGGCTTGAAACGCGAGGAGCTTTTCTTTTTCCAGATCGATCGCGTTTTTCCACGAATTAAACGAATCCATCATCTCTTTCTCTTCAAGAAGAGACATTTTTTCTGGTTCGTAAATAAATTTGAGGATCGATCGAAACAGGTGGGGAATAGAGAGGATTTGTTTGGTCTTGATTTGGATGAGGGTCATCGCACGGACGCGGCCTCTCTTTCTTTGTAACGATTTTCGACCATGTGCAAATGTGCTTCCGCCATGATCAGTTCTCTTGATTTTATTTGTGGTCTTAGTTCCGCCCTTAAACACATATAATATTTCAAATGATCACGACCCACCATCGAAATCAAATTTGCTTTAAAATTGATATATCTATCAAGATCCATAAAAATCTCTTTATTTAGAACATATCCTTTTGTCTCGAACAATGAATTTATGTAATCATAAAAACTAGCGGGCATTTACCATTTCCCTTTCCTTCGCTCCGGCCTCAGCACTCATCTTGGCGATGTTCGCGGCCCCTCCACCCAACTGCATCGCGTGCATCAATCCCTCTTGTTCCTGACGGTGTTTCCTCATGCGCTCTAAATCCTCATCACTGCGGAGAATCTCTGGTGTTATCCCTCTAATTCGATGCAAAACATCAATCGTTTTGTCTTCGTCGATTTTATCCGCCGCACCAGGCAAGACTGCGGCAATGCCCTGAACGTCGCCAAAAAATGATTGAATTTCAGTGACTTCGGACTGCCGCTGAGCCTTGGCTAGTGGGGAGAGAAACACAAACTCGTACGATTGATCTTGTAAACCTTCGGGGACTTCGGGGAATCCTGAAAAAGGGTTGCGTGCTCCGATATCAATCAACCGGATAATCATTTTACTGGCCGCGTCGTTGAGGCGATTAACAACCGGCCCGAGTATCCCCATCGATTGAGCGAGGCGCTGCTGTGTCTCCAGGACGGTCATTTGTTTGGTCACCTCATTAAGAGAATTAAACAAATTGACAAACATCCTCGACTTAATACTCTCGCGAAACATTTGGATTAATTCAACCCCGATCTCTATCCGTCCTCCGGTTTGGAGTATTTGCAGGGCATCATTCGGCGTCTTGGCTTCCCGATAATTCGCCCGTCCAGGATTCCAATTGAGAGGCATAATAAAACCCTGCCTTGGAATAACAAACGGAGGGTCAACGACTTTCATCCCCCCGCGAATTAATGTCCTCATCATCGCGTTTAAAACTTTAATTTCCGGCAGTACTTCCATGGCCGGCGAGAAACCGTTAGGGTCGTCCGTGTCCTGGTAAAACGCGGAGGTAATATAGGGCATTGATTCGAATCCGCCGCTGGCCGCGATGTGTTTGTCTTTGACGTTTATCCACAGCGATTCAAACGGCATATTGGCACCGTCTTTCTTTGCCACATCGCGCTCAAACCTTTCCCCCACGTAATGCACAAAATCAAATTCTTCAAATGGTTCTTTTTCCAGTTTTTCTAAAATAGATTTTCCGGCGTTCTGTCTAAATTCTTTAAACGCCTGGATCGCGGTCATCTTATATGGGTAGTAAATCTTGATTAAATCTCCCCAATAATCGAACACACGGTTGACTTTTGACGACGGTAATTCTTTAAAATAGACCAGTCTTTTACTACCCTCAAATACCCCGTAGGTGCCGTTACCAAACGTCAGTAGATTTGTTTTATTCTCTAAATCCACGTCGTAGAATCCGCACTCACTCAACTTGGCCAGTAACCAATCCACAACATCATTGCAGAAAATTTTAATGTCGTGGCGGGCCATCAACTCTTTATTTTTAAACTCAATCCCAAACCATCTGGACATTGGGTTAGAGTGATGTGTCTGCATGCCGGCGGCGGCGTCACGCACAGCCCCGCCGGCGGTTGTATCGTAGAGGTAATTGAATTTAATGCGCTCCCCCTTAGCCCTGATCGATGTGTGCCACCCTTTACGGGGCAAAACAAAATCAGCCACTTCCTGGCAATACGAACGGAAATTACTGTTCTGGTTTGTCAGAAAATCGTTTTCTTGGAGCACATCTTTTATTTTTTTTTCAGAATCCATATTATGTAGACGGTACAAAAATCTCATGCACGGCGGAGGCGATCTCATCCAAATCAGCCGGTGTAATTGTCTGGCCAGTCGCAATTTGGTCTTTTAACTCCTGAATCTTTGTGTTCAGTGTTGTGATCGCTTCTACAACCTGTTGTTTCTCTTCCGCGATTGCCGCGAGTACTTCCTCTTTTGTCGCCATGATTATTCTCCTGGTTTTTAGGTTAATGTTAATCAAATACAATACGCCGCACACCATTAAAAATTTTATCATAACGTCTTCGCGTAATGCGTTTCAAAATGTTTGTAGCCGGACATTCTCAAAAATCTTTTCAATGTTTCCGCTTTCCTGTCGTCCTCAATAATTCCAAACACAATCTTTTTAACTTTCGTCGTCAGAAAACTAAATTCCAACTCTTTCAAAAAATATCGTGTCAGATACCTGAATTTCTTTTCGATATATAAAAATTGGACAACAAAAAAAACATCGTCGTTAAACATCGAATCCAAAATAAAACCAGCCGCTCCGCCAATCAATTGTCCGTCGTACTCCGAGCACACAACACCTTTAATGTAAGTCAGCTCTCGCAAACATAACTTTATCCTGGTCCGGTCAATCTCGCGCTCGTCGCTGTAATTATCAATCATTAAAAATATTTTAGGGAGATCTTTGGGGTCTGCCAGACGGATATTGATTTTTCTCGCAATCGATTGCAACATCACGCTCCCAATAATGATTTTTTATTCACGGCGTCGGGGTTTAACAACGCCGATCCTCTCGTAATATCCGTCTGTCCTCCGGCGTTGAGTATTGACCTACGTCTCTTTTTAACTTCCTCAGCGGCGTCTGTCTTCGCACCCTCTGCCGTGGGAGCGACTGGGAGAGGTTTTTGTTCCGGCGGTTTTTCTTTACCTTTAGTCAGGCCGGAGATTGTTGAAAAAATACCTGTTGCGATTGAAGCTACTTTGGCAAATCCAACTATAAATGGTATGGCGGCGGCCATTAAATCATCCTCCTAATCCTCGTCCATCCGCGCGTAACCTGGGAGGGGTTGATTGCTATATTGTGAGGGATAAATATCTAAGTCGTCCATAATAGCGTGCGTGGGGAGCTTGTTTGTGGATGTGTCGGCATAAACTTTACTTTCAAATCCTTGGGCGAACGCCCACTGGAGCATCTTATACGCGTCGCCTCGGCCAGGGGATCGGCCTAGACGTTCACGCAAATCATCTTTGTCTTCGATTTGGATAAGTCCTTTGTCGTTTTCAAAATAGCTTTCTTCCGCGAGATCGTCAATCATTTCTTTGTCTTTATCATTTATACTACACTTTCCCGCGTTTCCACGTTCCTGTGTTACAAACGACGCCTCCGCCCTAAGATTGGCATATAACGGACGCCTAACTTCTCGCCCGCTCTTGGGGTCTGTGGTTGACTCGTAGAGCGTACTGCCAGATGACCCGTGGAATTTTATCAACTGAATGCCCCGCAGGTAATCGCGCGGGAGGGCCGCGGCCTCTTGATAATCACGTATCCCCAAACCGTCACAATCGAAAACAATAAACTGCCCGTTGATCGCTTTACACATTTCAACTGCCTTAAATGTTAGCTCTTTGGGTGTCATTAACGTCTTGGTGTAAATATCCGCCGGCTCTCCCCCCACTCCCGAGAGAATCACATTATCATCGACGCCCATACCGGCGGAGTCCACCGCAACGCCCGCGCTTGGGTCGTGAATCCTCAATAAATCCCACCGTCCACGCACGTGATTAAACCACGACTCTGGAAATGTGTTGTTTAAAGCGTTCTCGGGAATCTGGCCGAGGACGCGGGCTATCCAGCGCGGGTCTCTCTCTCCCCACTTGCGCCGCTTGTCCTCCACCCACTCATACGACGACAGACCAGGTATGACCTCTTTGCGGTGTTTGTAATTGGGGTTATCTAAGACGGAGAAATTAAAAACGATATTATTGACGGGGTCTTTGAGTCCCTTTGCAAAACGCCCCGTGGCTCGTGTAGGATTGCCGATATAAATAACCAGATTATTACTGGCGGTTGCCACGGAATCAATCTGATCGTACACCACATCCTCGACGGCCTGCGCCTCTGAAACGATAATCAATAGATTGCGGGCGTGGTATCCCTGGAACTTAGCTCCGGCGGCCTCGGCGGACGCTCCGGTCTCTTTTGTTGCGAACCCGAGGAGAAACCAATCCTCCTTACGAATCTCAATATATGGATTGGCGTAGGCTTTGCCGAGCGCTTTAAAATTACGGTTTTGGAATTTTGACAGCGTCTCTCTCCACATAATAGAGTCGACCTGACGGTGTCCTGGGGCGGTGAGAATAACTTTTGACGGGGCGTGTGTCTCTAAAAACCAGAGGGCAATACATGCGCAAATAAAATCTTTACCGAGGCCGTTACCCGACCCCACATAGATTTGTTTGCCCTCGGCCTGGGCACGCTTGACGGCGTTAATTAGGTCTAATTGCAGACGCCAAATTAAATCGATATTGAGTTGCTCTTTGAGGTAGGCGAGTTGATCGCCGCGCCAGCGATCAATCAGTTGGAGATATTGTGCGTCATGCGCCATTAATCAGCCACTTTTACCCGCTCAGATTTTGCGGCTCCATTGACGAGATTGTTGATATTAACGTTGATATTATTCTCGGCGTTGATTTCGTCGGCAGGTTTTTCTGGGGCGGGGTTAGGGACTTTACCCTCAGCCCTATCCATCATCCGATCAAATGTGTCCACGTCTCCGGTTTTCAAAAAATTCTCCACCAATTTTAGGGCGATCAACTCAACGATTTTGCGTTTGCCTGGCCCCTTGGTTATCGGGTCAAAATTAACAAAAACCTCAGTTGCAAAAATCTCTCTTAAAACTGTTCTAAACCTAGGAGCTCCCTTTGGTTTACCAGAGGGGTTGCCACTCTCGCCTTTTTCCCAATGTTGGAGGGTTCCGCCGCGCAATCCAGGTCCTGATCTCATTTTATTTTTTTGTCCAAAAAAAAATCACCGCGAGACTGAGGATTAGCATCAGTATCTGGGTGATCGGTTGCATTTGAGGGTTATCCCATACCATGCGGAGATTATAGCACAACAGTCTAATATCCACCCTCCCGTAATAATCGCCTGGACTCGTTTTTGGCCAACCGCCGGCGGTTGGCCAATATTAACCTACGGATATACTCACTCATTGTCCGGCAATTGGCCGCCGTGACGTCTGTCTCTAATATTTTTTTTTCGTCCGGTGTAAACCGGACGTGTAAATAATCCACCACACCCCTCCGTTAATATATCGGTCAAATTGTTTAACCGCCGCCTCGTACGGCGTCTGTCATTTTTTCTCCTGTCGTTCGTATAATCCCCGCCCTCCCCCCCAGACCACGGAGAGGCGAGGGTGACGAGCCAGGGCGGGGGATAGCGTCGTTAAAAACTAAGAGTATGACATCTGCCCACAGCCCGCCTTAATCGCCTCCCCTAATGTCTCTGGACGGCAACTCCACTGCTCGTCGGACATTGACCAACAATCACCCCTCGTGTCTACATCAGCCTCCAAATCAGCCTCCTCGGCGTCTCTGGCAATAATTAGGTTCACGGTATTTTTCCAATTTCCACGCCCCCAGCGTAAGACACACAACCCAGCCACATACGCTTTTTTGATTTCATCGCGAGTTACTTCTATGCCCTCTGCGGTATAATATTTCATTATCGTCACCCTCCGTTTTGCGCCTACCCGCGGGACAATCCCGCTCTCGACGCAACCCAAATATACCACGCCTAACGGGGATTGTCAACACAATATCAACACAAATAACCGTCATCACTCTCCCAACTCATCACGTCAAAATCAGGATCGTTTGCGGCTCGCTCCAGGATAACCAAATCAACAATCTCCTGTTTTTTGGTCTTGGGACAGGTTTTTGGCCTGCTTCGTTTTTTTGGGGTCATTTCCTCCGCGTTTTTCCCGGGGTTGAAGTTATGTAGGGAGTAAATAATAAATGCGGTCTAATCTCATATGTGACTCCTATCTACGATGGCCTGTTTGCCCTGTGGATTTACCCGTAGGGCGTTGATTGACAGCCTTGTAATAACATTGCCCTAACACGCGTGGAATAATGGTTGAGATGTGCTCTGGGTTAGTTTGCGGCATTTGGGTCCTCAATTTGAGGTTTACCGTGATAAGGGCCGTCGCCATCCTTATCAAAAAACATATAAACCTCTGGGAAATAACGCAGTTTAATATGTCCGGTCATCCCATTGCGATTTTTAGCGAGGTTGACCTCAAAGTGGTTTATGTCTTTGTGCCCGTATTTATAGGGCCAATGGAGTAGATAAACCATATCCGCCTTTTCTTCAATTGCGCCTGATTGTTTCAGGTGGTGGAGTTGCGGGGCTTTATCTTTTTCCTCCTGGGAGAGGCGGTTTACTTGGGAGCAAATAATAAGGGCGAAATTATATTGGATTGCGAGTGCCCGCATAAAATCCAAATATTCATCGATGGTTTTTTTCTTATCGCGCTCGGATGAGCGGATCTCTTGGAGGTGGTCAATAATCACAATGTCTGGTTTTTGGGCGAGACCGTCCAGTAACTCAGTTACCTCTAAGGTTGTCCGCCCAATTAAATCCGAGATCATAAAATTTACCGAGGCGATGCGCTCTAAAAAAATATTCCATTGGTTTTGGTAGCGCGGGAATTTACCAGTAAGAAGATCTTTATTATTTATGAGCTGGTTGTAAATAAATAACCGCTCGATGATATCACTTGGAGACATTTCGAGTGAAATAAATATAGTTTTATGTCCGGACAGGGCGGCGTCAAATCCTAGGTTTAGGGCGAACGCACTTTTACAATTCCCTGTGCGGGCACCGACAATTGTGAGTTTTTGTTTGTGTATTCCCCACGCGATTTTATTAACATCCTGGAGGCGGATTGGGATTTCCGGTATCTGTGTCCGCGCGTCCAGAATCTTCTTCAACCCAGAGGTATAGTGGCGGATTAGACGGGGAGTGTCCTTGGTGATGGTCATGGAATCGCTTTCGGTAGAGTTGTTTTAGGTTGTCTATAATTTCGCGCGTGAGGTTAATTTCCGCGTTTGTTTTTAAGGGGAAAGCTCCAAGATCTTGACGGTAGAGATCGATAAAGAATTGGATGTGAGTAGTGATCTCTTTAAGTTCATCAAAGTCGATTTGTGTGAAAATGGGGTTGAGGTTAATCATTGAGGAATTTTCGTTCAGGTGTGAAATCTATTTTTAGTGGGTAAACGTCAACCCAAGAATTTGTGATTGATTGCTGGAGGATTAAACAGGCGATTTCAATATCGCCTTGTTTTTCAAGTTTTCGAAGAATGAGTTCTTGCGCTCTTAAGGTGGCTGGTTTTTTGCGGGTTTTACGCATTTCCAGGAACGCGGTCCAATCTTTGGCGAACGCGGGATTGCCTAAGAGTTCACTTAACACAGGAAAAACGGGCTCAAAACTCCTTATCTTTCTATCTTTAGTATCTTTACTATATGGAGTTACCAAAGGGGGTAACTTTTTGTTACCTAATGGGGTAACTTTAGTTACCAAAGGGGGTAACTTTTTGTGAGTTACCCCATTAGGTAACTTTTTGTATTCCTCGACGAGCTTTTGGAATGAGTATTTGTTATTTTTAGAGTTACCTAACGGGGTAACTTTTTTAATTATATTTCTATCAATTAATAACTGTAAAGTCCTCTTAATATGACACTTATGGATATTTAAACCTTTTATAAATTCCTGGTTAGTAATTACTGTTTCTTTTTGATGGTAGCCATATGTTTTCCGAAAAATAAACATTAAACCCTTCCATTCATAATGAGAAAGTCGGATTTTTAATAGCGCTAGATTTTCTAAAATCTCATTCGCAATTGGGGTAAAGCCGTGTTCTTTTTGTGGTGATCCCATTTTATAATCCCGTTTTACTATAAACAACATTCCTTACATCTTCTGAGATTAAAAAGGTCTTACCTGAGAACATTACAATTTTATAAGCGCGCTTACTTTGAAATTCTTGGCCCTCATAAGAGAAATTATGTAAAACAGCCTCAATTCTCTCCGTGTTAATCGCTTGATAAGTATCAATCAATACCATCATAAAAATCACCACCTTCCTTTTTAAAAATAAAAATCCCCCCTGGAGTGAACTTAATCACTCTTTGCCTTTTTGTTCGGGTAGAACGAGGGGCCAGGGGAGATAAATAAAAAAAACCGGAACCGTCCTATTCGACAGCTTCGGCCAATAAAAATCTTTTTCTCGTTCTACCCTTATCCATAGGCCAACACTCTACCAAAAAAACATTTCCCTGTCAACACTAAAATAATGTATTGACACGATTATCATCATCGGTTATATTATGGCAACCAAAAGGAGGGGAGTATATGGCGTTTAGATATCACAAAGTGGAAAGTGAATTAGTTTGTAAGGCATCGGAATTCGACGGGGCGCGTAAGCCAACGGGAAAAAAGTGCGGGCATAAATGGATCCCGCGTAAGGATGCCGCGTCGATTAGGGTGTGCCCGAAATGTAAAAGTTCTAATTGGAGGGGAGATAGAATTGTTAAAAGAAAACCCGCCGCTTGTTAAAATAACAGAAATTATTTTAGGTATTCAGCCGCTGGAAAAGTCTACTTGCCGCCAGTGCCGGAAAAAATTTTGGAAAAAAGAGGATTTGGAGATGATCCACTTCGCGGGGAAGTGCAGTGCCTGCGAATTGTTAGATGAAGAGAATTATAAGGAAAGCGAACCCGCGCTTTTTAATGAGGGAGAGCAATGAGTAAAATTAATGATGGGGGCCCGGCGTTCGCCCGCCCAATTGTGATACCAAATAATCTTGGGATTGGATTTGACGCATGCCGAGCCCAGGAGGGTATGAGCCTGCGCGATTATTTCGCGGGGCAGGTCATGGCGGGTTGGTTTAATCTAAACGCCGCTAACACAAAATCAGATATGGATGGAATGGCTATCAAGTGCTGGCAGATGGCGGATAGTATGCTCGGGATGGCGAGAGATAGGGATACAAGTCAATGAAAAAACCTATTTCAGAAAAAATAACACTTTCCTATTTATTATGCAAACAAAGACAATTTTATATCAACTCTCTCCGCCCATATCTAACGGAGAAACAATTGAGCCGCCGGAATGTTATTGTTGGGAGCTTTACTGATTTTATTAGCGAATCATACAACCAAGAACAAATCAAAAAAGGACGTAAAATATGCTCAAAAAAAACATAACATGCTTTTTTATTTTGTCATTACTGTTGGCCGCGCCGGCCATCGCTCAAACCACAACTAAGTCGTTCACCGTGTCAGCGACAGTGCCAGCGGCCGCATCTATTGGAATAAACGCATTCTCAGTCAATTCCTCGACGAATATATTCACCCCCATTACCGGAACATTCCTTAATTTCAATCCACTTAACCTTGATCCTGTCAGTAATATTTATCTCCCAAACCATTTTTGGGTGATAGATATTTCAGGGCAGGGGGGAGCTGTTGGAAACATGTCTACGACATTCGAGTTTCGACCAGGATTGACTCCTAATGTGAATGGACATGGAATCGGACACAAGACAACCTTGACTTTCGTGAAGGTAACATCGGTAGGCGAAGTTGGGTTGATTGCTCACGGGCCTAAACAGAGAGTCGTGGACATCACAGGGGAAACAATCTTGGGTTCCGAGACAAGTGGTGGTTTTTTACGCTGTTACTTGGGGATTGTGACAATGGATCCCAATGCTGTGTACCCAGACCCAAACAATGCGGAAGTTTTTAGCAACGCGGACGCTCCAGGAAATTACGATGGAATTTTATTAATCTCATCTACGCTTCTATAAAATGGGATATTCTTATCCCAAAGGAAATATCCCGTGGAATAATGGAATATGGAGAATTGTTCATCGCATTAACTGGAAACACATTTAAACCATGAGCCAATACGACTTTATTATAAGCAGTTAAAAAAGGAGAAATATCTTGAAGAATTTAGGATTAGATTTTATCTGGAAAATTAGATTAAAACTCTGGGCCGAGGGTGACAAACTCAGGGCCGAGGGTGACAAACTCTGGGCCGAGGGTGACAAACTCTGGGCCGAGGGTGACAAACTCTGGGCCGAGGGTAACAAACTCTGGGCCGAGGGTAACAAAATCTGGGCCGAGGCGATTTTAGAGGTGTATGGGAATATTAAAATTGAGTGGAGAGAAGAACACGAATGTCATTTGGAAAATGGTGAAATATACATTTAAGCCATGAGTCAATACGACCACATACCGACGGAAATAATTAAAGAAGACATTGCCGAAACACAGCGGGAAATTGATAATTTTAAGAGGGAGATCGAGGGCCTTAGGATGATCGGGGACAGGATATCAAATTACAGGGCTAACGCGCGAGAATCATTTATCAAAGAACGGGAAGAATTTAATTTGAGGTTAAAATTAATTTTGGCAAACCGAGGAGAAGCGACATGACGAATGAGATTAAAAAGCACGTTACGAAAACAACAGAGAATATTCTGGAGCTTATGGCCAAGCAATACAATTTAGATTCCAAAACATTTTTAAGAACATTAAAAAATACCGTCATCAAATCGGATAAAAACGGCAAGGAAGCGACGGAAGAACAAGTGATTGCCTTTTTATTGGTTGCCAATAAATACAAACTCAATCCATTTATCAAAGAAATTTACGCCTACCCTGACAAGGGCGGCGGGATTGTCCCTGTGGTCTCGACCGACGGGTGGAATAAGATCATGACCACACACCCTGATTACAAAAACCATACTTACTCCCAATCAGACAATATTCTAACAATGAAGGGAGCGAAGCCGTGCCCTGAATCAATGACAGTCCATATTTTTAGGAAAGATGGAAGTGAGACGACAGTCACTGAATATTTGGACGAATGTTTTAGGGAGTTGAATTACTCAAACCCATGGCTAACGCACACTAAAAGAATGTTGCGGCATAAAACGAAAATCCAGGGGGGGCGAGAGGCATTTGGCCTTGGTGGGATTTATGACGATGATGAGGTCCAGCGGATTATTGAAACCGAAGGGGTAATTATTCCCCAACTGAATATGAAACCGGATGTATCGATGCCCCAAGGCAAAAAACCAGAAAAAGACGATCCCCTCCCAACGGGAAAGACGGAAGCTCCTCAACTCATCGATCTCCAACCCCAAAAAGCAGAAATCCTTTGCCAGCAATGCGACGCCATCGTCACCAAAAAAGTCGAGGAATACAGTAAGGATAAATTTGGTTTGGTTTTGTGTTTTACGTGTCAGTCGGCGAGGAATCAATAAGAATGTCAGATGTTTACACCTTCGATCCCATTCTCCACCAAGGCTATCTCAAGGGGAATCACAAAGGAAAAAACATGGAAGAATATTCGTTTGACCCAATAACACACGAAGGCAGTATTAACGGAGTTGTCGTCCCTTCGGTAACTTCTGTGCTTCGCAAAGCAGGATTTTTGAATTATGGAAGTATAAATTCTGCCATTCTAAATAAAGCCGCAAAGTTTGGTACCGCCCTTCACAGGGCCGCCGCGCTGGACGACAAAGACAACCTGGATGAATCAACGTGTCATCCGATGATATTGGAATATCTCAAGGGCTGGAGAAATTTTAGGAATGCGTTTAAACCGGAATTCATCGGGATCGAAAAACGTCTTTACTCAAAAAAGTGGATGTTTGACGGCGGGTATGATCGCTTGGCGATAGTCCATCAAATGAAAAAAGCAACCTTGGTTGATATTAAGAGCGGGAATCCTGAAAAATTCCATGCCTCCCAATTGGCAGGATATAAAATTTTGATTGAAGAGAATATGCCGGAGGTGAAGATTAAGAACCGCTGGACGGTATATCTGAACCCATCCTTTTCTTTCGGGTTTAAAATCGTACCGCACAAGGGAATTTCCGACGAAAGGGAATTTTTAACAGCATTACATAAAACAAGGGTGTTAAGACATGAACCAGCTAATTGAATCAGAAATTGAAAACGAATCAAACCAGGTTTTAACCGAGTCGAAAAAATATCTCGTCATTAAAACACCGGAGAATTATTCCCGCGCGGCGGAATTCTTAAAAGTAATTGGGGACCTACAAGACGTTATCAAAAAATTCTTCGCCCCGATGGTGGAAAAAACTACCGAATCAAAAAGAGCGGCCGCGGCGGCAAAAAAATCAATCGATGATGAATTCGCAAAATATCATGATCCGCTTGAGATTAAGCGCGATCAAATTAAATACGCGATGAGAACGTATATCGATGAACAAGACAGGATCACTAAGGCCAAACGAGACAAAGCCGAGGCCGAGGCCCGCGCCGAGGAAGACGCCAAGAGAAAGAAGCTGGAAACGGATGCTAAAAAAGCCGAGAAGAAAGGCGACACCGACAAGGCCGAGGAATTAAGAGAACAGGCTGAGAATGTTTTCGTTCCGGCCAAAGAGATTGAATCCAACGTGCCAAAAATCGCCGGAATTAAAACACCGGCATATTGGAAGGCGGAAATTTTGGATTATAACAGAATCCCGAGGGAGCAACTATATGCGACTGAGAAACAAAAAGAAGCACACCGATCTCATTTAAATGCGATTGCGCGATCAATGAAGGACACTCTAAAGATTGAGGGTGTTAGGTTCTACGAGGAAAAAGGGATCAGATCTTAATGAATACACTAAAATTAAATTGCATAGATTTTAAAAAATCAGAAAATGATTGTCTCCACTATATTGGAGGAAATAATCTTGAGGATTATAACGGGAATGTTGAAATAGAAGAAAATTTGGGATTTGTCCAATTTAAATCTTTAAAAATAAAAGGTTATATTTATGCCAAAGCCGGTACTGGCATCAAAGCCGGTACTGGCATCGAAGCCGGTGGTGGCATCGAAGCCGGTGGTGGCATCAAAGCCGGTGATGGCATCAAAGCCGGTACTGGCATCAAAGCCGGTACTGGCATCGAAGCCGGTGGTGGCATCAAAGCCGGTACTGGCATCGAAGCCGGTTGGGGCATCGAAGCCGGTGGTGGCATCGAAGCCGGTGGTGGCATCGAAGCCGGTGGTGGCATCGAAGCCGGTTGGGGCATCGAAGCCGGTGATGGCATCAAAGCCGGTACTGGCATCAAAGCCGGTGATGGCATCAAAGCCGGTACTGGCATCGAAGCCGGTGGTGGCATCGAAGCCGGTGGTGGCATCGAAGCCGGTGGTGGCATCAAAGCCG
>Ga0209343_10004983_pt1 | contig 16293 bp, 13 predicted proteins | sample RifCSPlowO2_02_FD_184026 | JGI IMG/M metagenome (GOLD analysis project Ga0209343, IMG submission 184026) | Groundwater microbial communities from Rifle, Colorado - Rifle CSP2_plank lowO2_0.2 (SPAdes) (version 2) | ecosystem: Environmental > Aquatic > Deep subsurface > Groundwater | place... | reverse complement strand
TAGGACTTCTCGTCCAGAAACTGATTGATCCCGGACCCCGCGTCCTTGTCGCCGGCCCGCATCGCGCGGCCCAGCTCCAGCAGGTAATCGTAGGACTGGTTGAAGTCCATGGTACGCACATTGCGGATCGCATGCTTGGTCGCTCGCAGCGCGTTGGGGCTTTTCTTCATCAGCCTCCGGGCGAGGTCCAGGGTGGCCTCGCGCAGCTTCTCCGGAGGCACCGAGAAGGTCGCCATGCCGATGCGCGCGGCCTCCCTGCCGTCGAAGGGCTCGCCCAGGCAGGCGTAGTAGAGGGCGTGCCGGGGCAGGAGCGTGTCCGCGACCACCTTGGAGACGAGCGCGCCGGGTATGGCGCCCCAATTGATCTCCGAGAGCGAGAACACCGCGTTGTCCGCGGCCATGACGAAGTCGCACGCGCACAGCTGCATGAATGCGCCGCCCACGCAGTACCCCTCCACCATGGCGATGGTGGGCTTGTCGTAGTTGTAAAGGCGCTCCCAGCGCCACCGATTCGCGACCGCGGCCGCCCGCTTGCGTCCTAACGGGTCGTTCTCCAGCTCGCGGAAAAACTTCTTCAGGTCCTGCCCGGCGCTGAAATTGCCGCCCGCACCGCAAATCACTATGACCTTTGCGTCGCTGTCGACCTCCAGCCGTTCCAGCGCGTCGTCCATCTCGTCGTGCAGCTCCGGGCTCATGGCGTTGCGCTTTTCGGGACGGTTCAGCATCGCGAAGGCGATGCCTTCGTCCATTTCCACAAGGATGTTGTTGTATTTGTATTCGGCCATGGTGTGTCCTTTCAGGTTGATTTCAATCGTCTCCGGGGCGCACGTGTTCACCCGAATTCGCGCAGCACCTGGCGCGCCAGGGTCGCCTTGAGGATCTCGATGGGCCCCTCGGTGATCATCATGCTGCGCTGGTCGCGCCAGAATTTCTCGATGGGCAGCTCCGTGGCGAGCCCCATTCCACCGTGGATCTGCATGCAGCGGTCGGCGGCGTGGAAGGAATGGGTGTCGCCCAGTATCTTGGCCATGTAGGCTTCAGTGCGGATGTCTTCGCCGCGATCGTATTTCCACGCCGCATGGAACACCGTGAGGCGCAGCTGGTGCAGCTCCAGGTACGAATCCACGAGCATCCACTGGATCGCCTGCCGCTCCGCGAGCGGGCGGCCGAAAGTGACCCGTTGCCTGGCATAGGCCGCGCCCAGCTCCAGGCAGCGCTCTATCACTCCGATGGCACGGGCGCCGTGGCGCACACGCCCCACATTGATCCAGTGCTGGCCGTACCTGAACCCGTCGCCCTCGGCCCCGATGCGGTTCTCCGCCGGCACCCTCACGTCGTCAAAGGCGACTTCCCATGGACGGTCGTCCATCATCATCGGCTGCTGGCGCAGAAGCTTCACGCCGGGCGACTTCATATCGACGATGAAGGCGCTGATGCCGCCCCGCGATCCTTTGGCTCGATCCGTGGCGGCGAATACCTGGCCGTAGTCGGCGTCGCCGGCCGCGGTGACGAAACGCTTCACGCCGTTGATCACGTAGAAGTCGCCCTGCTTCACGGCGGTGGCTCGCATGCTGCCGGGATCACCCCCGGCGTCCGGTTCGCTCTGTGCGAAGCACCACTTCATCTCCCCGCGCAGGGTAGGCAGCAGAAATCGCTGCTTCTGCTGTTGGTCGAGCTGATAGAGGATGGGGCTTACGTTGGGGGAGAAGATGTCTCTGCCGCGCGAAGGCAGGGCGATGGAACGGGCGAGCTCGGCCCAGACGATGACCTTGGCGACCAGGCCCAGGCCGAGGCCGCCGTATTCGCGCGGCACGTCGTAGTCCTCCAGCCCAAGCTCGCGCGCCTTGGCCGCAAAACGCTCCTGCATCTCGGGCTTCAGCTTGCCGTTTTCGCACGTCTGGCGCTCGATGGGAATGAGCTCCTTGTCGACGAAGCGGCGCAGCGTGTCCTTGAGCAGGCGCAGCTCCTCCGGCAGCTCGAAGTTGAGACCGCCGTACGATGGCTCGTCCATTTCAGCGCCGCCTCCGTCCGATCGGACGTACGTCCACCGCGCGCGCGCCCTGACCCGCAGGCAGCACGATGAGTGGATTGACCTCGAGATCGGAGAGGAACGCACGGTGATCGAGGAAGAAACGAGAAAGGCCCGCCATGGCGCGAACGGCAGCGCTCACGTCGCGCGCCGGCCGGCCTCGGAACGCTCCCAGCAGCTCGCTGCCACGTAGCGTCTGCAGCATCTCGCTTGCCACAGGCTCGTCGACCGGAAGCATTCGGAGCGTGAAGTCCTTGAGCACCTCGACCAGAACTCCGCCCATGCCGACAACCATGAAGGGTCCGAACTGAGGGTCTTCGCGCACCCCGACGATGAGCTCCGCGCCGCTCACCATCTCCTGGACCAGAAAACGTTCGATGACTGCGTCCGGGTGCAGCTCTGAGAGCCTCTGCACCATCGCAACGGCCGCTGCGCGCACCGCCTGCGCACTCGTAAGGTTCAGAGCGACGCCACCCACCTCGGTCTTGTGGATTGCCGAGGGAGAAACGAGCTTCAACGCGACCGGGAACCCGATATCGACGGCGACCGCGGCAGCTTCGTCCGCGGTATTCGCGCGTGCGCTGCGCGGCGCAACAACACCGTAGCCGGCGAGGATGCCGTCCAGGCGGGTCGGGTCGAGGTCTTCAGGGCGCCCCGAACCCGGGGGCAAGGACGGAAGGGCGCGGCGCAGCGCGTTTGCGTAGCGCACCAGCCCCATGGCCGCACGCAGCGCCTGTGGTACGCCGTGAAGGAACGGCACGCACGCGTCCTCCTGGAAGCGCCTCGCTTCTTCGGAAACATTCTGCGCCATGCGATTAAAGACGATGACCGGCTTGTCGGTCGATGCTCGCACCGCCCTGTACATGGCGGCGTCCATCGGCTCATTGGGCAGAGTCGGAAGATGGCCCTGGATCATCAGCAGATCCACGCCGGGGTCGCTGCACACCAGCTGGCACACCTCGCCGAACTTGTCGGTCTGTAGAGCGAGGTCCGCGCCGCAGTCCACGGGGTTGGTGGGCGACAGGCCCTGGAAGATGCGATCCGACAGTTTTTCTTGTGTCTCAGGCAGGAATTGCGCCAGCTCCGTGTTCTCCTCGGCGACCTGATCCAGGAACAGTCCTTTGAGCCCGCCGGAGTAGCTCACCATGCCAATGCGTGGCCCCGGCGGAAACCGCCCCGGGTGGAACGCGAGGCAGGCCTCGACCAGCTCGTCGAGCGTCAGGCAACGTACGATGCCGTACTTGAGGCAGACGGCATCGAACACCGCGTCATCACCGGCCAGCACGCCGGTGTGCGACTTGGCCGCTTCGCGTCCCGCCTCGCTGCGCCCGCTCTTGAGGACCAGAATGGGCTTGCGCGCCCGCAGCGCCTTTTCGGCAACGGCCATGAAGGCATCGGGCCGCCGCACCCCCTCGACCATGCAGGCGATGATCCGGGTGCTTTCGTCTTCCACCAGGAAATTGATGTAATCGGGGAGGTCCAGATCCACCTCGTTGCCCGTCGTGACCGCGTAGGAGAACCCCAGCCCGCGAACGCCCGCCTGTTCCAGCCAGAATTGCAGCGTACCCGAGGACTGGAATACGACTCCGACCGGGCCGGCCTTCAAAGACCGGACGCGCGGCACCGAATAGAAGGCGAGTCTTTCACGCACCGACAGCGAACCCATGCAGTTCGGGCCGGAGACCCGGATGTTGCGGGTCTCGCACAGCGTCCTGATCGACTGGGCGCGCACCAGGCCTTCCGCATCGCCGTCCTCGCCGAAGTGCGCACCATAGACCAGGGCGCACTTGACGCCGTGCGCGGCTGCATCCGCGATCACTGCCGGCACGGCCGGGGCCGGAATGATGACCACGGCCAGATCCACGGCTTGCGGAATGGCGGCGAAGCTCGGATAAACCCTTTGTCCCCAGAGCTCTTCGCGATTGGGGTTCACGAGGTAGATGGGCACCGGCCGGCCGTTTTCCACCAGCCGGTCGAAGACTCGTTTGGCGCGGCCCACGCCGCCGGATTCCGAGGCGCCGACGAGGGCTACTGATTTGGGCCGCAGCAGCGCTTCAGCAGAACGGAACATGGTTGACCTTGGCCTGTGGAACGAAATGAACTCGGCGAGACGTCATGCGCGAGCCGCCAAACGTCCAAGATAAATAAACCGGCTACGCTTGACTAGGGTATGTATTGGACTATGCTGTTCCGCCGATGGAACACCTGCGCGACAAGCGCATGGAACGAGCGCGGAGGAAGTCCGATGCCCGTGAAGCTCGATCTCAACGCCTTTCTGTTGTTCTATGAGCTCGTCAATGCGCAGAGCATCAACCGAACGGCGAAGAAACTGCGCATGCCCAAGTCCACCGTGAGCCGCAAGCTGAGCTCTCTGGAAAGGCAGGTGGGCGCGCTGCTGGTGAAGAGGGGCACGCGGTCGCTGACGACGACCGACATAGGCAGGGCGTTCTACGAACATTGCGGGCGCATCGCCGAGCAGGCCGATGCGGCGGCCAGTGAAGTCTTCGAAATGCAGACGCAGCTGCGCGGGACGCTGCGCGTGAGCATGCCGATCGACTTCGGAGTCTCCTGGCTGAGTCGGCTGATCGCGGGCTTTGCCAGGAGATTTCCCGACGTGCGCCTCGAGGTGGACGTGAACGACCGCTGGGTCAACGTCGCGGAGGAACCCTATGACGTCGCCATCCACATCGGCGGCATCCGCAACCGGCAGCTGCCGGCGCGCCGCGTCGCGACGCTCGAGCGGGGTCTGTACGCGAGTCCCGAGTACCTTGCGCGCAAGGGCGCGCCGCAAAACATCGAAGAGCTGCGCTCGCACGACTGCATCGTCCATAGAGGCCAGCTGCAGGAAGGCGTGTGGACCATTTACGACGAGATGCAGGTCGAGAAGGTCCAGGAGGGACCCAGGATAACGGTAAACAACGTCGGGGTGACGCGCCAGCTGGTGATCGGCGGCGCCGGCATCGGCGTATTGCCGAACCTGATGTGCGAAAACGATGTGAGGACCGGACGCCTGGAACGGATACTGCCCGATTACCGATTCGCGCCGCTTGCAGCGGTGGCAACCTTTGTGAGCCGCCGCCAGATTCCCAAAAGGACCCGCGTGTTCATCGAGTTCATCGCAGAGACGCTGGTGGCAGGGCAGCGCGATCACTGAGCTGCTCTGGAGCCGCGAGCGAACCCTGAAGGAGCTTCGCGATCCAAAACCGGCGCGCCGGGGTACTCCGGTTTCACCGACTTGACCCGCTGATCGACCGAGGCGAGAACCCGAAGCTCTTTGCGTCAGGATCAGCCCGGCAGCAGTGACTGTTGCCGGGCTTTTTTGCGCCCATGCCCGGAGGGGCAACTAACGATCGCCTTCGTTGTCCAGCAGACGAGGACCCGGCAAAGCGGGTCCATGGTCCGACCGGAGCATCCCGTGGCTGAAACCCTCCTGCACTCGCCGCGGCAAGGCGAACAGTCCTTTGAGCGGCAGGTGCTTCGTCTGCTTCCCGCGTTCAACCTGGTCGGGGCGATCGCTCCGCTGGTGGTCTATTGCGCCTTTGTGCTCGCCATCGACGCCAGCGAGCACGTCGCCGACATGCTCGGCATCGCTTTGTACATGGCCGTGGGGTTCATGGTGGCGACCTGGTTTTCCACCTTCGCCATTGCCATCGTCTGTTTCATCGTCATCATGATGAAAGGGCCGGCCCGTATCGCCGACCCGTATCCCCTGCAGGACTCGGAGCGCCCGCTGCGCTGACAGGTCCCGAGCCTATCTTTCCCCCTGGACGGTCACGATTACGCGCCGCGCATGCGGATCGCGCCGGTGCTCCCATAGATAGATCCCTTGCCACGTGCCGAGCAGCAGCCGGCCGTCGGCCACGGGAACGGTGAGCGAATTCGCCGTCAGGACCGAGCGGGCGTGGGCGGCCATGTCATCCGGTCCCTCGGTATCGTGGCGATAGGCGGGATCGCCGTCCGGCGCAATGCGCGCCATCAGCGTCTCCAGGTCCTGCCGTACGCTGGGATCCGCGTTTTCGCACAGGATCAGCGACGCGCTGGTGTGCTGTAGGAAAATACTGCACAGGCCTGCCCGGACCCCGCTGTCCCGGACGACGCGCGCGATCTCCCGCGTAATGTCGCGCGTGCCCCGGCCCGGCGTGTCGAAAGTGAGGGTCTGCTGCTCGATCATGGCGCAATGATAGCGGGTTGGTATCATGTGGCCGCAACGAACTGGCGAAGTTCGCATACGGGGAACGCGCATGGAGAAAGCCGCGGAAATCAAGCGTTACCGGGAAAACCTGAGGGACGAGCTGGACGGCGCGGCGCTGTACGCTGCGCTCGCCTCTGCGGAATCCGATCCCGTGCGCAAAGACCTTTTCCTGCAGCTTTCGCGCGCCGAAACGGAGCACGCCGATGTGTGGCGGGACAAGCTCGAGCAGGCCGGCATCGTGGATACGACGTACGGGCCGAGCATGCGCACCCGGCTGCTCGCGTTTCTCGCGCGCAAATTCGGCCCGCGGTTCGTGTTGCCCACGGTGGCCGGGTTCGAGTTTGCCGACCGCAACAAGTACGCCAACCAGGCCGACGCGGCCGCTTTGTCCTCCGAAGAGCACGGCCACGCCGCCGTGGTGCAGGCGGCGGCGGGGAGCGTCCGGCGGGGCGGCATGGCGGGCGCGGACATCGCCAGGGCGGAGCGCTGGCACCGTGGCGGCTCGGGCAACGAGCTGCGCGCCGCCGTGCTCGGCGCGAACGACGGGCTGGTATCGAATTTCTGCCTCATGATGGGGGTCGCGGGCGCGGGGGTGCCGACGGGCACGGTGTTGCTCACCGGGCTGGCGGGACTGGTGGCCGGCGCCTGCTCCATGGCGCTCGGCGAATGGCTTTCGGTCACCAACGCGAGCGAGCTCGCGCGCACGCAGATCGACAAGGAGCGCGACGAGCTCGAGCACACCCCGGAGGCCGAGCAGAAGGAGCTCGCGCTGATCTTTCAGGCCAAGGGGCTGCAGCGCAGCGAGGCGCAGCGCGTCGCGAGTGAGATCATGCGGGACAAGAGCGCCGCGCTCGATACGCTGGTGCGCGAGGAGCTGGGCATCGATCCCGCGGAGCTGGGCGGCAATCCGTGGAGCGCGGCGGGCTTTTCGTTCGTGCTGTTTGCGCTCGGCGCGCTCTTCCCGGTACTGCCGTTTCTGGCAATGAACGGCACACAGGCCGTCCTCGCGAGCATAGGCACGAGCGCCCTGGCGCTCGGGGCGGTCGGGGTCATGTCTTCGCTGTTCAGCGGCCGGGGAATCGGCTATTCCGCGTTGCGCCAGATCGTGGTGGGATGCGCCGCGGCGGCCCTGACTTACGGCATCGGCGCGCTGCTGGGCGTCTCTCTGTCGTGAAGGACAAGCAGCGCGATTCACTCGATTCGCTGGCGCTTTCCCGGACATTTTCGGAAGTCCTGGAGGCCAGACTCTCGCGCCGGCAGGCGCTCAAGATCGGAGCGGGACTTGCAGCGCTCGCGCTTCCATTCACGCGAGGGGCGCTGGCAATCGCGCCAGGTGAGCCGCTGCTGGGTTTCAAGGGCGTTCCTGCATCGAGCTCCGACCTTCTCGTGGTCCCGGACGGTTATCGCGCGGATGTGCTTTACGCCTGGGGAGATCCGGCCGGCGTGCCGGCCGGCATGCCCGCGTTCCGTTTCGACGCCAGCGAAACGGCCGAGGAACAGGCGCTGCAAGCCGGCATGCATCACGACGGCATGGAATTCTTTCCGCTCCCGGCGCAAAGCGCGAGCTCCGCACACGGGCTGCTCGCCATCAACCATGAATACACCGACGAAGCTCTGTTGCATGTTGACGGCCTGAAAACATGGAGCGCCGAGAAAACTGCCAAGTCGCAGAACGCGCACGGCGTCTCGGTGATCGAGATCGCGTTGCGCGGCGAGGGCTGGCAGGTGGTGCGGCCGTCGCGGTATGCGCGCCGCATAACGGCGCGGACTCGGATGCTCATGTCCGGGCCGGCCGCCGGGCATGCGCTGCTGCGCACCGCCGCCGATCCGAGCGGAACCGACGTGCGGGGCACGTTTGCCAATTGCGCTTGCGGGCGCACACCGTGGGGGACGTATCTCGCCTGCGAAGAAAACTTCCACGTCTATTTCATGAATGCAGGCGCCGTCCCGCCCGACCAGCGCCGCTACGGGGTAGGAGCACGGGCGATGCCCTGGCACCTCACCGACGCCCGATTCGACGCCGGGCGCCATCCCAACGAGTCGAACCGGTTTGGCTGGGTGGTCGAAATCGACCCGTACGACGCCGGCTCGCGCCCGCGCAAGCGTACCGCCCTGGGACGCTTCAAGCACGAGGGCGCGATGCTCACCCTGTCGCGCGACGGCCATGCGGTGGTGTACATGGGTGACGATGAGGCCTTCGAGCGCATCTACAAATTCGTGTCGCGCGATCGATACGACCCTGTGCGCAGCGGCGCATCGCGCAACCTCCTCGACCAGGGCACCCTGTATGCCGCGCGCTTCGATGCCGACGGTTCGGGTGAGTGGATCCCGCTGGTATACGGTGAAGGCGCTCTCACCGCTGCGAACGGCTTCGGCAGCCAGGCCGACATCCTGATCAGGACGCGCGTGGCGGCCGACGCCGTGGCGGCCACGCGCATGGACCGGCCCGAATGGATTGCGGTGCATCCCGGGAGCGGCGAGGTTTACTGCACGCTCACCAACAACACGGCGCGGGGCACCACCGGGCAGCCGGGCCCGGATCCCGCCAATCCGCGCCGCTACAACATCTTCGGCCATATCATCCGCTGGCGTGAGGCGGGCGGTGACGCCGCTTCGCGCAATTTCCAATGGGATGTGTTCGTGCTCGCCGGCGATCCTGCACACGAGGACCCTGCGAGGCGCGGCAGCGTCAGGGGGGACGCTTTCGGCAGCCCCGACGGATTGTGGTTCGACCGGCGTGGGGTGCTGTGGATACAGACCGACGCTTCGAGCGGTCTGATGCGCTCGGCCGATTACCGGGGCATCGGCAACAATCAGATGCTCGCCGCTGATCCGGCAAGCGCCGAGATACGCCGCTTCCTGGTCGGGCCTTCGGGCTGCGAAGTGACGGGCGTCAGCATGACGCCGGACGCCCGCTCGATGTTCGTCAACATCCAGCATCCGGGCGAAGGTGGCATGGCGAGCGGCTGGCCGGATTACCGCCCGGGAGGCCGGCCGCGCTCGGGGACTGTCGTCATCCGCAGACACGACGGCGGCGTGATCGGCGCCTGATCGCTCGCGCGAAGAGGCGGGATAAACTTGCAGCAACCTGCACGGTCCAAGCAAGTACGGCAAACAGGGAGACCCCCATGGACGAGCCGGAATACGAGGAACTCGCCCCGGAACGACGCCCGCAAGATCCGAATTTCGACGGCGAAGGGTGGACGTTCGAGCTCATGGAGCATGGCGGCGACTACCCGGATGCCATGCCGCAGGCGATCCGCGCCACCGACGCGGATGGCAGGTCGTGCATTTACATCCCGGTCATGGTCGAAGGACGCGTTGTAGACGTGGAGCGATCTGCCGTGCCGCTGGAGGAAGTCGGCACGCCGATGAACATCCTGTAGGAAAACCTCGGCGCGGGCCATGGACTGCTGCCGAGCAGGCCGCGATCGCGTAGCATTGCGCGTTTCGCGGACTCGCTTCTTATTCCATGGATACACACGCCTTCAAAGGGCGGGTCGAAGACCGCCGTTACATCACGGGCGCGGGCACTTACACGTCCGACCGCATCCTTCCCGGCCAGCTTTACGCCTGCTTTCTTCGCTCCGACCGTGCGCACGCTGAAATCATCTCGTTGGACGTTCGAGCCGCCGCTCAGGTGGGCGGGGTACACGCGGTACTGACCGGCCAAGACGTCAAGGCGGCCGGCATTGCATCGTTGCCGACGGCGCTCGCGGTGAACGGCCGCGACGGCCAGCCGCTCATCAAACCGTATCGGCCCGCGCTCGCCCAAGGCAGGGTGCGCTATGTCGGCGAGCCTGTGGCCTGCGTCGTGGCCGAATCGGCCGCGATAGCGCAGGAGGCGGCCGAGCGAACGGCCCTCGCGTACCGCGAATTGCCCGTAGTGACGCGCGCGCTCGACGCCATGAAAGCCGGCGCCCCACGGCTGCATGAGAACGTTCCCGGCAATCGCGTGTTCGACTTCGGCATAGGCAACGAGGCGAAAACGGACGAAAGGCTGCGCTCGGCGAAGCGGGTGGTTCGGCTGTCGCTGTACAACAACCGTGTCGTCGCCAATCCGCTGGAGCCGCGTTCTGCCATCGCGCAGTACGACAGCGCGCGCGACCGTCTGACCTTCTATTCGGTCACCCAGGGCGTGAACAGTATTCGCGCGCAACTCGCCGGGGTGCTGGGCATGAACCCGGAGAGCATCGACGTCGTGGCGCTGGACGTAGGCGGCGCCTTCGGCGTGCGCTCGCAGATCTATCCCGAATACCCGGTGCTCGTGCTCGCCTCCAAGCGAACCGGGCGGCCGGTGAAATGGACAGCGTCGCGCAACGAAGTTTTCCTGGCCGACGAGCAGGGGCGCGACGTGATCTGCACCGGACAGCTTGGGCTGGATGCGCACGGCCGGTTTCTTGCGATGCGCTTCGATTTCATCACCAACCTCGGGGCGTATTGCACACCGAGCGGTCCGTTCATCAACATGCGCGCCACCGCTCCCATGACCGGGGTGTATGACGTCCCGGTCGCTTATGCGCGCAACCGGATGGTGCTCACCAACACCGCTCCGATGGCCGCCTACCGCGGCGCGGGCCGGCCGATCATGTCCTCCATCGTGGAGCGCCTGGTGGGCCAGGCAGCGCGCGAGCTGGGCATGGATGCCGCGACGCTGCGGCGGCTCAACATGATTCCGAAAGACAGGTTTCCGTACACGCTCGCCAACGGCACGGTGTACGACTGCGGCGATCCGATCGGGGTGCTCGACCAGGCGCTGAAGGTCACCGGCTGGGGCGACGCGCACGCCTTCGAAGCACGGCGCGCCGAAGCGAGGAAACGCGGCAAGCTGCTCGGCCGGGGCATGGCCTGCTGCATCGAATCGACAGCGGGCATGGGCGGCGACGAAGTGGAGCTCGAGTTCGACCCGGGCGGGCGGCTCGTGCTGTACACCATGACCCATTCCAGCGGACAGGGCCATGCCACGGCGTTTGCGCAAATTGTCGCCGATGCGCTGGGAATGCCCATTGAATCGGTGGAGCTGCGCGAAGGCGATCCTTCCAAACGTCTCTGGGGCGGCAATACCGGCGGCTCGCGCTCGACCCACGGCGCGGGGAGCACGCTGTTCCTCGGCGCGCAGGAAGTGATCAGCAAGGGCCTGGCGCTCGCGGCGCGCGAGCTGGAAGCCGCCGAGGCGGACCTGGAGTTTCGCGACGGCGCCTACCGCATCAAGGGCACCGACCGCGCCGTCACGCTCCAGGCGCTGGTGAACAAGCACGCTTCGACCACGCCCCACCCGCTGAACGCGCGGGCCAAGGCGAACACCACGGCCACCTGGCCCAACGGTTGCCATGTTGCCGAAGTCGAGATCGACGAGGCGACGGGCGCCGCGAAAATCCTTTCCTACGTGGCCGTGGACGACGCGGGCAACATCGTCAATCACACGCTGGTGGAAGGCCAGATGCACGGCGGCCTCACCAACGGCGCGGGGCAGGTGCTGGGCGAGCACGCGATCTACGATCCGGACACCGGCCAGCTGCTGACCGGCAGTTTCATGGATTACCCGTTGCCCAAAGCGGGCCTGTGGCGCGAGGTGAAGCTCTTCGAGCACCCGGTGCCCACGAAAACCAATCCCATCGGGGCGAAAGGCGTGGGCGAGGCGGGCGTGACGGGTTCGCTGCCGACGCTCATGAATGCGATACTCGATGCGTTGAGCGCCGTGGGCGTCACGCACTTCGACATGCCGGCGACGCCCTCGCGGGTGTGGAGCGCCATCCAGGCAGGCCAGGCCGGGCAGCCGGCGGCGCTCGCCGTTCCGCAAGCCGATTGAACGCCACGGAGGAAAGGTCATGCGCGCAGCGTATTACAGTGAACAAGGCGAGCCGAAAGCGGTGCTCGAGGTGGGCGAGCTTCCCGATCCCGCACCCGGGCCCGGCGAAGTGCGAGTGAGGGTGCACCGCTCGGGCGTCAATCCGACCGATACCTATACCCGAGGCGGCATCCACCGCCGCGGCATGCCGTTCGAGCGCATCGTGCCGCACCAGGACGGCGCGGGCCTCATAGATGCCGTGGGCGAGGGCGTGTCACGCGACCGTATCGGCGAACGGGTGTGGCTGTTCATGGCGCAATGGCAACGCCCTTTCGGCACGGCGGCCGAGTATTGCGTCGTTCCTGCGGAGCGCGCCGCCCGTCTGCCGGACAACTGCGGCTTCAATGAGGGCGCATGCCTCGGCGTTCCGTGGCTGACCGCGCATTACGCTGCCACGATGGACGGTCCGCTGCAAGGCCAGACGGTGCTGGTGGCGGGCGGAACCGGGGCGGTCGGTTTTTATGCGGTGCAGATTGCGAAAGCAAGAGGCGCGCGCGTCATCGCGAGCGTCGGCAGCGCAGAAAAAGGCGCGCTTGCAAAGGCAGCCGGCGCCGACGAGGTGATGGATTTCCGTGCCGAGCAGGTCGGTGAGCGGGTTTTGCAGCTTACCGGCGGCCAGGGCGTGGAGCGGGTGCTCGAGCCGCATTTCGTCAGGAACGCGCGCCTGTATCCCAAGCTGCTGAAAAAACGCGGCACGGTCATCGTGTACGGCTCGGGCGGGACCGAGGCGACGCTGTCGGCCAACTGGGGCATTCAAAATCAGCCGACCATTCGCTTCATCCTAATGTACGAGCTCCCGCCCCAGGCCTACGCGAACGCGGTCGCCGATTTCGAGAGCGTGCAGACCGCGGGCCGACTGCGGCATCTGCCGGTGCGCGAATTTGCGCTGGAAGGCATCGCCGCTGCGCATGAAGCGGTGGAACAGGGCAACAGCGGCACGCGGATGGTGATCCGGCTCGATTGATATTTTCCCGATGCTGAGATGCCCAAGGCCCGCTACGTGATTGCGGTGCACGGTGGCTGCGGGCGCTGGGAGGCTGCAGCGACGGCACAGGCGCTGAAGGGCGTACGCGCGGCGGCCCGGGTGGCCCGGCTCATTTTGCAGGAAGGCGGCATGGCGCTCGACGCCGTGTGCGCGGCGGTGGCGGTGCTCGAGGACAATCCGCTGTTCAATGCCGGCACCGGATGCGCGCTCAATCGCGATGGCGAGGCCGAGATGGATGCCTCGGTCATGGTGGGTCGCGGCCTGCGCTGTGGCGGCGTAGCGGCCCTGACGCGAGTCAGAAACCCGGTGCTGGTCGCGCGCCGGGTGATGGAAAGCACTGCGCACATCCTGCTGGCCGGCCACGGCGCTCTGGAATTCGCGCGCCAGGCCGGTTTTCCGGACTACGACCCGATCACCAGGGAGCGCCTGGCCCGGCACCAACGGGCGATCGAAGCCGCGCGCGCTCCCGGCGGCGAAACCGTGGGCGCAGTCGCCCGCGACAGCTCGGGAGACTATGCCGCAGCGACCTCCACCGGCGGACTCGCCTTCAAGCTACCCGGGCGCGTCGGCGATTCGCCCATTCCCGGTGCAGGAAACTATGCCACGCCCCGCGCTGCAGCGTCCGCGACCGGTACCGGCGAGCTGATGATGCGCACGCTCGCCACGAAATCGGTGTGCGATTTGATCGCCGGAGGGAAAACGGCGCGCAATGCCGTACGCGCGGTGACGTCCTGCTTCGAGCTGGCGGCAGGTCAGAGCGCTGCGATCATCGCGCTCGACCACGCGAGCCGCGTCGGCGTTGCGATCCGCGGCGGCGACATGCCGCATGCCTGGTACGTCGAGGGCGACAGGCGCATCAGTGTGGGCACGTCCGCCGATTGACTCCCGGCTAATGCCTTGCTTTCGTCAGTGCCGCGGCGCGCAGCGTGCGCGACGCCCATCCGCCGAGCGCCTGCTGCAGGGCGGCGAGATCGACCGGCTTGGCAAGGTAGTAATCGAATCCCGCGGCGCTCGCCTCACGGCGCTCCCGTTCGTCTCCGGATCCTGTCACCGCCAGCACGGCCTCCTTCCCTGAGGGCCCTTTGCGGACTTTGCGCGCGAACTCCAGGCCGTCGATGCCGGGAAGCTCGCGATCGACGAAGGTGATGTCGGGCCGGAATGAGGCGAAAGACTTGAGCCCTTGCTCGCCGTCGGTCGCGGTCACGACCAGGTAGCCCTCCATGTGCAGCAGCAGGCGCAGCTTTTCCCTGTCCTCCTCCTGGTCCTCGACGAGCAGGACGCGCGCCTTGAAATCTCGTTCGTCAGGCGGGGCCAACGGCAGGAGGATGGGTGCAGAGGCCGTTACGACCATCCCGGCTTCCCCCGAGGCGTCGCCGCTCTGACCCGAGGAGGCCGCCTTTCCCACCGTCTGACTCTGATCGCCATATACAAATCCGCCGTTGCCCTGGCCTCCGCCCCCGGGCAGCGCGCTGCCCGATCCGCCTCCGGCGGCAGCCGATGTTGCGACAGTTGTTGGAACCGCGCCGGCACTGCCGTTTCCCGGGCTGACGCCGGTTGCACCGGCTGACGCTGTCGGGCCTGCGGTCGTCGGTGCGCTCGGAAAGCCGTTTCCCGTCGTGGTCCCGCCACCGCTATAGAAAACGGTCACTGTCGGCGGGGTGCCGGTGCCCGATAGGCTTATTCCCTCTGAGCCGCAAGCGGCAAACGCCGGCGGAATGACCATGTTCTTTACGGCCTTGAGAATTGCCTTGCTCGCGTCGCCCACGGATGTTTGGGGAAGAAAGCCGCTGTGTTGCAGCGGACCGCTGAGGGTAAACCCGAAGAGGCCCGCCAGGACGATCAGCTTGAGCTTCGACATTTCCTGACTCCTCGCAAAAGAGACTTCATGTCGCTGCACGCAAGAGCGTTGCAGCCGGACTCCATGCTCTGCCCGGATGATTGCAAACGTGGGGTTGTGGAATAGTCGGACCAGGTGGGAGTGTGATTTACGTCACATTCCGTGCCTTCAGCGCAACCGGTATGACGCCCATGGCGAGCACCAGCACTGAAGCGCTCGCCACGGTGATGACCAGGGGAACGGGCGTCCCGTCGGCCAGCCAGGTGTAGATCTGCACGAACAGCGCCCCCAGGAACATCTGGCAGAAGGCGCCGATGCCCGAGGCGGTACCGGCGAGACTGGGAATGACGCGCATCGCGCCGACCTGGGTGTTGGGCAGCGCCAGGCCCTGGCCGAAGGTGATCAGGAAGCCGGGGATGAAAAGCACGAGCGGGGTCACATAGCCGGCGAGCAGCGCCAGCGACTGCGAAGCGACGGCCAGTACGTTCACGATCGTTCCCGCCAGCACCATGTTCTCGAGCGCAACGCGCTGGCTCAGCCGGCTCGAGGCGAGGTTGCCCAGAAAATAGCCTGCGGGGAAGGCGAGGAAGTACATGCTGAACTCGGTGGCGGAGCGGCCCAGGTAGTCTTTCATCAGGAACGCATTGGCCGCCGCCATGGCGAAGAAGCACCCCGTTGAAAACCCGGACTGCAGCACGAACGCGGTGAAGCGCAGATGCGAAAAGAGCCGCACGTAATCGTGCAGGAAGCTCGAACCCCGCTGCGCCCTGTGTTCGGGAGCGTGCGTTTCGTACAGCACCACATACGCCGCGGCGCCGATCAGGGCGCCGGCGAGCGCGGCAAACCAGAACGCGCCGCGCCAGCCGGTGCTGTCGACCAGCAACCCGGCCGCTACGGGCGCGATCATGGGCCCGAGCGCATACGCCATGGTGAGGTAGGCGATGACCTTCACCAGGACGTCGGTCCCGTAGGTGTCGCGCGCGATGGCGCGGGCGAGCCCGCCACTGCCGCCGGCCCCGAGGGCCTGGATGATTCTTCCGACCAGCAGGCCGGTCACCGAAGACGAGAGCGCCGAAACGATGCTGCCGAGCGTGAACAGCGCCAGGCCGGCGAGCAGCACCGGTCGGCGGCCGTAGCGGTCGGATAGCGACCCGTACACCAGTGTGGCGAACGCGATGATGAACAGCGAGATGCTGAACGTGAGTCCGGCCAGCGCATCCGAAATGCCGAACTCCGATTTCACTTCCGGCATGACCGGCAGAAAGGCGTGCAGCGCGAGCGGCCCGATCAGCGTCACCGAGGCGAGCGTCACCAGAAACCGGGGGGCGGGGCGGCGCACGAGGCAGGGCGGATCAGCCGGAAGCGGCGTTAAATAGGGTCAGGTTCACATTTCCAGGGAAAT
>Ga0209343_10004979_pt1 | contig 16303 bp, 19 predicted proteins | sample RifCSPlowO2_02_FD_184026 | JGI IMG/M metagenome (GOLD analysis project Ga0209343, IMG submission 184026) | Groundwater microbial communities from Rifle, Colorado - Rifle CSP2_plank lowO2_0.2 (SPAdes) (version 2) | ecosystem: Environmental > Aquatic > Deep subsurface > Groundwater | place... | reverse complement strand
ATGCATCGCTTCAACGCGTTTTACTGTCTGTTTCCAACCTTGTGTGCCAAGCGAGCCTATTAGATTACTCCTTTCTGCAAAGTGCTGTTGTGCGACCCACAAACACAACAGCACTTTTTTCTTACTTTCCATTATCATTAATAAAACAACTTATGAAACAAGCACTAGCCGAGGCACAATTTTTTACCATTCCGGGAGGTACGCAGGGTTGGTTGTATCCAGCTGGCCCGGGTAACGCTTTTAGTATCGCAGTTGTCACGATGGATGGCGTTTATCCCCAAAGAGGTTGGTCCATTAATGATGTTTGTACAGAAACCATGTATGTGCAAACGGGTCGGCTCAAAGTGGAAATAGAAGAAGAAACGTTTGTGCTTAAAAAGGGGGATGTGTTAAGTATCCTTCCCCGCAAAAAATACCGGGTACGCGGCAAAGCTGCCACAATTGACGTGATCACGCCGGCCTGGAATAAAAAACAAAACCATATTATTTAAGGATTAAAGATGAAAACCGCTAATTTACTAATTGATGCGCGGGGCCCCCAGATTCAACACCGTTCAGGGCTGACCGCGTCCGACACGTTCATTTATTTAGCTATCGAGGGCGAAAAACCCAAAGTCTTTTTTGACGCGCGGGAATTTGCCGTGATGCGCGCGAAGTTAACCAAGCTCAAAAATGGCGTGCAGGTGGAACAACTGGAGCGTTATCTTAAAAAAACATTCAAAGGGAAGGGTGATCCACTTGTGGCAATAGCAATAGTTATCTTAAAAGAAAAAGGTGTTCAAAGAGTGCTAGTGTCCGCGGAACTGTCTTGGCTGGCAGCGAAACAACTCACGGCCGCTGGGATGAAACTAGCACCTTATGACTATGCTGGGGAACGGGAATGCAAGACTAAAAGTGAAATACGGCAAATGGTCGCAGCGCAGCGTGTCAATGAAACAGCCTTCGAGTTAATTTGGCAGATACTGGCCGCCAGTACGGTGCGGGGAAAGGAGATTCTATATAATAAACAAGTTTTAACGAGCGAATTCTTAAAAGCGGAAATCAGACGGCACTTTCTGGCTCAAGGTTATAATTGCCCAGATGGTCTTATCGTGGCATCAGGGGAACAAACCGCGCAACCGCATAACGAAGGTAGCGGCCGGTTACTGGCGAATAAATTTATTATTATTGATATCTTTCCGCGGTCAGAACAGACAGGATATTTTGCCGATATGACCAGGACTTTTGTCAAAGGCCAACCGACAAAGAAAATGAGGGGACTTTTTACGGCAGTTGAAAAAGTGCAACGGCAAGTGGCAGACGAAATAACGATCGGCCAACCATGCGCGCTGGTCCACCAAACGGCTGTACAGGCTTTTGAAAAATTAGGGTATGAAACATCTTTTGAGCGAGGATTTATGCACGGAACAGGGCACGGGCTTGGTTTACAAGTGCATGAAGAACCGCGGCTGAACGCCAGTTCTAGTCGAAAAATAGAACCGGGGATGGTAGTTACGGTTGAGCCAGGTTTGTATTACCCTCGTTTAGGAGGAGCACGTATTGAAGATGTAATTGTGTTTCACCCGAATGGCCGCAAGGAAAATATCACCAAGTTTGATAAGCCTTACATTATTCCTTAGGGGTTTATTTAAAAGGATTATCCTTTTGTTATAGTAACAAATTGTTGTTATCGCGGCTTCGGGACCGGTATCCGCAGCGTCGCTTCTAATCTAGCGGGAGCTCCACGGGCGTAAGCCCGTGGGTGAGAGCCGCTCCGGCCGTAGCCGGACAGACTTTAGCCTGCTCTGTTGTGATGAGTACCACGGGCGTAAGCCCGTGGGTGTCTATTCAATGCGATTGCCCTGGTATTAATGGGCTTAATTAAGCTAATATCAGGTATGAATCGGGGAGACGGAAAATACCGTGGCCTGGTCAGGGATTAATGTTGTGTTTAATACCTGGCATCATACACCTTCCTGGTATTAGATACCTTAGATACGAGTTAATATAAGTAAACTCACAGCTCGGTTAGTAGAAAATAACCGTGAAAATACCTCAAATTATCTATATATTCACGGTTATTATTGACATAATCGTTAAGAATGGAGTATAATACGGTTACAAACAATATGGCACGCATACCACAAACATTGGCAATGATTCAATCACTGCGCGATAGATATTATCGTGTCCTGCCAGGCAAAGAGTCATTGATAAAGATGATTACAGAAGCGGAAATTCCAGAGCATGTATATAATTCAAATGCCATTGAAAACAGCACTCTTACCTTAGAGGAAACAGAGAAAATCCTGCTCCAAATTGACCTTGACAGGTTTGTCAGTGAACGCGAAATTTTTGAAGCGAAAAATCTCGCTCGAGTCGTTGCCTATACCGAAACCAAGGCAAAAGAAGCGGAAATTTCACTTGAGATTATGCTGCTACTCCACAAAATGCTGATTGGTAATATCCGTGAAGATATTGCCGGTCGTTTTAGGCAAGACAACGAGTGGGTGCGGGTGGGAACGCATATCGGCGCAAGTCCGAAAGACGTTAAACGTTTGCTTACCGACATGCTGACCGAATATCACGCCAGCGCCAGCGAGCACATCGTCAAACGCGTAGCGCGTTTTCATTTAACTTTTGAAAACATACATCCGTTTATTGATGGTAACGGAAGAATCGGCCGCGCACTCAATAATTACGCTTTTATTCGTGAGGGGTATGTGCCCGTTAATATCGCTTTTGTAAACCGAGCGCGATATTACGATGCGTTCAAGGAGTTTGAGGATTCCGGCCAGACCGCTGTGATGGAAGAAACTATCGGCCGCGCACTGACCGCAAGTTATCACAAACGGCTCGCATATTTAGAAGGAAAACGTATCATCACCCTGGCAGATTATGCGAAGGAAACGAAACAGTCACACCCAAATCTTATAAACAAAGCGCACCGCCAAACCATTCCTGCGTTTACCGAAAAAGGAGTGTGGAAGATTGGCGTATGATCCAAATGGACACAAGAGATTTAGAGTATGTCTAATACCGGATATTAAAATCTTACTGTTTATATGTCAATTTTCAATAACGAATGTTAAATAATGGTGGCATATTCCATTTACCCATTCATAGTTGTACTTGACCCCTTTAATCACACCCTTTAATCACAGGTTTAATCAATATCAGCATAGATTATATATCTTATGCATAGATATAAGCTTCTATTGCATAGATAATTAATATATGATAGGATACAGAAATGGAAGAAAATTTGCTCAAAATTAGCGAGGCTGCCGAGCTTTTAGGCGTTTCTATAGATACGCTTCGTCGTTGGGATGAAAGCGGAAAGTTAGTTGCGATTAAAAAGGAAGGCGGTACGCATCGTTTTTATCGAGAGAAAGATATAGAGATTTTTTCGAGTGATCTTTTTAAGCTTGCGTCTGATTGGATTAGGCAGGGGACTGAATTTCCTGGCACTTTTTATTGCCCCACGAGTGCGGAGTTTCAGGCTAGGCTGATAAAAATGGAGCGGTTACTTATGGAAAAGGCAGGTTTTGAAGAATTATACTCATTAATTGTTTTGGTTGCAGGGGAGATCGGTGATAATTCATTCGCGCACAACTTGGGGAAATGGCCGGATACTCCGGGAATCTTTTTCGGTTATGATATACCAAAAAGCACAATTGTTCTGGCAGATCGAGGACTAGGTATTTTAGAAACACTGCGCCGCGTCCGTCCGGATTTATCCACATATGTTAAGGCGGTTGAAGTGGCGTTTACTGAATTTGTGTCCGGTCGAGCACCGGAAAAGCGTGGCAACGGCTTGAAATTGGTTAGAGAAGTGGTACTAACTAAGCCGATAGACCTGTTTTTCACCAGCGGCGATGCGGAAGTATATCTCAAGGGCGCGAAGAAATTATTCCGGGTTACCCGTGGCTCGAATGTGGTACGCGGTTGCATGGCAAAAATTAATTTTTAGCAAAATCAAATAAAAATATGAAAATAAAATTAGAAAAATTCGGTACCACCCTGATCTCCCGCGAATTAGGCAGTGAAGCATTTAAAGCGTTTCAGCCGACGTTGATAGAACTGCCGTCAAACGAAGAATTAGAAATTGATTTTTCTGGCGTATTGACATTGTCGCCCTCATGGACGGACGAGTTTTTAAGTCCTCTCCTGGAGCGATTAGGCGAGCGGTTGGTATTGTTGTCTTCTGATAATCTTTCGGTGCAAGCAACTCTAAAGATTATCCAAGAGGCAAATAAACGCGCGTTTAAATTCAAATAGATTCTAACATCCGATGTTTGAATAAGCTTCTTGTACCAGGTGCAATAGTCGTTTATCTTTATGTTAGATGAGTGCTCTCAAGACATTAGACAGTTTACCCGAAGCGCAGCAGAAGGCGCTGGCGGTAATCCTGCGGATGAAGAAACCGGCGTTCCGGACGTCAGGGGTAATACCCAAAACAGACAAAGCTGTGAATGGCCAATCTGTGGGTGGTGTACTCGGATCACTGTTTCGTAATGGTTACTTGCAGCGATTACAAGGGGGTCGGGATAAACTCTGGAAGCTGTCAGAGGAAGCAGAAAAGGTGCGGAGCAAAGTTCAGCAGCAGCTTGGTGAAGTTAAGCAATACTGGTCTTGAATATGAGCAACGCTGTCTCAAACAGTTGTTACCGGATCGTGCTTGGTCGCGGTAGCGTCCACGTGGAGGAAGGAGAGCCAACAGATAAGGAAATTGAGGCGGCTGGAGATGCGTGGATACAACAACAAGCTCATATTGGAAGAGGAAAATAATTATGGTAAATAAGTCATTAAATAGTAATTTACACAAAGCCAACAAGGCAAAAAAAGACGAGTTTTATACCCAACTTATTGATATTGAAAAAGAACTAAAGCACTACAAAGAACAGTTTCGCGGCAAGGTTGTTTATTGTAATTGTGATGATCCCTTTGAAAGTAATTTTTTCAAATATTTTGCCGCTAACTTTAATGCGCTTGGTCTCAAAAAATTAATCACCACCAGTTATGCAAAGTCACCAATTGCCGGAGGACAGTTGCCGCTCTTTGAAGTTAAAGGCTTAAAATCGAAAGGCAAAGAGCCATTTAAGATCGAGCTCAATGAAGTGCAGGACACCGATGCAGATGGCGCAGTGGGGCTTACGGATGTGAGGTGGCTCTTGAAAAACGATTCTAATATAGCCACCACACTTAAGGGTAACGGAGATTTTCGCAGTGAGGAGTGCGTGAAGTTGCTCAAAGAGGCGGATATAGTGGTAACTAACCCGCCGTTTTCCCTCTTTCGTGAGTATGTCGCGCAACTAGTGGAATATGACAAGAAGTTTTTGATTCTAGGCGACCAAAATGCAGTAACCTATAAAGAAACCTTCGGTTTTATCAAAGAAAATAAATTATGGCATGGCTACGATAATGGTGGTACAAAATGGTTTCAGGTTCCTAATGATTATGACATTGAAACAGAGTCAAGAATAAAAATTGAAAACGGCACAAAGTTTTTCAGTATGGGTAGAATTGTATGGTATACAAACCTCGACACTACAAAACGTCATGAAAAAATAGAGTTATATAAGAAATATACGCCAGAAGAATTTCCTAAATACGATAACTACGACGTTATAAATGTTGATAAGGTAGCTGATATACCAATGGATTATGAGGGCGTAATGGGCGTACCGATTACGTTTGTTGATAAATATAGCCCAGCGCAGTTTAAAATATTGGGCGTTGCCAATTCTGCAAGGTGGATCGGTTATGAATGTTTTACTTTAATTGAAGGTAAGAAAATATTTAATCGAATTTTAATTAAAAATAAAAAAGTCAAAAAATGATATGAAAATTGATTTACATAAAATTTCTGTGCGTGAAGTATTTGATGGCTACAAAGACAGCGCCGAAGAAGGCGTAGTGGCTTACGGCGGTAAGCTAGACATTCGACCAAAATACCAGCGGGAATTTGTCTACAAGCCTGAGCAACGCGATGCGGTTATGCATACTGTCCAACATCAATTTCCGCTCAATGTCATATATTGGATAGAAAATAGTGCGGGGAATTACGAGTTGCTTGATGGCCAACAACGTACATTAAGCATTTGTCAGTACGTGAGCGGTGACTATTCCATTCATGACCGCTATTTCCATAATCTCACCAAGGGAGAAAAAGACCAGATACTCGATTATGAGCTCATGATCTACTTTTGTGACGGCACTGATAAGGAGCGCATTGAATGGTTTGAAGTTATAAATACGGCTGGTGAAAAACTTACCCCACAAGAGTTGCTGAATGCCGTCTACACCGGACCGTGGCTTTCTGACGCAAAACTCAAATTCAGTAAAACGGGCTGTGTAGCGTATCATTTGGCAAACGACGGCGGAGCGTTAGTCAGCGGTTCGCCAATTCGGCAAGAGTATCTGGAAACCGCGCTGTTGTGGATTAACAATGGTGATGTGGCCGGCTACATGGCCAAGCACCAGCATGACAAAAGTGCTGACGAGCTTTGGGATTATTTCCAAAATGTGATTGCATGGGTGAGGAAGACATTTACGGGTTACCGGAAGGAAATGAGTAGCGTTGCGTGGGGCGAGCTATATAACCAATTTAACAATGCAAAACTGAATGCTGTTAAATTGGAAACCAAGATCAAAGAGCTGATGCAGGACGAAGACGTTACTAAAAAATCCGGAATTTATCCGTACGTGCTTACGGGACAAGAAAAACACCTCTCAATTCGCGCCTTTACCGACAAAATGAAGCGTGAGGCGTATGAAAGACAATCTGGTATTTGCCCATTTTGCAAAAAGCAGAGAAAAGAGAAAAAACAATGGGATATTTCAGAGATGGAAGCTGATCATATAACGCCTTGGCACGATGGTGGAAAAACGGTTGCAGAGAATTGCCAAATGCTGTGTAAGGAACACAATCGCACTAAATCTGGAAAATAAAATTATGAACGATATTATATGTCCAAATTGTAAAATTGCCTTTAAAGTCGATGAGGCTGGTTTTGCCGATATTCTTAAACAAGTTCGAGATCATCAGTTTGACGAAGAATTGCGAAAACGATTAAATATTGCCGAAAAAGATAAAGAAAATGCTGTCAAACTCGCCGAGGCTAAAATTACAAATACATTACAAAAGGACCTTGCAAGGAAGGAGACTGAACTAGCTGAAATAAAGGCTAAAAAAGACCGCGAGTTTGCTGAGCTTACCGCTAAGAAGGAATCTGAACTAGCCGAAATGAAATCAAAAATCAATAATGTAGAGCTTGAGAAAAAACTTGCCATCACCGAAGCGGTTAACAAAATTGAAAAAGAGCGCGACGAACTTGCCGGCGAGCTGAAAAGCAAAGATACCGAGAAACGATTACTCGAGACGGCGTTAAATGAAAAATACGCCACTGAGCTCAAGACCAGGGACGACATCATTAAGATGAAAGATGAAGAAATTGCTCTTCGTAAAGATATGAAGGTCAGGCTTTCAACAAAAATGGTAGGAGAAACACTCGAACAGCACTGCGAGACCGAGTTTAACAAGCTTCGCGCAACTGGATTTAAAAATGCATATTTCGAAAAAGACAACGACGCAAAGAGTGGTAGCAAAGGTGACTACATATACCGCGAAACTGATGAAGCTGGGAACGAAATCATATCTATCATGTTCGAAATGAAAAACGAAGGCGACGAAACCGCAACCAAGAAAAAAAATGAAGACTTTTTACGCGAACTTGATAAAGATCGCGCCGAGAAAAAGTGTGAGTACGCCGTTCTCGTTACGCTTTTGGAAGCTGAAAATGAGCTATATAACACCGGTATTGTTGATGCCTTTCATAAATACCCAAAAATGTATGTAGTTCGCCCACAATTTTTCATTCCTATAATAACTCTACTACGCAACGCGTCCATGAACTCACTTAAATATAAAACCGAGCTTGCCTTGGTAAGGAATCAAAATATTGATATTACGAATTTTGAAGAGAGTGTAAATAAATTTAAAGCAGGTTTTTCAAAAACTTACGATCTTGCTAGCCGTAGATTTAAGACTGCGATTGAGGAAATTGATAAAACGATAGATCATCTTCAAAAAACCAAAGACGCGCTCTTGTCATCTGAAAATAATCTCCGTATTGCCAATAATAAAACAGAAGACTTGACGATCAAAAGACTAACGCGCGGGAATCCTACAATGACAGCTAAATTTGCAGAGCTGACTGATGCCGATAAAACCATAGAAAAAAAGTGGCATTAAAGGAGGCATGCATTAAGATTAAGGGGTCTGGGGGTTTAAGGGATCTGTAATTCTAACACCCGATGTTTGTAATTTTTTGTTTATGTATAATTCAGACGAATATAAAAATTTAACTTTAAAATACAGCTCTTATGCTAGCTGGGCAATTTGGAGTTATAAAAATCAAAGCGATTCAACAATTATCAGTCAAAATATTAGTGAATTGCATTCTAAATTTGTGCTATTAGGGCTAAATATATCGCGTCCATTAGCCAATGAACAGTGGTCAAATTTTCATCACGGTCCAAATAATATTCGCAAATTAAAATATGCCTGTAATGATAATAAATTGCACGGTTCTTATATAACAGACATTTTTAAAGGAATTATTGAGCCAGAGGCAACTCAGTTTAGAGATATACTTACGGACAAGATAATAAATGAAAATGTTAATCTGTTTAACCAAGAGATGGGGGACATTAAAATAGATGATGATTCCCAATTTATTATATTTGGCACCAAAACTTCTTTACTTGCCCAATGCTTCAATGACTATTTCAAACAAGAATATAAAAATAAAATTATTTATCACTATCATTATTCATACTACGGACTCACGGACAAGAAGTGGGTTAATGTTTTTTGGAAAAAGTTAGGTATTAGTCAAAATTTTGATTTAACTGTTAAGAAATATAAATGATGGGGGCATTAAGCGCTAAGGGTCAAGTACAATAATTTAAGTTATTTAATTAAGGCATCAGGAATTTTTTCAGTAATACAAGACAAACATTACCTCGGAAAGCAATGGCGCCGACCGAGGTAATACTGCTGCATCAAACTACTTATTGTCTTGCTCCATATTATATTGATCGCCCAGCGCTAAGAGTTCCTTACTGGCCTTTTGCCGCCATTCAGGGCTTTGCGCCAGTTCTCCGAGGTAGTCATTATTACCCTGCGTTCGGTAATAGATCATCGGATCATCAATAATCCGGTTGGGATACTTTGATAAAGCACAGTTTATAATTGTGTCAGTAGCCAAAGCAGTAAGGAATTGCAGTGGAATCCTGTCATTACCCCTCACATTCAGATTAATCTCCAAACTCACCTCTTCCGTATCGGGATTGTTATGATCGGTGGTTTGGGTAACATGGAAGTCAAATATTTCTCTTTTATGGGTCATATGTTTCACCTCCTTTCATCGGAATTAAGCTATACGAACATCAACACTAAGCCCTGTCTCAAAAATCACCCGTTTCGCTTACTGCCTTAATAATCGTCCTTATAGATTTAAGGTTCTTTCGTCACTTTGTTGATAAAAGAATATGGCTAATGACCTTTTCATAATTGCCATTTCGAGGATTGTGAGAATTGTGAGGAGGGACAACGGGGGACAAGTGGGACAACGACCCAGCCTCATACATGCCCTAGAATCCCCACAAATTTCTGACAGGTGTAACTGGGTGGGGAAACGGTATTTCCCACTGGCATACGAGGGCTGAGGTGGGTTAAACGAAGACTGGTAGATTGTGAGGTAGGGGTTGGTTCTGCTGATACGGGATCCAGAGTGAATTTACGAACTTTGGTGAGTATCCTCGTTCGCCCATATCGGGCTTAGGCATCAAAAACGTAATTGTATAGGGTATGGTTACGTTTTGGAAATGCCGATTTTAAGACTCATATCCCAACTGTAGGGATTAGTAGATATTCGTCAATTTAGGATGATGAAATTATCGGATAGTTTTCGCCAAATCCTTAACGAAGTCTGGAGTGTTGTGTTTCGGGGTTGAACCTACTATGTTTCAGGGCAATCGCACTGAAATTCATGGCTTAGGGACCAATCGGAGCTGTGAATTACGAAACTCCCCCTTGACCCCAAAATCTGTTAATATCACAAAAGACACCGTAAGGTGTCTTTTGTTAACAATGTATCCTTCTATGCACTCGTTAGTTTACGACAAACTGAAACACATTGTCACTCAATTATTCCAACAATTCAAGATTACCAAACCAACGCCGGTAATCGGTCGACCCAAAAAGATCTCTGACCTGAAAGCTGTTACCCTGTCTCTCTACAAACAACACAGTACCCGCGCCACCAAGAAATCTGTTTACGATGACTTCAAAGAAGAATTGAAATGTTCCTACAAAACTCTCGTCGTCGCTATCAATAAAGCGGCGTTAATCACCCTGCGGATTCTGTTTATCCTGATGCGGCTGGGTAAGCAACACGCCCATCCCATTAAGTACACCGACTCCACCGACCTGCCCGTCTGTCTCAAGAAAAATGCCGATGAGCATAAGACCATGCGGGGATTGGCGGACTTCGGAAAATCCTCCAAAGGTTGGTTTTACGGCCTTAAACTGACCATGACGCGGGATCACGACGGTCGGCTGCTGGGCCTGAAGATCACCCCGCCTGGCGTCAATGACCGGGACATCTTCCGCAGCATTAACCAGGATATCTTCGGCCTCATCATCGCCGACGCGGGCTACGTGTCCCGCGAGCTAGAAAGAGACATGCACATCGAGGGTAAACGCTGGACGATGATTCGGCCGTACAAGACGATGAAGAAACTGGCTACCGCCTGGCAGCTGAAGTTGTATCGGGGGAGATTCAGAATTGAGTTTGATTTCCGCAACCTGAAATTATTCCATGGGCTAGTAACTTCCTTGCCTCGCTCTATTAACGGCTACCTGGCCAACTATCTGCACGCGCTGCTGTCGTACGCGCTGACGAAGTAACAAAAAAAGAAACAAAAGATTAAATTAACAGGCGTTGGATTGAGTGACAAATTGTGAGTTGTTGAAAAATTTCCAGAGAGTGGGTTGGTTTAATTGTGGCTAGAAAAGGCGGGTCAGCTGGAGTTTCGTAATTCACAGCAGTGTAGACTCCATCATCTGTTGCATGACTTGATTTTTTTTGCTCATGAAAGTCGCTTCCCTCACAACCGCATCACCAGCATCACTTTTATTAACTTGTTCAACTAAAGGGATGAAGGTGTCAGGTACCTTCATCACAAGTACATTTTTTAATAAATCCGAATTTCGAGGCTCCGCCTCGTGGTAGTAATGTCGCCGTAGGGCTCCCGAAAATCAGGAGCCCCAACGAACCAGTCGAGGCCGACTTTAGGTCCAGGCCGAGACGAGTGAGTGCCAGGGTCTGGTTTTTAGGAAAGAGCAAAAATCGCGGAGCGGCTAGTCCACTTTTCCGTAGAAAAATGTGGACGGTTAGCGCAGCGCATTTTGACGAGTGGACATGGGCGGAATTGAACCGCCGTCTGAAACGATATTATCCAATCTTCTACGTGTCTAGCTGGACTATTTTTTTTACACTACCAGGAACCTGCAGACCAGCAAAGTATTCCAGACAGTGTGAGGTTTAGTGCAGTTCATATATCGAGCCACTCAATTCTCAATATATATAGCCGTCTAGGTTGACACCGTGAGAAGATCCAACGGCTGATCTAACACGATGGCTTTCGGTATTAAGCGAAAGCTGGCGCAAATGAAGGAGCAAAAGCTGCCTTCACGCGACTAAATAAGTTTGCACGTAACTTTGTGAACAATTGATTTGAGTGAGTCATTCACCTCTCACTACACGCTAATTGAACAAACAACATTCCATCGAAGCCTAGCATGCCCTGTCGTTCGCGAACGACAGGGCATGCCCCCCATCGTCAGCAAACTACAGCGCCAGTCAGACTAATAACTCTCAACCTCTCCCTTCTTCACAAAATCCTAACAAATTGTCAATTCAACAAACAACACCTTAGATTTTCTGTTTATATTTTGATGTTAATTTGTGTCTATTAAATTTAGGATTTGGTCATTGATTGGACATTGGGTATTGGTCATTGGTCATTCTTAGTCTTTCCCTCTCAAAAACCTCTGCGTTTCTCTGGCGATATCTTTTTCCCTCGTTTCTCTCTTCTTATCTACCATCTGCTTACCTTTGGCTAACGCTATCTCAATCTTTACTCGAGGTCCTTTAGTATAGACACGTACAGGTACTATTGTCAAGCCTTTTGTCTGCTTCGCCCCTACTAATTCTCTTGTTTCCGCTTTAGTCAGTAATATCTTGCGTGATCGTTCTGGATCATAGTCAACCGGAGAATTTTTCACTTGCCAGGGCGGGATAGTCGCATTTATCAAATATGGTTCATCCCCATGAAAGGTCACAAAAGAACCCTTCAAGCTGATATTCCCCGCCTTAACCGACTTCACTTCCGTACCCAATAAAACAAGCCCTCCTTCGTATTTTTCAATTAATACGTAATCAAACTTAGCTCTTTTGTTTGTCACTGTTTTCATAATATTAACAATACCATCCCGCCGACACTAAAAAAACACTAACATACCGCAGCCCGCGTAGCGTCATGATTATTTAGTGATTTTTTAAGGTAACGACTTGGTCATTAGGATTTGGTCATTGAATTACCTCCAGCCCCCTTACTGTGTGAAGGAGGAGGTTGGGACTGATTTAGGATTCCTCACCTCCCTATATTGCCAAACACGATAAAACCCGCTACTATACCCCCCAGATGCCTCGCGCATCCATTTTAAGTTTTAATCTGTTATTTTTCGTTCTTCGCTTTAAGTTTTAAATTTGCCACATGTCTTCCCGTCGCCGTCGCTTTCGTGCTCGGCCTAAGCCACAAGTAAAGAAACCTCCCACCAACGAAGAGATCAACTCTCCGGAAGTTCGCCTGATTGGTGTGGACAGTGAACAGCTCGGCGTCATGTCTACTAGTGATGCACGTGCCCGAGCTGAAGAAGCAGGCACTGATTTGGTCATCGTCGCCGAAAAAACCGACCCCCCCGTCGCCCGGCTGATGGATGTTGGCAAACATATGTATGAGAAGAGCAAGAAACAAGCTAAACAGAAAAAAATCAGCAAGACCGGCAACATTAAAGGCGTCCGTATCGGATTCAAAATTGGCGAGCACGACTGGAACCTTCGCCTGACTCAAGCCGATCGTTTTCTTACGGAAGGCAATAAAGTGAAATTAGAGATCCGCTTGCGCGGCCGCGAACGAAGCCGCGAGCGCATGGCCGAACAAAAGCTTAATGATTTTGTCGTCGCCGTGCCCGGCGGAGCAAAAATCGAAGGTCGCGTCGGACGTTCGCCGCGCGGACTTTCCGCCTTGTTGACACGATAGTGTTTATCCCCTATCATATATTTTCCGTCCATTAATCTATTTAAACCCACTATTTCCTCGCTTTTAACCGATTCTATGAAACAAAAAACCAACCGCGCCGCCAACAAAAGATTCAGCTTTTCCTCAACCGGTAAAGCCCGGCATCAAACTATTAATCAGTCCCATTTTAATGCCAAAGACACCGGTGAAGAAACTCGCCGCAAACATTCCGGTCGCCTAGTTAAGTCAGCCGATAAAGCCAACTTGCACGATCTTCTGCCTTACCAGTAAAATAATTCCAATCATCTTTTTATAACTAGCTCATATGTCACGCACTAGCAACAGTCCGCAAACCAAAGCCCGCCACCGCAAATGGCTCAAACGAGCTAAGGGATATCGTGGTCGCCGCCGTAAAGTATTTAAGCTTGCCAAAGAAGCCGTCTTAAAAGCCGGCCAACACGCTTACTTTGATCGACGCAAAAAGAAAGCCGTCAAAAGACAGGAGTGGCAAACAGACATTAACGCCGCCGCTCGTCAGCATGGCACCACCTACTCTCGTCTAATTCATCAGTTGCGCCTATCCAAGGTCGAGCTAGACCGCAAAGTTCTCTCCGAACTAGCCATGAATCACCCGGAAACATTCCAAGCTATCGTTGAAGAGGTACAAAAAACCAAGGCATAAAAAGAAACATTTAGCATTCATAATTCGCGTGTTTCCCCTACCTGCCGTCAGAATAGTCTAGTTTGTACTTTGTTTAGGCTTTATGTCTCTGTGTTTTGGGTAAGTTTTGTACTGCTTGTTTGTAAAGTTTGCTACCGATTTGTTATAGTTTGTACAGTTTAGTCCATTTACCCTTTCCACAATCCGTTTTATCTTTATTTAATCAATATGGTTATCTTAATGACTGACGGGACGGTCCGCCTAGCGGCGAGCCTCGCCCTACATCTTTATGAGTAAAATTTTAGTAACTGGCGGGGCAGGCTTCATCGGCAGTCACCTCTGCGAGCGTTTGTTAGCTGAGGGCAACGAAGTTTATTGTCTCGATAATTTTTTCACCGGCCAACGCCGCAATATTAAGCACCTCCTAACCAACAAAAATTTCACTCTCATAGAACACGACATCATCGATCCGTTTTATCTGGATCTGCCGATCGATCAAGTTTACAATCTCGCTTGTCCCGCATCGCCCGTGCATTACCAGCAAAATCCCATCCGCACTGTCAAAGCTAATACCAAAGGGATGATTAATATGCTTGGACTGGCCAAAGCTAAAAAAGCTCGTTTGCTGCAAGCCTCCACCTCAGAAGTTTATGGTGACCCCGAAGTGCACCCTCAGCCGGAGAACTATAAAGGATCGGTCAATTGCCTCGGTCCGCGCGCCTGCTACGACGAAGGAAAACGCGTAGCGGAAACGCTTTGTATGGACTACCACCGGGAACATAATTTAGACCTTCGCTTGGTGCGTATATTTAACACTTACGGCCCACGTATGCATCCTGACGATGGCCGTGTCGTCAGCAACTTCATATTGCAAGCCCTTCGTCATCAGCCCATTACCATCTATGGCGACGGGTCGCATACGAGATCCTTCTGCTTCGTCGATGATAATGTCGAAGGTTTGATCCGCATGATGAACCAGTCCAAGGAAACAGGACCAGTTAACATTGGCAACCCTGATGAAGTCACCATGTCAGAACTAGCCAACCAAGTTATCAAATTAATCGGCACATCAAGCAAGACGGTTTACAAAAAACTTCCTGAAGATGATCCTAAGCGTCGCCAACCCGACATAACTAAGGCCAAAGAACTACTGGACTGGCAACCTACCACTCCCCTCCAGGTTGGGTTGACTAAAACGATCGCCTATTTTCAAACACTCGTTGATCCCGCTGCCTAATACTTGTTATTTTCCCTTCGTAAATCAAAAAATACCGCGGCGGCGGTATCCTGCCAAATCATGATTTTACGCCTACCTGTATATACACTCTGGACCAGCTGGCAATAAAGTAAATGACTCACTTTGGGCTAATACTCTCTGGTCACTATTCAAAACTAGTACAAACCTTCCCGCTTTATTCTTTTCTAACTCTTCATATTTATCACACGGTACCGTCACAATAAAGGTGCCACTACCCAGTTCCTCTTTTGTTACTTCGCTAATCACTGTGCTCTCAGTTGGTGTTCTTACCATAACCATTGATGCGTCATCAATAGCACCCAATTCAATTAAACTATATGTGACTGTCACTGGTGCACCAGGCAAGATCTTATTATTCGACAAGATTAATTGACCAATTCTTACTTCACCCGAAGTACGTATAAACGATCCACCCACTTGTACAGCAATCAGGCCCAACACCAGCAGCAGCACCACCCCCACCAATACAACTGCCGTTATCTGTGATCGTGTCATAGTTAACCCTTTTCTAAGTCCTTAAGGATAGTATACCTCAATCGACGTTCTCTCAGCCAGGGAGCATGAATATTCCAGGGTGACTCCGCTTGCTTGAAATATTTCTTCATCACTACCATTGATTTCGTCTGCGGGGCTTGCTGGTTAACTAATACCTGGCCATTCTCCCGGGCAATGGCAAAAAATTCCCGTCGATTTATCCATGATATTAATGTTAGCAAGCAAGGCAGAAGCATCAATACGGCATAAATTGTTAAATCCAAACCTAGCAACAGATCATATAGGCCATGCAAAGACCATGGCACCAGCAAAGCCATAATATACCACTGTCTTTTTTGCACCTTATAAATCGCAAATACTGCTCTAGCCAGCATCACACCCATTAAGCCCGCAAATGATATGTGGGCTAATGTAGAAATCATAAAACGCAGGAAAAAGACGAGCACCAGTGTATCAAAACTGCCTTGAGCAAATAAATTCAAGAAATACATCGTATTCTCCATCGTCGCAAAACCTAAACCAGCCGCTATACCAAC
>Ga0209343_10004977_pt1 | contig 16304 bp, 15 predicted proteins | sample RifCSPlowO2_02_FD_184026 | JGI IMG/M metagenome (GOLD analysis project Ga0209343, IMG submission 184026) | Groundwater microbial communities from Rifle, Colorado - Rifle CSP2_plank lowO2_0.2 (SPAdes) (version 2) | ecosystem: Environmental > Aquatic > Deep subsurface > Groundwater | place... | reverse complement strand
GCCTACAAGGCCGCTTAATATGAGCAACAAAAGGTCTCTCCTTCCAACCCGCTCTGATTGATAGATGAAGAGAAGCCCCCAGAAAAAAGGCAAAGCAATGGCAAACCGCAATGCCAGAAGCGTTACAGGATCAAGACCATAGCTGTAGAGAATCTTGGCAAAGATGCCTTTGGCTGAAAAAGCTATGGCAGAAACGGCTATGAGTAAATAGCCGGCAAAAGATGAATTTTTGAGTTTCATAATAGCCCCTGTGTAATCAAATAAGTCTTAAAAATTAAAAAGGCCGTGGGTAAAAATAAAACTCACGGCCTTCTTTCCTGTATTTCTATTTGTTATTAACGCTTTACTCTTTACTCAATACTATACAGGCCATGGGTAAACTTGTAAGATGCTGCCATACGAGGTGAAAGTTTATATGCTTTACATTGAGAATATTTAAACCCATTGACCTTGTCATACTTTCTATAATAAAAGAACCTTTATTGACTGTCAAGATTTTTAAAAAATTTTTTATAAAATCTTTGTTTAAATTTGTCTAAATGTTCATTACAAGATTGACATATAAGCTTAAAAAATAATATACTGGGATTACAAAATGAATACAAAAGACTTTGAAAAAGAGATAAAAATCCATATAGAAGCCAGATACCCTATCCTATGGTTAGTATCCTTTGAAGAAAGGAGGGTTGAAAGAATAGTAGAAAACCTATGTGAATCAACGGGATTTGAGTATTGGTCGTGGTCTGTTTCCAGAGGTCTTTATGGAGGTAAAAAGAAGAAAAGAGAACCAATGGGTAGAGAAAAAATACTCACTACCATTGAAGAAACGATTTTAAAGAGCGAAAATATCAATAATTTGTTTCTCCTTAAGGATATTGCAGGTTATTTTAACTCTCACGAATTCTTAAGGAAATTTAGAGACTTGCCTTCAATAATGGAGGAGAAAAACTCACTTAACACAATCTGCATACTATCTCCAACCTTAAGTGATATACCGCCTGAATTAGAGGAAGATGTCGTAATTTTTGAACTTTCTCTGCCAGATTATGATGAGATAGAGGAGTTGGTTACAAAGACATACGGCCATCTGATTCCGCAGAAGTGGCATTCATCTACAAGGTCTATCCTTTACAAATCGCTTCAGGGCTTATCACTGGATAATATAAGGCGTGTTGTGAGAAAGGCTATAAGCCTGAACAACGGCGTTTTAAATGAAAGTTGCATTACCTATATACAGGATGAAAAACAACAGATTATAAAAAAGCAAAAAACACTTGATTACTATCCACATAAAGAGGTTATAGAACATATTGGCGGACTCGATGAGATAAAAAAATGGTTTATAGAGCGAGAACACGTATTTCGCTTGAGCAAGGGGAAGATTGACACACTTGGGCTGGATATCCCAAAGGGACTGTTGCTCATTGGCGTGCCGGGTTCAGGCAAGAGTCTGTGCTGTAAGGCCCTGGCAGGGATATGGAACCTGCCACTTCTGAGGCTTGATGTTGGTAGGATATTCGGCTCTACAGTCGGAGAATCAGAAAAGAGCATAAGAAAATGTATACAATTGGCCGAGGCTGTGAGCCCATGTATTCTATGGATTGATGAGATAGATAAGGCATTTGGCGGCGTAACAGGATTTCAAGGAGATTCTGGAACACAGCTAAGGGTATTCGGCACTTTTGTAACATGGCTTCAAGAAAAGGAAAAGCCTGTTTTTGTCATTGCCACAGCTAATGAACCAAAAAATCTTCCACCTGAACTATGGAGAAAGGGAAGATATGATGAGGTTTTCTTTGTAGATCTTCCAAGCGCTGAAGAAAGGGAAGATATCTACAGAATTCACCTCGAAAAACGAGGGCAGAATGTAACCAGAATAAATCCAAGAGAGCTGGCCCAGAATAGCCAGGGTTTCACAGGCGCTGAGATAGAGCAGGCTGTTAAGGATGCAATTGTCACCACATTCAATAAGCTCCGCAGCAACAGGGACAGCAAGGACGTGGATGCTATGATTGAAGAGCTTTCTTCTTTGAATCTTTCACATGAACAACTACTTTCTTCAATAAGGAATATTACCCCACTCTCTATCTTGAAAAAGGAAGAGATAGACGAATTAAGGAGATGGAGCCATCAGCGGGCAAGACCTGCCTCCCGTTCATTATTTAGACAAAGGGCAGAGATGCTATCTGATCATGAAAAAAGGGCTATAGCTATACATGAGGCAGGGCACACTCTAATGATGTGGCACAATTTTAACAAAACCCCTGTATTTATAAGCGTAGACAATTATAAAGACTACAGCACATACACGCCTATAGAGGAGACGCTCAAAAGCACATTTACGAAGAAAGACCTTGTAAAAGAGATAGGGGTCATTCTCGGCGGTATGATAGCTGAAGAAGAATTAAGTAACAACGATTCACAAACTGTAGGGGCATCGCAGGACCTTATACAGGCAACTCAGATAGCCAGGAGAATGGTTGTAGAGTATGGTTTTGGAGAGATAATGAAGAATACAAGCCTTATTGGACTGCAGGACTATGCCCTCACCTCTGGAAAAGAGATATTAGACGATATTCAAAAAATACTTGACCATGCCAAAACAGATGCTGAACAGGTCATATCAAAAAATAAGGACTTGCTAAATAGATTTATTGATAAACTTGTAAAAGAGGTTTTGCTAAATGGTGATGATTTAATGAGGTTCTTTAGTACTAACCCATTAAATTTATAGCTATTTATAGACAAAGGAGGCCATTGTGTCTTTCTATACTGTTATAAAAACTGAGATATCAAATAAAAGATACGCAATATGCGCGCTGGAGGGAATGAAGCGCAGAGGCGAAATAACAAACTTCAGCGTAATTGAAAAAAAGGAAACAATAGAGGTCAACCGTGAGGGCGATATAATTAGTCTATCTAAAGAGAAATCAGGCAACTTTAATATGGCGGGTGATGCGCGCGCAATAAATACTTTTGGAGATAGATTCAAACAACTATATGCCTATGAAGTTATTAAAGACAATCTTCCACTGGATTTTGAAATAGCAAAGGAATCTGAGACAGCTGGAGAGATATCGATATTGTTAAAAGGTTAAGGCCGAGTTGAGTCTAAGATTATGAAACAACCATGAGCCGTTGGCTCACAAAGGGGGATGAAAATTCTCACCCTTCCCCTTAATCCCCTCTCCCCTTGCGGGAGAGGGCAAGAGCCTGCCCCTGCATGTATTAAGCAGGGGGTGAGGGGGATTTTCGGGGCAAAAACAGAATATCCTTAAGCGTGACCTTATACTCAACCTTATTTCGAGGACCCAAAAATAGATATTGATTTTACGGCGAGGAGCATAGCATGGATAGAGAGATACGTATTAAGATAACCCCTGACGGAAAGGTAGAGATAGATTCTTCTGTTTTCAAGGATTGCAAGGAAATAGCAGAACACTTAACAAAGATTCTTGGCAAGATTGAAAGCTTTACTGAAAAGGACGAACTTGATAGAAAGATAAGTGTAAAAATAGATAAATAATACATTCGTATTAATACAAACGCAAGAAATGGCTTTAGATCCGCATAGGCGGACGGACGACGAGGCACGCTTAGCACGTCCCGCTAAGCGGGACGTCCGAGGAAAAACCGCAGGCGTACTCTTTGCCGTACGTCGAGGCTTGTCCTGAGCATAAGCGAAGGAACTCGAGGAGTCCAATGCAGTATAAAGACATTTTATTGCGTTTGTATTAGCTCTCTGTTATGTCCAATGAAACACACATTAATATACACTCGATAATACCTCTATCAAAGATAAACGGCCCTGGCAAGAGAATGGTCATATTCTTTCAGGGCTGTAACAAAAGATGCCACGGCTGTTTCAATCCTGCAACCCACTCATTTGATACCGTAACTCTACACTCACCTGAGGATATTCTAAAGAAATCCCTTTTAAATGATATAGAAGGCATAACAGTTAGCGGCGGTGAGCCATTTTTACAGCATAACGGCTTATTCGAGCTTTTAAAAATGGCAAAAAATAAATACAATCTTACTACAGTCGTATACACAGGTTTTACTTATGAAGAGTTGAAAGAGAACGCCTATTACTTTCAATGTCTTGATTTTATTGATGTATTGGTGGATGGCAGATATGATGAAACAAAAAAAGAACCTACACTATTGGCAAGAGGCTCAACAAACCAGAGATTTTATTTCATTAGTAATCGTTATACTGAAAAAGATTTTTATATGCCTGGAAAAACTGAAATCATAATTGGGAAAAATGGCGTTATTAAGGCAACAGGTTTTGGTAAACCCCCACACCTTGCCCCCCACACCAAAGATTTTGGCGTGAGGGCAAGGGAAAAATGAGCAACCCTGCGCCAAGAGCACAGGACATTCCCAACAAGGTGTGGGGGTAAAATAGAATTTCAGCTTAACTCTGTTAATAATCCATCTATAGAAATCAACTTGTAATGAGGCTGCTTATGGAAACAACAAGGGGGCGCATCTAATAAGACAACTGACATGATAGAACCTGAAAATGCCATAAAACAGAGTATCGAAGTCTCACTAAAATCTTTAGATTCAAGAGAAAAAAGAGAGAACCTTGTACATATCTTTAAAGAGCTGCAAAAACTGCCTTCGTATATCCCTCTGTTTTTTAACATACTTGCTACAATAAATACAATCGAAGACATTTCTGATAAAAGGGCTGCACTTAACGATATTGTTAAGGAGATACCAAAAACAGACGACTTCCGCTCTTTATACTTAATGGCTATGGAATCGCTTATTGATGCGGCCGCCAGAACTGAAACAACCCAGTACAGAAGAGCCGAACTACTCCGTATCGCAGAAGGGCTTCCCGATACCGATGAATTTGTAAAACTACGGCTGAATGCGTTCAGGTATGCAATGGACCTCTTTGACAAACCTTATCATAAAAAGGCGTCCTTGGCTGAAATTGCAAGAGAATTACCAAAATCATCAGATATAAGTTTTTACAGGCGCTTTACACTGCTTGGCATTGCCAGTGAGCTGCCAAAAAGCGGAGCATTCATAGAGCTTTACAAAGAGGCGATCAGACTTGCCATTAATGCAGCTGAACTGATAGAAGAGCCTTACTATAGGGAATATGCGCTTATTTACATAGCTCGTGAGCTTCCAAAGACAGAAGAATATCTCCCCCTCTATAAAGAGGTAATAGAGAAGGCATATGAAGCGGCAGTTGCATTACAAGACCCTTTCGCAAAAGAGTATGCCTTGATTGATATCTTGAAAGAACTCCCAAAGACACAAGAATTTTACGGGCTGCTGTTAAATGTAATAAAGGAAACATTAAAGTTTTATACTATGAGAAAAAGTATAGAAAATATTGATATACTTGGCAAGCTCGACTATTTTATTGCTGGAGAAACCAAAAGATTAACCGAATCTAAAAAGGCGAAGTATACCAAAACAAAGTATGCACAAATGCTTGCGGAAGAGCTTGAACAATGCGGCATGCAATTAAATGACATAAGATTTATCGAGATTCTAAAACCGTATACTCATATATGGATCCAACCAGCAAAACTGCGCGCAGTTGCTAATAAAATAGTTGACCACCTTGAAATGATTAGGAATACGTACCATGGGAGAGAGATAGAAAAACCCGTATTTTTGAAAGAACATTACCTCTTTTCCAAAGATAATTACATGCGTATAGATAACAAAAAAATACCGGAGTACTGCCTTTCGATTGACCTCGGAGCAACCAATACGGTTATAATGAAAAGAAAGGGAGTAGCTTATCCTGAATTTATTTCTTTAAATTCCATATCAAAGACCTATGGGAATATTCATGTTGTGCCAACCATCTTTAGCCCCAGAACAAACTCTATAGGCGCGGAAGCTATTGGGAAAAACCCTTTGGTAAATATAAAGCAGTTAGCGCTGGCCGGCAATCAAAAGGGCAAGGTTTATATGGAGGCATATATCCGCGTCCTCTATCAAAATCTCAAAAAGGCGCTTTCAAATGAACGGCCTTACTCACTGCTTTCTAACAACTTGCCGGAGATAATTTATATTACAGTGCCAGTAGGTTTTGACGATTATAAAAAATTTATAAAGGAGACTTTCTTAAAGCTATTCAGAGGCGTAGAAATAGAGGTTATCGAAGAACCCCTTGCAGCAGCTATAGGTTATCAGGTCGCAGAGGAAAGGGATAGAATCATAATGCTTGTTGATTTCGGGGGATGCACGCTCAATGTCATGATAGCAAGGATAAATAAAGACACAGTTCATGTAATAGCTAAACCTGACAGGGCAAAACTTCTTGGCGGCCGTGACATTGATTTATGGCTTGCCGCCTATCTGGCAGAAAAGGCTGGGATACAAAATGATTCAATCACGGATGAACTCATACTTAAATCAGAAGAGATAAAGATAGCCTTGTCAGACCATACTATAATACCTTTTCAATGGAATAATGTTGAAGTATGTGAGGTTTCCAGAAAAGACCTTGAAGAACTACTGGTCAAACACGATTTTTATAAAGCCGTTGACAATCTGATAGCTTATATCATCAAAAAGGCCGGAAAGGTAGGAATAAAGAGCGACATGATAGAGGCTATCTTATTGACAGGCGGCTCCTCCCAAATACCGTCGTTTAAGGAAAAGATAGCGCATTCATTTCCTCACATTGCACAATTCAATGCAATTTATAGCCACAATCCTCTATCTGCCGCTGGCCTGGGCGCTGCGCTTTATACCACCAAAGATATTCTAATAGACAGGCATTTAGAATTGGCTTACGCAATCCGTTATGCAACAAAGGATAGTGACCGACCTTATTCCTATAGTATTCTATTAGAAAGAGGCGAATCATTGCCATTGGAAAAAACCTTTAAAATTAGACCGGCAAGGGCATTGGGTGCACAACATGAATTATACTTGGAATTGTTTGAAGTCCCTGAAAGGCTTATAACAAGAAAATGGACGATTGAGCACAAATCAGGTATTGAATCTATGAAACAGGAATTAAAGCAGACTTCTGATATGGGTTTGAACGACCTTAAAATAATAACACTGCCATTTCAGTCACCGGCAGGCGATGATATTTTTATAACATTCTGTGTTAATAAAACAGGGTATCTTGCGCTAAAATATGGTAACGAAGAAACCAAATTAGATACCGGTATCCGACTCCAGTAACTTTGGATAACACGGTAATTTCATTGTATTTTACATACTTTTTCTGCTATACTTATGCTCGCAGGATTATAAACAATTCAGCCAATAATATCGCTGTCTATATGAGCAAATTAATATTGTCAATCTTTATAGGTCTGATATCTCTATTTATACTAACGCGGGTAGAGGCAGCTGTTATTAATGTGCCGCAGGATTACAAAACCATACGAGACGCGGTAGAAAATGCCAATCCTCAAGATACTATTATTGTTGATGAGGGAGAGTATAAAGAAAATATAGTTATCACAAAACCTATTGTTATTAGAGCCAGCAAGGGACCGGATGTTACTATTGTTCATGCACTCATTCAAGGCGAGCCTGTATTTAAGATAAAAAATACTAATGAGGCATCTATCATAGGCTTTACTGCTTCTGACTCCTTATCATCCGGTATATATCTTTACAATGCTCATAATGGACAAGTCCTTAACAACAAAACTGTAAATAATCATATTGGCATCACACTCTATTCGTCAAATAATAATATTATTAAAGACAACATCGCCAATTCCAATGAGTATTATGGAATATATCTTGAATCGTCTCATAACAATTTACTGGAAAAAAATATTGCAAACTCAAATAAGGATAAAGGCATTTTTCTCAGTCTTTCGAGCTCTAACAACCTGAATAATAACAGCGCTAATTTGAACACATGGAATGGCATCATCCTCTGGTCATCTCATAAAAACACTCTGAAGGATAATAAAATATTTAGAAACACATATGGGATAGTTACAAGCGACTCTGACAACAATGACATGATTAACAATTCAACATGGCCAAATATTTATATTATATTACCTGTAATATTGATATATATAGGCATACTGCTGTACTTAATCCAGAAAAATCTATTCCGTTTCGTGTATAAAGGTTAAAGTATGTTTTTTAATATAACTATATTGTTTGCGTCTATAGGACTCATCTTGGCAACAGTCAGTTTCATAAGTGGATTGCAGGCTGTAAAAGCTAAAGGTTCTTTTGATACACGCATCCATAGGCTGAATGGTTATTTAACAATCATTATTTATATTCTTCTGGCTGGAATGTCTCTCGGCAAAACCAACGAGATAAGTTCACTGCACATCGTCGGCTGGAGCACTGGGCTGTCAATTATTTTAACAAAGATATGGATAGTGAGGAAGGGCAAGACATACAAGTATGCGAGTTGGATGGGCATGCTTCTCATTATAACTTGGCTTATTGTTGTCTACACGCACATACCTGTTTGAAGAATCTTATTTTTCAATAGGTTAAAAATTGGAGATTCTTTGTCCTACGCCTTAGGCGGACTCTGAATTACAATTACCAGGCAGCCTCTTTAGGGCATAGTGTGGTGGCTTGATTAGTGGCTTCCACGGTGTGAAGATTGTAGTGGTTGTCACTTTTACCCCGTTAGAGAACAAAGTTCTCTAACGGGGTTTACTTTAAAGGGATAGGATTTAACCGCAGGGGATGAATAGATGGAGATAAACAAAGTTTGCTAATGGCAACAGGTATCTAAGCTGGTCTCACGCGCTACATTAAGCTTCTCATGGTGCATGGCCCTTTCTCCTGCCTTCTGCTCATTGAACTTGCGTTCCCCTGGCCCTTTGGGAATGAATGCCTTCTCCGCCCTCTCCATCTCCGCCATAATCGTCTTTTTCATCTCATCGTTAATGTATTTCTTGACGAATTCAAAAAATTCATTGTCCTCTTTGCGTATATGGCTCTTGAGGGCTACAATGGCAGAGCCTATTATTTTGTCATTGATATTACCGTCTGTCAGGGCTTCACGAAATGAATAGACAAGCGATACAATTTCACGGTGGTCCTCGTTGATACAGGCAACAAGACCCTCGCCAAATGGGACCAGCCCCTTGAGCGCTGGAAATAACACCTCTTCTTCTTTTATACCGCCATGAAGATGAAGGATATTATCAAGGTCTTGCGTGGAAACCCAGAGACCCTCCATATCCCTTTTCTCTAAATGTCTTTCAACCGCTTCTACCTTTTTGAGAACCAAATTATGCTCATCTATAAGGGCGGCAATAGGGTCTGCCAACTTTTCGGATTCTCCGATTCGCTCTTCCTCAGCCGCCTCAGCATCCTTAACCTTCTTCACATCCAGTGCCTTAAACGGCTGAGAGTAGCCCATGCGGCAGAAATTCTTTGGGCTCTTAAATATCTTCTCTTCACAAGAGGAAGACAGCTCTGCGAAAAAATCCTCCGGGAGAGTCAATTCACCATTCTTACATAGCACAACACAGGATGGGTGAAGGCACTCATACTTTATTTTTAAAATCCTTTCAGACATCTCTCAACTCCTATAAAAGAATTGATTACACAGATTTTGGGAATACGATTACACAGATTAAAAACTACTATTTTGCCTTAATCTGTGTAATCCGCCTTTATAATCAGTGTAATCTTTCATATCAACTCCTTATTTACGCATGCCCTGACACAACCCGCTTAGCAGGCCATCTTAAGCGTGCCCTGCCATCCCCGGCTGTGAAGTTGGTGAGGTTGGTAGGGTAGGTATGCCAAACTTTTCATTAAACTTGCTAACTATATACAAAAGGGTCCTGTGATTCAGCAGAAGTCCCTTAAACAGGCTGGTTTTTGTCAACGAATCCAAATAAAACTCGAATGAAAACTGAACCTGCTTCGCAACACCAGCTTCGTCTAAGTTCATGTCATAGCTGTTCTCCAAGAATATAAGGTCATTTCTTATCTCAGCGTAAAATGCCTCCCTTTTTTCTTCTTTCATTTTTGATAGCTTCTCTATATGCTCATGGGCAAGCGCTACGCCATTTAATAGCACAATTAAACCAGGGTATTCTTTTGGCTGTATTATACGCTGCCTCTTTTGTGTGCCTAAAGGGTAATCAACCTCAAAATGAAAATTGGCGTTTTCGTCTTTTATCTCGCTTACCTTATGGTTATTTTCGTTAAGCCATTTCTTTATTGTTTCCCTGGCCTGTTCTACTGTTGTAATTTCCATTTCTTTATGAATCTCCTTTCAGAATTTTATGTTTAGAATAACACTTTATCCCTTGCTTGTAAAGCTCATTTACCCAGTTAGAGAATCCTGCCGACCCCTCCGCCTGAGGCGGACGGCGGTATAAAATATTCCTTGAAGATAGTGGTATAAACCCCGACACTTCTGGGTAAAGCCACCATCTATAATCGTTGAAGAATTACCCAATTTACCCAGCACCACAGAAAGCCATGAGAATAAACCTGTGGATGAATAGCTAAAATTCCTGATGGATAATGCCCGAAACCACGGCTGTAAAGCCATGGCACTGGATTTATTCATGGCCTGATGCAGCCTCTGCCTTATATGCCTGACAGACCTGAGAGCAGCGGGTGCAGTAAAAGTCGTGCGTTAATTCATATTCTTTGTAAATAGGACATGTTTCGCAGACACAATCCTTCTCGATATGTATCTTCTCGCTGGTTCCTACAAGCGGAAAACAGTAACCTATCGGATTATCCCCCTTCACATATGTGGGACATGACGCGCATTTGCAATTCTTAATAACATAATCCTGTTTACTGGCGTATTCCTCCTTGCTCATATCTTCTACGCCAAAATTATCAAATTCGCTTATCTTTACCATGGCTATCCTCCTTGTTAGGGTAAATTTAACCTCTTTTTTATAAAAAAGTATAGCCCATATATTCTGGCTGTCAGTGGTTAATGGTCAACTGTCTCTGCTTTGACACGCTTAGCGTGCCTTTGGCAAAACATCTATCCTTCCAACAGTGAATAAATGCTGTAACCTGCAACGAGTATTCCGGCGACCAAGTTGAGCAGCCTGGTAGCCTCTGACGGATTAGGCATAAACATGACATCTAACCTGAAGGCCTCTGTGAATTTAGCCCTTACAAAGGCGGTCAATATAAGCAAAAACCCGTAGATTATGCCTATTATAGTTACAATCGTATCCAAATTTTTCATAATAAGAAAAATGAGGGAAGGCAGCGCCTTCCCTCTGTGAGCCGCAATACTTTAACCATCCTTGCCCAATTATAACTTTATCCAATTATAAATTATTCGCGCTTATATATCTCTGTCTTTCAGACTCGGAGATTCTGTCCCACCATGTCTTACCCACGCCCCAGTCGCCTCTCTCTGCGCCCGGCTTGGTGTAATACCACCAGTTTAGTATGCTGCCAATTGCGCAGTATGCGATCAGCCCAATAAAAAACGGTATCGCTGACCCGTATTTACTGATTGAAGCTCCAATGAGGGAGGAATAGATGAACGGTCCGTATGCGGCCCAAGCGCCTGTCCAGCCCAATATTTGCGCCCCAAGCCTCGGAGAATAGGCGTAAACAATCGGATACTGGCGGAAGGTGGAAAAGTTACCAATACCTGCAGAGAAGAATATCCATAGCATAATCCAGACAAACATAGGGAACTGGTCAAGGGATGTCGGCGTCAGGTAGCCTCCAAATATCAAGGCCAGAGACCCAAGAATAATGCCTGCCCCAGAGATTTGCGTAAATATGCTTCCGCCAAATTTATCAGCTAAAGGTCCGCCGGCAAAGCGGATGACTGAGCCAATGAGCGGACCGAGGAACGCATATTTCAACGGGTCCGGAGCAAGCGCTGCATCCATTCCCGGGATGTTCCCGTATAAGGTCTTTATCATGAGCGGAAACGCTGCTGCAAAACCGGAGAAGGAACCGAATGTCATGATATATGTCCAAACCATGAAATATGCATGCTTGTTATCGGTCATGTCACCCACCATCTTGCCGATGGAGGGCTTCTTCATTGGTATACTTCTAAGTAATAACCAGCAAAGGATACCAGCGATGATGAGATATGGCACATACCAGAAGGCCGCATTCTGCAGCCATATATCCTTCTTGATAATCTTCTTGACCGTTACGTCCGTAATCACGCCGGCCTCATTTTTCTTGACCTCGGCCTTCATCCCCTTTGTCGCATCAGTCTCAGTAATGACTATGTCCTTGACCGTTCCTGCATCATCTTTCACAACCGTTATGACTTGGGCAAGTCCCTCATCTTTGACGACTACGTCCCTGACTACCCCTGCATCTTTCGTAATCTTTACTGCAAACACCGGAGTTGCCTTTGTAAAAACCTGCGGCGCTCCTGCTGCTCCTACTACTACAAAGCCGATAATCCAGGGGGTTACAAATTGGGTAACGCTCACTCCAAGATTCCCGATCCCCGCCTGTAATCCCAAGGCAGTCCCCTGCAGCCTCTTAGGGAAGAACATGCTCGTTGAAGGCATGAAAGATGAGAAATCACCGCCTCCAAAGCCACAGAGGAACGATATAATCAGGAAGTGTATATAAGGGGTTTCTGGGTTCTGCACAGCAAATCCGAGCCATATCATAGGAATAAGTTTGATGAATGTTGCGACTGTTACAGTTAGTCTCGTCCCAAATATGGGTATCAAAAATGAGTGTACTGTTCGCAGTGCCCCTGCTGCAAGGCCGGGCATAGCTGCAAGCCAGAATAGCTGCATTGTATCAAACTTGAAGCCAATCGCGGGAAGGCGGACAACTACAGCGCTCATGACGAACCATGTAGCAAATGAAGCCAAGAGGCTGAAGGTGGTTACGCTAAGCGTCATCCAGGCCCGAGAACTCCCCTCCTGTTTCCAGAATTGCGGGTTTTCAGGCTCCCATCTTTTTAGCCATGACATTATAGTTCTCCTTTTTTATTGTAGTTTTTGTTCGCTGTCACTACATTTATAAAACATGCTATTCGTTAAAAAAAACCTCTATTTATATCTGAATATCAACTATAACTTGCCAGTGATAGGTGCACTCCGTACATATCTTTTATATGATTTCTAAAAGAAAAAACGTCTTGAAATTTCTTTCCACAAATAGGGCATTGGTAAACGCCGCAAAATCCCCTGCTTAAATATAAGTCGTCATGCTCCATTACCTTACCTTTGATATAATCCTCTCTATTTATGGCCCTTACAAACTTTACTGCGGTAGTTGTGTGTTTTTTCTTTACCCTGGGGATATATTTTATCTTAGAAATTATAGAGAGTATATTCTTGCCTCGAAAATATCTCCTTACCTCATATCCATTGCCGGCGCCCATATGTCCATTTTCCAAAATAATTTCAAAATATTGCATCTCAAACAAACTCCCATTTCTTTTAATTTGATGCTCTAACCTATAGCAATAATTGGAATTTTTAACAAAAAAAGAGGGCAGGATTTCCCTGCCCTCTTCCAATTATTTGCTACTTATACTGAATGATATTTTCTGTGCGAGGAGTCCTGCTATACCATCTTACTACTTGATACGGCCTCCACAGATATTTATATGGATTAATAACTACAAAATGCACAAGCCTTGTAAACGGGATAAGACCTATAAATATCATAGCGTTGAAGATATGAACCTTTGTTATAAGGGGCAGATTTGCCACATAATCAACATTCGGATTTAGCTTAAATACAGACCATATCCACGGCACAGCTGCTGCTGCGTACCAATTGGACCCCCATCTATAGAGTATTGCATTACCAAGACCTGTAACAACCTGAATCAACAGCACAATAAGCAGGAGTACATCCCATGAGCTCGTTAATGCCTTTACCCTGCTATTTGTCAGTCTTCTGTAGATAAGAGCTAAAAGCCCAAATAATGCCAGGAAACCGAATGCCAACCCTGAAATTTCAAGGATATAGAGCCTTATCGGCACGCTATTCCATGCCAATATGCCTTGGGGGACTATCAATCCCACTATGTGTATAAGAAGCACGAAAATTATACCATAGTGCCAGGGGAATGACCCGAAAAACAAAGCCCTGTTCTCAAGAAACTCAGAGGACTGTGTTGACCACGTATACTGGTTGGTTTGATACCGGTAAATCGTTCCTGCAATAGCCAGCATAAGGAGCGCATACGGCAGGTAAGCAAAAAATATGCTGTTCATCTAATTAACCTCCTTTATAAATTGATTTTACACCGATTTTGAAAAACAATTACACGGATAATGATTTAATCTGTGTAATCGTATCACTTGTTTCTTTTACATCTTTGTCTATTATTTTATATACCGCGTTTACCATGTGCCGGTAAGCATTCTTCTTTCCCTGGAAATTCCTGTTGAGTTTTTCCAATGCCACAATCACAAAGGTCTTTATAAAATCCTTTCTCAGATTCTCCTCCTCAAGAAAACCAAGGAATTGCAGGAGCACGGGGAGATGGTCAGGGAGTTCCCCTTTGGATATCTCCTCAAAGGGGAACCCTTTATCCCTGAACATTGCCTTGATAGTTACCAGATTTCTTGCCCTTTTGAATCCATCCTGGCCTGCATGGAGATAATATCCCATATCCAGAGTAGTATCGGATACAAGCTCAAAGGTATATGAGTACAGCTCCTGAAGCGCATCGAGGGAAAGCCTATCCAGGTCATTCTTAAAGGACCTAAGTTCCTTCGCTACCTCTTCCGGATACTGCTGGTTACAGGACAGCGCCTCAATACATGCATCTACATTAGGCCTTACATCCTCGTGCGGATATCGCAGCAACTCTGCAAGTTGCGTGTATAGATTTTTTCCCATGACCAACATAATATTTTACCACTGCCTCCCGACAAATTCCTTTTTCTTAACACCGAAGCCGATAGAACCTCTCTTCTCATACATGGTCCTCGGATCCACAGTGGTTTTGCTTTCACGATGTGTTTCTGGAATTACAAACCTCTCTTTGTATGTGGCAAGAGAGTTTATCCTGTATATATCCTCTGCGTCCTTTGGCGTAAGGCCTGATGCGGAAAGGGCTGATTTCACAACAGATTCACCCACATCGCCTACCCGTTTCTGTCTCGCGTACATTCTGACAGCCATCTGTTTTTTAAGAGACTCTATTATAAGGCTCTCATTTCCAGCGCTCAGCAGGTTTGCAAGGAATTTCGCTGGAATCCTCATCTTGTCTATCTCATTAAAGAAACCTTCTGTCTCGGGATCAAATACCCCTCCCCTGTCAGCCTTCGCCTGATGAAGGACAGGCGATAGAGGTGGTATGTAGGTATTCATTGGGAGCGTCCTGAATTCAGGGTGGTTCGGCAATGATATTCTCCACTTCTTGAACAGATTGTATGCAGGTGAATTCTGCGCAGCAGTTATCCAGTTTTCATCAATGCCTGCCTTTCTTGCAGCTGCTATAACCTCCGGGTCAAACGGATCTAAGACAATATCTCGCATCCCGTCAACGAGCCTATTATCAGGAAGCTTTGCAATCTCTTCTATCCTCTCTGCATCATAAAACAGGACGCCGACAGTTCTAATTCTTCCAACGCATGAATGTGCGCATGCATTAGGCTGAGCAGTTTCTGTCCTGGGATAGCAGAAGATGCACTTTTCAGATTTACCTGTTGCCCAGTTATAGTATGGCTTTTTGTAAGGGCATGCGCTTACACAGAACCTCCATGCGCGGCAGGTATCCTGATCAATGAGGACTACGCCGTCTTCTCCTCTTTTATATATTGCGCCGGACGGACATGCTGCGACACAACCTGGGTTCAGGCAGTGATTGCAAATTCTCGGCACATAGAAGTAGAAGAGCTTATGGAACTTGGTAAGCATCTCCTTCTGCGTATCGGAAAGCCCTTTGAGGTTCGGGTCGTTTGACGCATATAGAGGCGAACCGCCAAAGTCGTCATCCCAGTTTGGTCCAAGGACTATCTTCTCCATGAACTCACCTGTAATAAGCGATTTCGGTCTGGCTACCGGCTGGTCATCTCCGGCCGGCGCATTAAACAGGTTCTGATAATCATAGGTAAACGGCTCATAGTAGTCGTCTATGGTCGGCAGGTTTGGCTGGAAGAAGATGCTTGCCAGAGTCCTCAACTTATTGCCCTTGATGAGCTTAAGTCTAAGATTTCCGTCAACAACCTCCCATCCACCTCTGTATCTTTCCTGATCCTCCCAGGTCAGTGGATAGCCTGCGCCCGGTTTTGTCTCTACATTGTTCCACCACATATACTCTGCGCCTTGACGGCTGGTCCACACATTTTTGCACGATACACTGCATGTGTGACACCCTATGCACTTGTCAAGGTTGAAACTCATTGATA
>Ga0209343_10004975_pt1 | contig 16305 bp, 32 predicted proteins | sample RifCSPlowO2_02_FD_184026 | JGI IMG/M metagenome (GOLD analysis project Ga0209343, IMG submission 184026) | Groundwater microbial communities from Rifle, Colorado - Rifle CSP2_plank lowO2_0.2 (SPAdes) (version 2) | ecosystem: Environmental > Aquatic > Deep subsurface > Groundwater | place... | reverse complement strand
CACTCCAGAACAGGCCCATGGCCAGCAAAACGAAAAAAACTCCCGGCGGCAGTATCAGAGCCGAAACCAGATTCGTGGCTGTCCAGACCAGTTCATCCATATCGATTCTCGCGCGCGCGTGTTGTACATGGCGCGCTGAAGCTGCGCCCTGCATTCCACCCCCGTAGGGCGCGGGCTTACCGCGCCAATGACCGTGCCGAACATACCACCGCCGTACGGCGCGTGTTCACGGCTATCCACGATTGGTTGGAATCGACGTACGCCACCCTCTGCTCGTTTTTCACCTCGGTCACCGCATGGCTAGTATGCCCGCAGCGAATCAAGGCCTAGAAGGACCAGAGGTCTACCCGAGACAGCAGGAAATCGTGCCAGGCGTTAAGACCAATTCAGGCAAGCGCCTTACGGCGACTTACGCAACCTCAAACTGCATCCGCTTGAGATTTGCGGCCGGAACCCGCTTGCCGACATTCAGTATCTCGATGCCGACGACCTGATTCTTGTCGTTGAAATCGAGCACGATACCAGGCTTCACTTCCTCGGACTCCATGACCCGCGAATCGTCGAGCCGGAAATAAAGCGCGTCGGTTTTCTGGTCGAAGTGAACTTTCATAACTTGTTCCTCTGCGTCCTGTCGAAGAATGCGGTCACGACCCGCACAGGCTGAGTCGAAGCATTATAGACCACACGCAGAACCCGCCCGTCATGCTCTGGGACCTGCCCCAATGCATGTCTAAGCTCGAGGTCTGCCCGATCCGCCTCTTCTCGCTCGGGATGTTGTAGTACGCGTGCGAACCATTTCTCTTCAATGGATCGCTCGGAAAGCACGGTCCGCGCATGTTCGGTCAGTACGTAATCAGTCATTTTTCAAAAATTCAATCCAGTGGCTCAAAGAAAGACAAAATGGTTCCGACCACCTCCCCCCGTAGGGCGCGTGTTTACCGCGCCGACGACCACCTCCCCCGCCGTAGCGCGCGGGTTCACCGCGCCAGATCTCTGGCGCGCTAAAGCTGCGCCCTACACTTGCCGCCCTAGACATTCTGCATCAAGCCTACCGATCCATCACCCACTCAATAAAATCCACCCAGTTCAATTGCGGCAACGGAAAGAACGGCGCGTAGAACGCCCCTTTGCGGGAATACAACCCGCAAACGGCCCACCAGGGGCCTCTCACGTACTCAGGGGCGCCATCGAATTCGTCGAAGTGTTTCCAGATACCTCCCGCCCCATGTGGTTCCCCATTCCGGGCTAGTACTATCCACGGTTGGTTGGAATCCACGTACAGCCACCCTCTGCTGGTTTTCACCTCGGTCACCGCGTGGCTGGGGTGTCCGCGGCGAAACAGGGATTCACGCAGCGAGAGATCCTTCCGGTACAGCAGGAAAACATGCCGGGTCTTGAAACCCATATAGGTGAACGCCTTCCTGAGTCTTTCGGTTTTCATCAAGGCGCTCCTGCACCGGTCAAATATGTCGGGCTGGTCAGCCGCAGGTCATGCGGCCATCGCAAGCGGCGTGATCGCCGCGAGCCGGTCGGCGAGCACCTCACGCGCGAGCACAAGATCGTGATGAGCCTGGAGATTCAGGCAGAATTCGGCCCCCATTCCGAAAAACACCCCCAGCCGCGCGGCGGTATCGGCTGTGATGGCGCGCTTGGCCCGCCACGATCTCGCCGATGCGGTGCTGAGGCACTCCAATTTCCTTGGCCAGACGGTACTGCGTCACCCCCAAGGGTTTGAGAAATTCCTCGAGCAGGATTTCTGCGAATCATAGTTCGAAGTGCGACATCCGGGCCTTGGGGGAAGGTGAGATGCGCAGGGGTGGCTATCCTTCCAAGGGCCACGCGGATGAGATTCTTCGGCCGGAGCCCGCCCTCGAGTGCAGCGTAAGGGCCGCCGAATAACGAACCGGCCTGTCGGATGCGCAGTTGCATTTACTCACCATATTGAGTAAAAATACTCACAATCATGAGTAAATCGTCGATTGTTTCATCGGCCTCGTCGGCTTCATTCGTCCGGCCGCACGCGCGGCAACTCGCCCGCCGGCTTGCCGAGCCGCGCCGCTTTATACAGGCCGTGACCGGCCCGCGGCAGGTGGGCAAGACAACGCTCGTGCGTCACGTGGCCGCGGCATCCGGCATCGCCGTCCAATACGCGAGCGCCGACGAGCCGACCCTGCGAGGCGGGGAGTGGATCGCGCAGCAGTGGGAGGCAGCCCGGCAGCTTGCACGGGGAGCGGCGCGGGCCGGCGCGGTACTGGTGCTCGATGAGGTCCAGAAGATTTCGCGCTGGTCGGAGACGGTCAAGCGCCTCTGGGACGAAGACACCGGGACGCGCGCGAGCGTCAAAGCGGTGCTGCTCGGATCGGCGCCGCTACTCATCCGGCGGGGTCTGAGCGAGAGCCTCGCCGGGCGCTTCGAGGTGCTGCATCTTCCGCATTGGTCGTATGGCGAGATGCGCGAGGCATTCGGCTGGGATCTTGACCGGTTCATGTTCTACGGCGGCTATCCGGGAGCCGCACCTCTGATCCGCGAGCCGCAGCGCTGGGCTCGCTACATCATCGACGCGCTCATCGAAACCACGATCTCGCGGGACGTGCTGCTGCTCAACCGCGTTGACAAGCCGGCGCTGCTCAGGCGACTGTACCAGCTCGGCAGCAGTTACTCCGGACAGGTGCTTTCGTACACCAAGATGCTCGGCCAGCTACAGGACGCAGGCAACGCCACCACGCTCGCTCATTACCTGGAACTGCTCGCCGCAGCGGGAATGGTAGTCGGACTGCAGAAATACGCGGGTGACGCGGCCCGCAGGCGCGGATCGAGCCCGAAATTGCAGGTCATGAATACCGCCCTGATGACCGCGCAGGCAGGAATCACCCTTGCCGAGGCGCGCGCCGATCGCACCTTTTGGGGACGGCTCACCGAATCGGCAGTGGGTGCGCATCTCGCCAATGCGGCCGCGGCGGGCGCATGCGAGGTTTTCTACTGGCGCGAGCACAACCGCGAAGTGGATTTCGTCGCACGCGCCGGCAAGGTCGTGACCGCAATCGAGGTCAAGAGCGGACGCGTGCGCGACGCGCACCTGGGCATGGCGGCATTCGCGGCCGCATTCAAGCCCAAGCGTGCACTTCTGGTAGGCGCCGACGGAATCGCGCTGGAGACCTTCCTGTCGCAACCCGTCGAGAAATGGGTGCGGCGCTGAAAATGTCATCCTGCGCCTATCAATGTCATCCTGAGCCGCGTAGCGGCGAAGGATCTCATCCTTGTCATTCCATGTAACGCAGGGCATAAGTGTATTCGCGGTGCGCGCTCAGAATGCCACCAGATTTCGGCACTATACCCGCGCGACTTCGGCGAGGAACCGCTCCCGCCGATCAACTGCCATTGGCACGGCGAATCGCTCACTCCGACAACAACCGGGGATGGTGTTTGCGCAGCCACGCAAGCACGTCGTCGCGCAGACCGGTGGCAAGCTCGTGCATTTCCCGCGCTTCCGGACCTGACACAACACCAGCGACTTCATAGCCGCCGATATTGCGTTTCTTCCGAAAGCGGTCGAATCGAGCAATCTTGTTAGCCGGCCAGCCGATGGTAAGGGCGAGACTTTGTATGGTCCGATAGTGGTGTTGCTCGCGTGCGGCGCGATAGCCCGCGGCAGCGAGTGCCGCCGTGGCGGCTTGCAGCGCCGCGTTGTAGGCGATGCTGAGCTTCCAGTCCTCCGAAAGCCCAGCCAATGTGGCATTGGCAAGATCGCGCTCGACAATCGCCAGCAGCGCCCCAATCTCTTCCGCGCCGGATTCGTGCTCGACAAGCCAGCTATTCCCCAGCCAGTCGGCCAAGCTCACGCTCGTCTCCGATAAGAAAGATTTTCTCGCCCTTCAGCACACTGCCCAGAAAATGATTTCTGGCAGCGAGCTTGGCGCGAAATTCGGCAGGCGGATAGACCGATGGATTGACTTCGCGGCCAATCGCCTCCTGGGTCCGGGTGAGCGCATCCGCAGTTTCGGAAAACGACACGTCGCCGATAACGAGGACATCCACGTCGCTTGAGCGGCGCTCCCGCCCGCGGGCAACCGACCCGTAGATGAAGGCGGTGCGAATGCGCCTGGCAAGCGGGGCCAGAGCGATGCGCAGCGTATCGGCAACGCCGGCGGTCTTTACGATGATACCGCGCAGCTCGTTGTAAATCGGCGAATCCGGATTGGCCTCAAAATAGACTTGCCGGCCGCGCACCGTTCTGCGCGCGACGCCTGCCCGCTGCAGGAACTCGAGTTCCCGCTGCACCGTGCCGCGACCAAGTGCCGCCAGACGAATCAGGTTCTCCTGCAGATGCGCCTCATCGGCGCGCGTGTAGAGCAAGGAGAGAAGCGCCTGACGCGTCTTGCCGAACAGCGGCGGCACCACGACAAGAGGAGAGGTTTTGCTACCCATAATGGGTAGCAGAATACCTATTATGGGTAGCAAGGTCAAGAATCCCGATGCAGCGCCCGAGCCGACCACGCGATGCGAATTAAAGTTCGAAGTGCGACATTCGGGCCTTAGGGCACGGGTTCACTTCGTCACCTTCGCGTTACCCACCAAGCTCGAGTCATCCTGAGCCGCGCAGCGGCGAAGGATCTCATCCTGGTTAATGCGAGGATCAACGTGGGTAAGATCCTTCGCGTCGCTCAGGATGACACGTCCTCTAACCCCTCCGCTTCACCACCCAATCGCCAATCACCAGCACATCCATCTTCGTGCGCAGGAAGCAATCCAGCGCCTCCTCCGGCTTGCACACCACCGGCTCGTTCTCGTTGAACGAGGTGTTGAGCACCATGGGCAAGCCCGTCAACCCGGCGAACGCCTCGATCAGCCGGTAGTAGCGCGGATTAGTCTGGCGAGTCACCGTCTGCAGGCGCCCGCTTCCGTCCACGTGCGTCACCGCGGGAATGAGCGGCCGCTTCTGCTCGCGTATCGGATACACCTGCATCATGCCGCAACCTCAAGCAACACTTCAGGATGGCGCTCGGCGATCTTCAGCAGCGTTTGTGCCGCGCCGGAGGGCTCGCGCCGGCCCTGCTCCCATTGCTCCAAGGTGCGTTTGGAAACGCCAAGCGCCGCCGCGAATTGCGCCTGGGAGAGCCCGCTCTTCAAGCGCACGTGAACCACGCGCGACTTTGGCTCGACTTTCGTCCGTTTGCCTCCGCCCGCCTTGATCTCGCGTACGCCGTCCAGGACTTCCTGCCACACATCGCGCCTGGCCTCGAATTCGGTCAATGCCTTCCCGGTAAGCTTCTTACCCATTGCGGAATGCCTCCAATAACTGCTTCAGAATATGGGCGGGAACGTCGTCTCGCTTGGCCTTGGCATAGATCGTCAGCATCCAGAACTCGTTTTGTTTCCGCCGGCACTCGCATCGGACTCGCATCGATCGCACGATCGCTCAAAAAGCGGACTACTCATCTTCCAGCACAGCCAGCAAGCAATCGAGTACCTGCTGCAAAATCACCTCGGGCGCCTTCTCGACGAAATCCGCGCGTCTGGCCGCCCAGTCCAGGGATTTCACCTGATGGGCATGCACGGCGCCGTCGGTCTTCAATCCGAAACCCGTCAGCGACACTAGAAAGCCCGCATTTCGCGCAAGTTCGGCTGCGCCACCGGAAATCGGGCAGACCATCGCCAGCCGAAACCGTTCATTGAATGAGCGCGGCGAGACAATCAGGCAGAAATGCTTTCCCTTCATTTCCCGGCCAGTGGCCGGGTCGAATTGAATGTGCAGGATGTCGCCACGTTCGGGAATCAAAGAAGCTCCTCTCCAGCCGGCGCCATTTCATCCCATCCCTCGGCCCGGCAGACGCCTTCCGGCGTAGCGGCAAGCAACTCAGCCAGCTTCGGGCGCTGACGACCAGGCCTGACCTTCAACTCCTCCCCGTTGATCTCAATGGCCAAGCGGGCCCCCGCATCCAAGTGGTTTTGCTCAACGTAGGACTGGGGAATCGTCATGATGTAGGATCCCCCGGAGCGGCGAAGTGAAGCGGTTAACATGATGCGTCTCCGATAAAGTTATATTTTAATATAACATGTCAACTTTGGAAGGGCAAAATCCCTGGGGCCCACTTCCCTGCTCTGTCCCAGTCCGTAGGGCGGGGGGGGGTTGCCGGGCCATCACCCCGCGCTGACCGAGTGGCGCGCGCTGGACGGTTCGGTCAAGGCGAACCTGAAGAAGCTGATTCTCACTCGGTTGAAATACAATACAGAAATCTGTATTATTTCCCCATGAAGACCACTCTCGACATCGACGATTCCCTGCTTGCCAATGCCAAGGCGCTGGCGGTGCGGCAGCGGACCAGCCTGACGCGGCTGATTGAGGAAGGATTGCAGCTCCGCCTTCGATCTTCACTTACCATGCCCAAAATGGGGAAACGAAAGATTCCCGTCTTCAAGGGACGCGGTGGGTTGGTTGCTGGCCTAAACCCGACCAGCAACAAATCAATGCTGGACGCTGCTGACGATGACGCCTGATGTCAATGTGTTGATTGCAGCGTCGCGCAGTGATCATCCACACCACAAGACAGCCTATGCGTGCCTGGCTGCCGCCGTGGCAGCTTGTGCGGATGGTGCGAGCCTGAAGCTGATGCCAATGGTGGTTGCCAGCTTCTTGCGCTTGGTCACAAATTCGAAGATATTCAATCATCCCACGCCAGTGGAAGAGGCCGTGGGGTTCCTGGATGCGCTCTTTGCCGTGCCGGGCGTCGAGATGCCGTCTCTCGGCGCTGAGTGGCCAATGCTGCGCCAACTCTGCATCGAGAAGAATCTGACGGCCAACGATGTTCCGGATGCGTGGCTCGCGGCTGCAGTGATTCAACTCGGCGAGCACCTCGTCACATTTGACGCCGATTTCAGGAAACTGCTAAGGCGGACGCAAGTGACTGTGCTTATCCCTGGCTAAGGACCTGCTTTCAAATTGAGGGGATACCTCCCCTTGTACCGCCATGAAAACGACCAAAACCAAAAAGACGACAAAGGTACATCGCTCTCACCAAGAGGCCACGGTCGAGAGTTTTCGTCGCGACCCGAATTTTGCTGCGGCATATTTGAATGCCGTCCTCGAGGATGGTGACCGCGCGGAACTCATGAGCGCGCTCCGCTACGTGACGGAAGCGTTCGGGGGGTGTCTGCGGTTGCACGGAAAACGGGTCTCAATGCCACTGCGCTCTACCGCACGCTCTCACCGCGGGGAAATCTAGAATTGAAGAGTTTCATGGACATCATGAAGGCCGTCGGGATGCGCATACTCGTCGAGCCAACCCCCGGCCGTCGATAGATTCACCCCGTAGGTCGGCAATCCCTTGCCGACCTCTTCGGCGGCATGGGAATGCCGCCCTACGTCATCGCCGCGCCCTACATCTATGCCCAACACCATCGCCGTATTGCGCGGGTTCGCCGCGCCATCAACACATCATCAACGCTCCTGCGGCTTCGCCGCCCGCCACTGCTCCCAGCGCCACGCATCGCGGCACATGGCGTCCGCATCGCGCTGCGCGCGCCAGCCAAGCAGCTCCGCGGCAAGCGACGGATCGGCATAGCAGGCCGCGATGTCCCCGGGCCGCCGCGCCGCGACTTGCAACGGAACCGCACGGCCCGACGCACGCTCGAACGCACGCACCATCTCCAGCACGCTGTAGCCGCGGCCCGTTCTGACCTGCCCAGGTTCACCGTGAGCACACCCTCATGCGTATCCAGATAGCGCAGCAGTGGGAGGCAGCCCAGCAGCTTGCACGGAAAGCGGGGCGGGCCGGCGCGGTACTGGTGCTCGATGAGGTCCAGAAAATTTCGCGCTGGTCGGAGGCGGTCAAGCGCCTCTGGGACGAAGACACCCGGAAGCGCGTGAGCGTCAAAGCGGTGCTGCTCGGATCGGCGCCGCTTCTCATCCGGCGCGGGGTCTGAGCGAGAGCCTCGCCGGGCGCTTCGAGGTGCTGCATCTTCCGCATGGGTCGTATGGCGAGATGCGCGCGGCCTTCGGCTGCAATCTTGACCGGTTCCTGTTCTACGGCGGCTATCCGGGAGCCGCACCCCTGATATCACGATGTTCGCTGCCTGATGACTATGCGGTCTTGAAAGCCAAGCGCATCGACTCGGCGACCGCGCGGAGACGCCTGTCCCGTGTCCAGAGCCGCCTGGTTCCTGCCAGAGAAACCGCAGACAGGAGATGAGCATCGACATAACCGATACCCCTGCCCATCAAGCCGTGCCTTTCGATGAAGAATAGAACCTCGTCATCGGTGGCGACCGGGACAGCTGGAAGATCCTGCAACAGTGACAAAACCGCTTTGCGATTCTTCAGATTGCCACAGGCCAGTTCGCCGATGACAAAAGGGTGCGCCAGCGCCCGACCGGTGTTCAGCAGTTCCACCAGCGTCGGCTCACCGGCGCGCAGGTGGTCAATCCAGACCGAACTATCGACCAGGATCATGCCGGATCGGACCGGCGCCGGGAAACCGGCCGCAACCGCGGCTCAGTGCCGCCCAACTTCGCCAATCGCCGAGCACTCTCACGCTCGATCAAAGCCTTAAGCCCCTCCCGGACCAGCGCCGTCCTTTCCTTCACGCCGCTAACGCGCTGCGCTTTGGCGAGAAGCTCGTCATCAATGTTCAGCGTGGTTCTCATAGGTTTTCCCTCAATAAGAATGAGATGCCTAAACTAGGCATCAATTGATGACTAATAGTATGCCTGCGCACCGGATGCAAGGTGCGTTGCTCGTGGCGAGGGCATCGCCGTATCTGACCGCGAACTGCTCAAAGCCCACACCCTGACCCCGTAGGACGCAGGTTCACCGCGCCGAATAGATGGTGCCGGGCTGACGGCGCGGTAAACCCTTGCCCTACCCCTGCGCCACTTCGGCGAGGAGCCGCTCCCAGCGGTCGATCGCAATCGGCATGGCGAAGCGCGAATCGAACAGCCGCCGGCCGTTCTCGCCCCACTGCTTCGCGACCGACCGATCGGCCAGCCGCACGAGTCGCCACAGCGCGCTCAGATAAAACGTGAAGTAATCCATCGCACGGCCCAGCAGCGCGCCCCGGCCAAAGCGCGACGTCCATACGCGATGCACGTGGACCACCGCCGATTCCATAGCGTGCGCCTCGCGCACGACCTGCAGCGTATCCTCCCCCGCCAACCGATCCGACGGATCGTCGTACCGCAGCCGGCTCGTCACCACGTGCACCTCATGCCCGCGCGCGGCGAGCGCAAAGCACAGATCGCTCAGGATCTGGCTCGTGGCGGAATGATCGGGATAGAAAAACCGGTTCACGAAAACCAGGCGCATGCTCGACCTCAGTACTTCACCAGATAGTACGCAAGCTTGATGTATTCCACGATCACGGCCTGCCCGCTCTTCTCATCCCGCCACCAAACATCGGGCTTCCAGAATGCCGGTGAAGAGGCCACCAGCGAATACTCCGGCCCGCTGCCTTCGAACACGCGCCGCCACGTCCACGATAGGCGCCGCATGTGGTACGGATCGCTCACCACCAGCACCCTGTGCCAGCCGCGCGCCTCCATCAACCGGCGCGTGTTGACCGCCTCTTCCCATGAATTGCCGGACTCCGCATCGTATTCAAACCGCTCCAGCGGCACACCGGCATCCGCCATCATCTGCGCGCGCCAATGCAGATACGCGCGCCTCGCCTCCGGCGGGCTCGCTTCCAGGCCGGTGAGCAGCACGCGCGGGGCCATGCCGGCCGCGTAAAGGCGCGCCGCCGTGAGCGTCCGGTCGCCTGAATCGCCTCCCAGCACCACCATCAAGTCGGCTTGCGCGGGCGGCGATGCCGGGCCCTCGAGAAAGCGTGCGGCATGCACCAGCGCCCAAACGGACAGCGCCACAATCGCCACCGCCGCTGCAGCGACCCATCGCCAACCATGCCGGTTCGCGCTCAAGATGTCAGAATTTCCCTTCGTGAATTCGGCGCAGATACCCTATCCACACCGCTTTCCTGCCGATTCGCCCCGCAGGGCGCAGATTCATCGCGCCACCGGTGCCGATTGCGCACACTGGTTGGCGCGATCAACCGCGCATCGGGCTTGTGAAACTTGCCGCGAGCGCCCTTGCGGAAGTCGTATTCGCGTCTCATCGTCTGTTATGCCCCAAAGCGGGTGGGAGTAGAATATTTCGCTATGGGAGACGCAGCGCAACATCTGCTGGAATCTTTCGAAGCGTTGTCCGAGACCGACCAACGCGAGGTCTTGGTAGCGCTGCTTCGTCGCGCGGCCGAAATGCCCTACCTCTTCCCAGCCGATCAGGAGCTCTTGGTGGCAGCCGATCAAGTATTCCAAGAGCTTGATCGTCGCGAGGCTGCTGGGTGAAAGCGCCGCCGCGCGGCGAGGTCTGGATGGTCGATCTCGGGCTGGCCGCAAAGGTCCGCCCTTGTCTGGTCCTCAGCGTCCCCGCCGCCGAATCGGAGCGATCCCTGGTGACGCTCATTCCACACACGACGAGTCTTCGCCAATCTCGGTTTGAAGTTGTCGTTCCCGTCAGGTTTCTCCGGCCAGGTGCATATGATGCTCAGGGTATTGTCACGGTCCCTACGGTGAGGCTTATGAATCGGCTGGGTGCACTTTCAACTGACCAAGTTCACGCCGTAGTGAAAGGCGTGTGCTCATGGCTCGGAATCAACGTTGGAGCATAACTGCCGCATCCACGCGGCTTTCCGACAGATTCACCCCGTAGATCGGCAATCCCTTGCCGACGTTTACCCGCCCCTCCGCTCCACCACCCAATCGCCCATCACCAGCACATCCATCTTCGTGCGCAGGAAGCAATCCAGCGCCTCCTCCGGCTTGCACACCACCGACTCGTTCTCGTTGAACGAGGTGTTGAGCACCATGGGCACGCCCGTCAACCCCGCAAAGGCCTCAATCAACCGGTAATAGCGGGGATTGGTCTGGCGAGTCACCGTCTGCAGGCGCCCGCTCCCGTCCACGTGCGTCACCGCGGGAATGAGCGGCCGCTTTAGCTCGCGTATCGGATACACCTGCATCATGAACGGCACATCGTCATCCACCTCGAACCACTCGGCGACATGCTCGCGCAGCATCGACGGTGCGAACGGCCGGAACGACTCGCGGCGCTTGATCTTGAGATTGAGGGTGTCTTTCATGTCCGCCCGGCGCGGGTCGCAGACGATGGAGCGGTTCCCCAGCGCCCGCGGCCCCCACTCCATGCGGCCCTGGAACCAGCCGACCACCTTTCCGTCCGCAATCGCCTTTGCCGTCGCACGGCAAAGCGCCTCCTCGTCCTCCACCCTCGCCACGGCACAACCCTGCGCGGCGATCTCGGCCTCTTTGGAGCTTAGCAGCGAGCCGATTTCCTCGTTGGAAAACCGCGGGCCCCAGTAGGCGTGGTCCATCGCAAACCGCGGCGCCCCCTGCGTGCGTTCCGTGCCTCCGTCCGCCACCTTCCCCCAAGCAGCGAACGCAGCCCCGATTGCCCCGCCCGCATCCCCGGCTGCGGACTGCACGTAGAGCCGCTTGAACGGCGTGCTGCGATACACCTTCCCGTTCGCCACCGAGTTCATCGCGCAGCCCCCGGCGAGCGCCAGCGCATCCAGCCCATGCCTGCAATGCAGCACGTTCAGCAGATTGAAAAATGCCTCCTCGTACATGGCCTGCACCGAGCGCGCAATGTCCTTGTGGCGCTGAGCGAGCGCGTCGTCCTTCCCGCGCGCCGGCCCGAGCAGTTCTTCCAGCGCCGGAGAATAAAGCGTGCCGACCACCGGCTCCCCGCTCTCCCACTCGTAGTCGATCTTTTCCTTGTGATGCCGGAAGTAGCTCAAGTCCAGCCTGAAGCCGCCGTCGGCCTCGAGCCGCACGATCTTTCGCATGGCATCCAGGTAACGCGGCTCGCCGTAAGGCGCAAGCCCCATCACCTTGTACTCGTCGCCGTAATGGGGAAAGCCCAGGTGCTGCGTCAACGCCTGATAGAAAATCCCCAGCGAGTGCGGGAAATAGACCTTCTCCTCGACCTCGATCGCGGCGCCTCGCCCCACGCCCCAGGCCGCGCTCGCGAAATCGCCGAAGCCATCGACCGATACCACCGTCGCTTCCGGAAACGGCCCCACGCAAAACGCCGATGCGAGATGCGCGAGATGGTGCTCGATGAAATGCACCTCGCCGCGAAAGGGCTCCTCGAACTCCTGCGCAATCACCTCCGCGACCCCTGCCCGCTCGCGCTTGTTGCGGACCCGATCCAGCACCAGCCGCAGATCCGGGCGGTTGGCGAGCGTGAAGCCGATCTTGCGCCAGAGATTCGCGCCCGAATCCTGGTTGATCGCCACGTGTTCCACATCGGCGAGTCCAATTCCCGCTTCGCGCAGGCACCAGCGCACAGCTTCGGTCGGGAACCCTGCCCAGTGTTTGATGCGGCGGAAGCGCTCTTCCTCGGCCGCCGCAACCAGCGCGCCGTTCTTGACCAGGCAGGCCGAGGCGTCGCCGTGGTAGGCGTTGAGGCCGAGGATGTAAGTCACTTGAGCGATTAGCCAGAAATAGATACGAAGGCGCCCGAGAAGCGTTGCGCCCGGAGCATCGAAGGATACCTGTTTTGAGGTTTGCTAGTCCCGGGATGCGCGCACGCTTCTCGGCCATTGAACGGGAGGGGAGTCTCCCGCTACACCGGAAACCGGCCAGGGTGAGGGGAAAAGTTGTCCTCCACTCTCACGATTCTCAAGCAGGAAACCGGGGGCTGACCCTCATGGCACCGCTCGAATCGAAGGTTTCTCGCGCGAGCAGCGCCCCCGCCGCGATATGCATGACCAATTGCAAAGACCGAGCGACGCCCCGTTCCCTCCTAACAAGATAGCTGACGCCGCCCATGCTAATATTGACTTGAAACGACGCGGAGGGCGCCCATGCAAAAATTGAGCCGGATTACGATGGATCCCCAGGTAATGGGGGGCAAACCCTGCATTAGGAGCATGCGGGTGACCGTGGGCACCTTGGTAGGATTGATGGCATCGGGCAAGACAATTGACGAAGTGCTGGCTGCGTATCCATATATCGAGAGGCAAGACATGCTGGAAGCGCTGACCTATGCGGCGTGGCGGGCTGAAGAGAAAGAACTGCCTCTCGCTTCCTGATGAAATTTCTTATCGACATGAACCTTTCGCCCCGGTGGGTGGAAGTTTTCATGGCGGCAGGGTTGGATGCGACTCACTGGGTAGTGATTGGCGATCCTCGCGCAACCGACCGGTCCATTATGGAATGGGCCCGAAGCAATGGTTATATCGTCTTTACCCACGATCTGGATTTTGGGGCCATTCTCGCGGCGACGCAGGCAAGCGGGCCGAGCGTGATCCAAATTCGGGCCGAAAACGTGCTGCCTGAAGGCGCGGGAGATGCCGTAATAGCAGCAATTCGTCGCTTCCAGGATGGATTGGAGCAAGGGGCGCTGATCTCGGTTGATCCAGAGAGAGCCCGCGCCAGGATCCTTCCCATTGATCGATGAATCCAGGCGCATCGCCCCGGAGGAAGGCGTATGCATACCGCGTGGTGTATATCCGGTTCATTGGCACCCACGTTCAGTATGACCGGATCGATGCGCAGAAGATTTGACGGAGCCGGCACCATGAATATCAAACCGGTAAGGACAAAGGCCGACCACCGGGCCGCACTCAAGGAAATCGAGTCCTTGATGAACGCCCGCGCCAATACGCCCGAAGGCGAGCGCCTGGATGTCCTCGTGACCTTGGTCGAGGCCTACGAGCGCAAGCACTTTCCGATGGACATGCCCGATCCGGTCGAGGCCATCAAATTTGCCATGGAGAAGCGCGGGCTCACGGTCAAGGATCTGGAGTCCATGATCGGGCGCACCAACCGCATTTACGAAGTCCTCAACCACAAACGTCCGCTCACGCTCAAGATGATCTGGCGCCTGCACAAGGGGCTCGGCATCCCGGCGGAATGCCTGATCAAGCCGTCGGAAGAGCACCGGGCCGCTTGAGGCGCCATGCGAGGAATCGCCGCGGTAGGCGCTCACAAGCGGCGAACAAACTCGGCCGGCGTCTCTATCGGGTACTTGTCGCTTAGAGCGAGCAGATCGCCGTCACCGGTCACCAGAACATCGGCTTTGGCGGCTGCGAGTGTTGCGAGGATCGCGAGGATCGGCGCGTCGCCCGGGTCTCGCGGGACTTCGACCGATATCGGGCCGAGTTCGACCACCTCGGCCCGGATGTAAAGCTGCTTGATGAACAACTCGATTCTCTCATCGTCCCATCCAAGTTTGCGGCGGATCTTCGGATATTCGAGAACCCTGCCGATCTCGGCAAGCTGATCCAGCGAGAAGGCCACCTCGAACCGGGCCTCAACCCATGCCGCAATGATGCGACCCGGTGTTCCCTCGGGGAACATCAGCCCCGAAAGCAGGACATTTGTGTCGAGTACGACCTTCACTTCTTCCTGCGCCGCGCGCGCACGTCCTTCACCGCCTCGTCGACGATCGCTTCGACTGCCTTTTCCGTCATGCCTGCGAACGCCTGCGCGAGCTCGGCGCGCATCCGGTCGAACTCTTCATCGAGCTTGCGCAGGCGCGTGAACATGGCAATGTCAACCAGGGCGGCCACAGGTTTGCCGGCTTTGGTGATCAGCACTTTCCCGTGCCGGTACTGGACCTCGTTGAGCAACTCGCCGAGGTTTTGCCGGACCATCATGGCAGGGGCTTCACGGATCATGGTCGTTGCCTCAATTGATATGATTGATGTAATCATAGCAATCAATGCGCGACAATGCAATTCCTCCCGGAACCTCCGCGTCAGACCCGTATTTCCTTGACCTTGAGTCGCTGACCGTTCTCCCACTCGCATGCGATCTTTTCCCGATGGTGGCGAAAATAATCCAGATTCAACCGGAACGCCCCGTTTTCCTCCAGCTTTACGATCTGCCGCATCTGGCAATTACATGCGAGACGGGACACTTTCTAGGCTTTCGGAGCAGACCCGCGCGGCCTGACAAGACGCTTGTCGAATGGAAACTTCGCCACACCCGCGATCGCAAGCCGTGCAGCATCGCGATGAGACGGATTAATCAGCCAGTTTCGGGAACTGGGAACAACGGCACTTGGCACACTTAGCAGAGCGGTCCTGCCTTCGATTAACCATGCATCACCGATCGCCCGGGTCCTGGCAATGTCTGCCGACCACCCTGCTCCAAGCAACGAATCGCTGACCGTCTCTCGAAGTATCTCGTCCGGAGCGTTGATTTGCAGCAACTGGTAATGGCTCGGCAGCCCGGCGAACGAATCGATTTCCAGATGCACCAGGGCTTCCAACAGTGCCAATGCGGGGTGCTCGGCAGCGTAGACAATTGCCCGGCGCGGTGAATGCCATCGCCCGCCTGCGCGAAGGCCGCCCTTGCCGAAAAGCTCAGCGTGATTGCTGATGCGCCAGAGCCTTAGGATGCCGGCTCCTCAACCTAGGCGAAATACCCTTCATCGACGCAGGTCAGCAGCTCTTCGACGACTCGCGCACCGGCCTCCGTGCGAATCAGCTCCAAGGCGCAAGCATCCCGGAACTGCCTTTTCGGAGCGCGCAGCCACGCGAGCGCCTTGGCATGGTCACCAAAGGTGATCTCCGCCATGGCGATGATGCGCGCAAGGCGCAGCGCGCGGTCGGACTCATCGACCGTGAGCCGCTCGCCTTTGGCCAACCGATGGGACAGCGTACGCGGCGGGATAATGAACGCGAGATCCTCGGCACGCAGCCCAACGGCGGAAAGGCGCTTCAAGACTTTCGGGGAAAGGCCGGTCCGAGCCGTCGCGACCAGTACCACTTCAGACTCGGGAGCTGCGCGAAGGCCGACCAGCGCTGCAATGCGAGCCAGCAATGAGGATCCGGTCTTTAATTTCGATGCCGGAGCGAATTCGAGGACTGCAGACATGTGGCACCCGGTGCGGTTTAGCAATATGCCAACAATATATAGGCATATTGCCGGAACCGCAACCCTCATCCACCCTCATCCACGGGATGCCTACGCCAACTCAATCGCCACCCTCGACACCTTCATGATCTCGAACGGTATCGGCGCGGTTGGCGCGCTGAATCCGCGCCCTACAAGACCCGCTTCCGCCATAGGGCGCGGATTTGTCGGACCGACTGGTTGCGCCCAGCGACTGCGTAGAGCGCGGATTTATCGCGCCACCCCTCCGAGGCCGACGGGCACGGATCTACCGTGCCCCCCTCCGCTCCACCACCCAATCCCCCATCACCAGCACATCCATCTTCGTGCGCAGGAAGCAGTCCAGCGCCTCCTCGGGCTTGCACACCACCGGCTCGTTTTCGTTGAACG
>Ga0209343_10004971_pt1 | contig 16308 bp, 11 predicted proteins | sample RifCSPlowO2_02_FD_184026 | JGI IMG/M metagenome (GOLD analysis project Ga0209343, IMG submission 184026) | Groundwater microbial communities from Rifle, Colorado - Rifle CSP2_plank lowO2_0.2 (SPAdes) (version 2) | ecosystem: Environmental > Aquatic > Deep subsurface > Groundwater | place... | reverse complement strand
AGCATTTGCCGATGCTGCCCTGGGCCGCGGAGCAATATAAGGCCGTTCGGAGCGGACCTCTAAGGAGTGAGTGGGATAAAGGAATTGACGCATTGGATCCGAGTCAGAGTTGCTTTCCACTGGGTCCGACGCGCGCCTTCAATATTAGTCGCCCCTTTGAAATCCGTTACCTCTCCGACCACGTTCTGATTCTCTTTGAATGGGATCACGCGGTTCGCCGGATCTATACCGATGGCCGAGGACATCCTTACGGCTATCCGGATTCATTTATGGGGCACTCGACCGGCAAGTGGGAGGGAGACACACTCGTCGTTGACACAGTCGCTCTACGAAAAGAAACGTGGATCGACGGTCTGGGTCATCCCCATACTGAGGACCTCCATATTGTGGAGCGCTTACGGCGCGTAAAACCCGACACGCTGCGGATCGATTTTTGGTTTGACGATCCCAAGGCGTATACGAAACCTTGGACGGGGACAAAGAGCTTTCAATTGCAACAACCGGGTTATGACCTTATGGAGCACAACATCTGCGAGGATTGGCTGAAGATGGGCACGAAGAGAAATGCTGTGGAATAACCTGGATGGTAATGAATGAAGATGGGGTGCACACCACCCTCTCCGAATTCCCGTAACTCACAGTGTATGCAACAAATGTCCCATCCCGTTTCATCTTCTAAACGTGACGACGGACGGCTGGTTTGCAGCGAGCAAGTCGCACCAGCAAACAAGACTCCCTTACTCCGGCCACTCGCTCCAGCGCCAGCAGAAGCTCCTGCGCTCTTTAATCTTTGTTTGTGCTTCGGATAGGACAGTTCTTACTCCATCATCAATAAACAATACCAAGCCATTTCCAATAGGTATACCAAAAAACTACAAGCAGGATTAACGCAATCAGGGAAAGAGGTATCCCAATCTTCATCAAGTCCCTCACCTCAAACGTATCCGTCCCAAAAGTGATCATAATGTGAGGCGCTGAAACCGGCAGAATGAAGGAAAAATACAGCGTGAACGTGGCGATGAGAGCCATGCCCCACATTGGTAAAGCCGGGTTGCCGAAGCTTAACAACAGAGCCAAAACTGTCGGTATTAAAGTCGCGGTGGCCGACGTAATACTGGCAAATGCATGGCGAATCAGGATCAGGGCTATGACCAGTACGGCCATCATTACCGAGGAGGGCATGTGTTGGATTCCCAGACCGCCTAAGCTACTCTTTGTTAACCACGTAGCTGCTCCAGTGTCCAACAATGCTTGTCCGAGCGAAACAGCGGCGGATGCGATCAGAACAATGCTGCCGATGTTAGCGCGGTTACTCAGTTCTTTCCAATTGGCGATGCCAATATAAGGCGTAAGGACAAGCGTTACAGCAAGGATAGCGACAGTATTCACATCCGTTTTGTGATATGCTTCGGTAGCCCATAGTACGATCGTCAGAATAAAAATAAACAAGATTCGCTTTTCCCTTGCTGACATGGGGCCGAGCGCGGAGTAGGCTTCATTAATCACTTGGCGGCCACCCGGAATTTCATTGAATTCGAATTTATTGAGGCGAGTCAGCAGAAAATAGAGCGCCAGCATCAGCGCAATCGAATAGGGCAGGCTGTATCGCAGCCAATCCATCCAGGTAATCGTATGGTGCAAGTATCGTTCAATGAAGGAGGTGGCGATCGGATTCGGTATTCCTGCGCTCAGCACACCAATCCCTGAAATGGAAGCCGACAAACCAACACAGATCAGAAGATTGCGCGCAAATATGCTCTTGCGGTCGACACCGAATGCGGTAATCAGACTTACCGCCAGCGGCGTGACAACCGCCGCTCGTGCAATGATTGATGGGATCAGAAAGGCGAGAACCAGCATCACCAAAACGATCCCGGCGAAGACGCGGTGAGTTTTCGGTCCCAAGACTTTCAAAATACCAAAGGCAATCCTCTTCTCCAGTCCCGTAATCTCAATAGCCGCCGTGAGGAACAAGGCGGCGGTGACGAGTATCGTCCCCCCACTGACAAAACCACTTACGGCCACTTGAAGGGCCTTGGATGTTCCCAACAAGGGTCCGGCTGTGCCTTCTGCCGGAGAAAAACCGAGAAAAATCGTCAAAAATAACACGCTCAGGAAAGCAGTGTAAACGTAAGGAACCGCTTCAGAAATCCACATGATTACGGCAAACACCAAAACTCCAAGAACACGCTGGCCCGCCGTTGTTAGTCCTGGCCGTGGGTCCATAAAACTAATCAACAGCAACAAACCCAGGCCGATCACGAGCCACGCGACCTTTGTTTGAGCCATTCGGGTGGAGGCTGCAGCTATTTTCGTGGGGGGCTGAACGATGACTTGTGACATTGGGAACCCCTCTCAATCGGCCCGGTTATGCCAATCTCGGGCGCGGCGATTGAGCTTACAAGTATCGTTTTCTATACAGCGGTTTGAGATCCGATATCGAGACATTCTTATCGATGAGATCTCTCATATTGGCTTCTTCCCGGATAATGGATTTGCATTTCTCGAGAACAAAATTGACCTTGTCGGCGGGAACAACGCAAACTCCCGAATCGTCAGCAACAATCAGGTCTCCCGGTTCCACCAGCACGTCGTGCAGGTTGACCGGGCCGTTGATCTCAACCGCTTGCATGCGGCACTTCCCGGTGATGGGTGTCGAGCCGCGGCTCCAAGCCGGAAAATTCCTGCTCCTGAACGAAGGAACATCGCGGATGGCACCATTGACCACTGCGCCGATCACTCCGCGTGACTGAGCCACGGCAACGGACTGCCCTCCCATATTCGATACATCCAGATTGCCGCCGAAATCCGCCACGAGAACATCACCCGGTTCGGCCAAATAGTGGGTATCACGCGTGGCCATGCGAATATAGTCCTTGTCATGCAAGCCCTGCGTAACAGTCTTGCGTTCCGGTATGCTGCGAAGCGTGATGGCAGTACCGGCAATTTTCGAGCCCGGCATGACAGGTGAAAGATAGGAGGCTGGAACAGTTCCCCTGATTCCCAGTGTGTCCAGCACATCCGATATGCTGCCGGTGAGATCGTCCAGCGCCAGGAATTCTTCAACGATCTTCTTGTCGATTCTCGGATACTTGATTTTCTTAATGCTCTCCTGTGGCACTCCGCCCCAGATCCTGCCTTGGGCCTTATATTCCTCATACTCTTTGACGAGCTGATCATTCATGCGGATCTCCTCCTTGGGATTGTGATGATAATAAGGTTGCAATACCTCTTTCTCATTACTTCGATTTCATGACAGCGGCAGAGTTCAGCGGGTGCATGATCCGTCAGCAGGAAATTTACATTCTATCTTTCCCCGCCCCTACGGCGAGAGTATACACCGCCTCTTCCGGTCCGATCAAGTTCGAACCCATCGTCAAACCTATTGGCAACGATGCTGGCGCCGATCAGGAACAGCCGCAACTGCGCTCGATCGCTCTTCGTCCAAAGTTGATTTATCCCGTTCTGGAACGCCTGGGTTCCGTTGTATCATTGGTTGATAATGGGGACTGTCAAAAAAAGTCCGATGCGATTCACTCTCTACGCTTCCATACTGCTGGCGATTTTGTCGCTGACAGCGATCGCTCAGACTCCGGCGAAACCCACTTCTATACCCTCTGCCAACTGCGTGGGAGGCAATGCCACGGCTCCGATCAAGATCGAGGTCTTTTCTGATTTCCAGTGTCCCGGCTGCCGTGACTTGTATCTCCACACGATGCGTTCCGTCCTGACCGACTACGCGGCTGCCGGCAAGGTTTGCGTGATATATCACGAACTTCCGTTGAACATGCATCCACACGCCCGACAAGCTGCTCGCTTTGGTCAAGCCGCCCAGAGGCTGGGCCAGCGTTATTGGGTTCAGGTCGCGGAGGCGCTTTACCAAGCTCAAGACCAGTGGGCGAAGGATGGCAAGATCGAGCAGGTGCTTGCAAGCGCTCTTTCCAAGGATGATATGGCTAAGTTGAGGAAAGAGGCGGCTGATCCCCGTACCGACGCGGCAATCGTCAATGACCTCGGCTTGGCCAAAAGGCTGGATATTGAGCAGACGCCGACTCTTCTGGTCACCAGGAAGGACAAAACGGAAAGAACCGCTGGGGTCGTCCAGTACGCGATTTTGAAACGCTATTTAGATTATTACCTGACGCACTAGCCTGGACGCTGCCGGAAACAGGAATATCGGCCCCGATAAACAAAGCAGAGAGGCAGCTTCTGAGCAAACTCTAAAACCGACTTAAGCCCTCAGTTAACTCGACGGACGTTCCCCAGGGATCCGTAAACTCGGCGCTGGCAAAGCTCCTGTGGCGGGATTTGCTATACGGCTGGCTGAACTTCACGCCGCTCGCTTCCAGCTTTCTGCAAAATGCTTCGAGGTTTCTGACCTCGAAGCCAATGTGATCCAGTGCGCGTCCCTTGGTTGGCAAACTCAGATTTGTCTTTGCCAGTTTATCCATCGTCGCCTGATCCGCCGGTGCTCCGTGCACCAGTCCTACAGCGGCAGGGGTCCGGCTGATCGGGTCTTCCGCAGAGGAAACAACATTCAGACGAAGCGGAGGGATATTCGCGATTCTTACGCCATTGTTGATCGGGTCACCCGCTTTCGCGCCGAAGTTTTTGACATACCAAGCTTGCACATCCGGAACAGAGGACTTGGCAACCCACAACATGACCAGGGGGCTTCCAATCGAGGTGGTCATCGTTTGCTCACGATTGATCCGGACCTTGAGATCGTCGGGAGTATATGCCCAGCCAATGCGGACTTCGGGAACATACGCGCTCGGCACGCGCTCCGCTATCACACCCGCGGCTTTCCAATTCGCAATTGCTTCTTCGTCGTTCGGCACCAAAAACCCAACGTGGTTCACCACTGACCCATAGCTTCCGGCGGAGGGTGATCCCTTCGTCAAAAAGATAAAAACTCCGGGGAACTTTATGACATCGGTTTCATCGATTTTCATCGCGCGGCCACCCAATGTAGTCCAGAACCTTTTGGCCGCGTCTACGTCCCGCACAATCGTGTGAAAATGGCCCAGTGACACCCCAGCCTCGTTCGGCGTTTCCAATTGCGCCCCAGACTGGCTTGGCGACCAAAGCATCACAGCGCACAAAAAACAAATTAGCCTTTTCAAAATCCCTCCTGTAATTGGGGGTTTGAAACCCCGGTTGCTTTACTGCCCATGATGAGAGTGTGGTTTCATGATGAAACCGCACTGGAAGTCATCTGTGGCAAAAAGCGGCGTCAGCGTGCGGCCAACGTTGGCGATGCAATACTGCTCCCGCACGGTCGCGGCTCGGCTCCTGTTTGCAGCGGGTAGCGGAAGCGAGAATCTCGACAGCGTGACGCCAGGCGCCACGCTGTTCGGTTGATGGTTGTTGGTTAGAAGTTCAGCTTCAGGCCGAACTGGATCTGCCGGGAGCTGGTGGTGGTGCTCGGGACCCGGCCGGCAGAGCCGCTCCGCGATCCGCCGGAGAATATGGTCAGATTCGGCGTATGGAAGTTGGTGTGGTTGGCGATGTTGAACACCTCGAACCGGAACTGAAGGTTCATGCCCTCCCGAATCGGAGTGACCTTGAACAGCGACAGATCGGCCGTGGTCAGCCCCGGCGAGCGGTACCTGCCCCGCCCGACATTGCCGAAGGTTCCCGCAGTCGGAAGGATGAAGGCATCCCTGTGGAACCACCCGTCGATATCGTGAGTCACCACCTCGCCGGTGAAGTTCGGGTTCAGCGACACGCGGTCGGCGCCGTTGGTGTCGCCATTGCCCGAGCGGTTGGGGCTGACGAAGGGCGTCAGCGGAAATCCGGCGAGCGCGGTGATGATGCCGTTCAACTGCCACCCTGACGCCAGCTTGCCGGCCACTCCCGTCAGGTTGCGACCGAAGGGGAGCTGGTAGCCGAAGTTGAGGTTAAAGATGTGCGGCACGTCCATGCCGGCAGGGCCGTAGTCGCGGCTCGGGTTGTAAGCGTCCAAGACGGTTTGCGCTTCGTTAGAATGGATGCTTCCGATGAGGCCCGAGGAGTAGTCCAGGTTCTTGGCCCAGGTGTAGTTGGCCCGGAACTGCAGCCCGCGGGTGATCCGCTTCACTAGGTCCACGGACAGAGCGTTGTAGGTCTGGTTGCCGCGGGAGAACAGGAAGATTCCCGAAGTGAGGTTGCGGTTGGGCCGCGTTCCCACGGGGATGTACTCCGCACCCTGGGGCACGCGCCCCCTGGCGGCGGCCGCCAGGATTCCCCCGCTGACGCAGCCGGCGGGGTCGTTGCAGATCTGGGACTCAATCGCGTTAGGATCGAAGGTCAGCCATTGGTGATGGGTGAACATTCCCGTATAACCAACGCGCAGGGCCATGTCGCTCGTCAGTTGCTGCTCGATCGAGAAGTTCCAGGAGTTCATCGTAGGAACCTTGTAGTTGGGCTGCGTCGACTTGGGAGCGTAGATGTTGCAGGGGCTCGGCACGTTGGGGCCTCCGGTGCAGGGGGGCGGCACGAACGAGGTGTTCACCGGGATCACCGAAAACAGCGAACCGGTGTAGGAAGCCGCGCCGGACAGCGGCGGCGTCGTGTCGGCCAGGTAGGTCAGTGAATCCACCATGTCGTAGTAGATGCCGAACGCCGCGCGAACCGAGGTCTTGCCGTTGCTGAACGGGTCCCAGGCTAAGCCGACGCGGGGGCCGAACAGCCACTTGGAGTTGTTCTCCGTGTTGAACGTGCCGGAGCGGAGCGGCTCGGTCTGAATGACGCCATTGCTGTCCCACAGGTAGGTCTGTGCGTTGCCCCTGTCCTCATGCCACACCGTGCCGAACTCATGGCGCAGGCCGACGCGGACGTTCAGGTTGGGACGGAGCTGCACGGAATCCTGCAAGTACCAGGCGCCGAGCCACGTCCGCCAGTACATGGGAACGGTGTTGGGCGTGACCTGCAGGCTGGTCAGCCGGCCGGCCAACAACGCCGCCAAGTTCGAAAAGGTAGCCTGGCCCGAGCCGCGCAGGCCGTCATTGTCGTTCACCTGCACCCGCTGGAACCACGCCCCGGCGCTGATCTGGTGCCGGCCCCGGATGATCTGCAAGCCGTCGCTGTACGTGAACAGGTTGCGAGTGTAATTCCGGTACGACGTGTGGCTTCCGGCCGGAGTGGTGCCAAAGGACAACGAGCCTTCGGCGCCCAACGCGAGGAGTCCCGGCGAGCTCTTTCCCGGTACGAAGTAACGGTCGGCGGGAATATCCACCAGCGGCGCGCTGATGCCCAGATTGATCGCCCGCGTGAAGCCGGCCGAAAACGTGTTGATGACCTGCGGCGAGAAGATGTGGGTCTCCTGCACGCTGACAATCTGGTTGCGCATCCGGGGAGTGGACCCGAAGAAAGGGTTGTCCCCCGCGCTCACGCGGTTGCTGTCGTCAATGGTATAAAAAGCAGCGAGGGTATCGTTACTGGAAAACGTGTTATCGAACCGCACCGTGCCGAAATCCTGGCGGATTTGGTCCCCGGGGTTGACATAGCTTTCCGCGATCCCGCCGCCCAAGTTCTGCCCGTTCGGCAGCGGCCAGAAAGTATTCACGTAGGGCAGCATGCGTGGGTCGAGGTCGGGAACGGTCACCCCGTTGAGCACGCCTCTTCTGGCGTCGAGATCGGGAACGATAATGCGGCTGCTCTGGCTCCTCCGCTGCCGCAGGCCCTCATAGTTGCCGAAGAGGAACATGCGGTCGCGCCGGATGGGTCCTCCGAGCGCGCCCCCGAAATTGTTTCGCTTGAAAGGCGGCGCGTCGGCCTGATCAAAGAAGTTCCTGGCGTCGAGCTTGTCGTTGCGCAGGAACTCGAACAAAGTTCCGTGGATCTGGTTGGTTCCTGAAAGGGTCACCACCGTCACCTGGCCTCCGCCGCGCTTGCCGTACTCCGCTCCGTAGGTGTCGGAGACTACGTTGTATTCGCGGAAAGCGTCCATCCCCAGCAGTTGTCCGCTGGCGCCGCCCGGAGTGAAGACCACGTTGCTAGCTCCGGCATACTCGATGCCGTTCAGCATGGTCAGCGTGGAGCTCGGCCGCCGGCCCGCCACCGACAGCATGTTGCCGTATCCCGTTCCCGACCTTCGGGCCGACTGCTGATAGTTAACGGTGTTGGGATTGAGCGTGACCAGCAGGTCGAAGCTGCGTCCGTTGATCGGCAGTTCCTTGATCTCCCGTTCGCCAATCAGGCCCGAGACGGAAGCGGTGGTGGTATTCACCAGCGGCGCTTCCCCCGTCACCTCGATTACTTGCGTTACGTTCCCCACTTCCAAGGTAAAATTCACGACGACTCGCTGAGCCACGGACAGGTTAATTCCCATGCGCGACTGCTGCTTGAAGCCGGGTTTCTCCACGGTCAATTCATAGGGGCCGACCGGAAGCGAGGGCAGATTGTAGCCGCCGCTGACACCGGTCTCCCCCGTCCGCGTCATCCCGGTTTCGATCTGCCGGGCGGTAATCGCCGCGTCCGGCATCACGGCTCCTGTGACGTCGCGTACTACCCCCGAGATGGAACCCGACGAGACTTGAGCCGACGCAATATTCACCGCCACCAGCAGAATAACCAGCACAAAATTGACAAGACCCCGCTCCCATGCTCCCAAGTGTTTCATTGCCGCCTCCCTAGAATCTCATGCACCTTCGATTAGCGGAACTTGTTTTCCGATAAGTGCCCGCCATCTCGCAGGCAGCACGCCGAAAACCCTCCGCCATCGCAGGCAACCACAACTAGCCTAAGCTAGCACCACGCGGAACTCGTTTTCCGATAAGTGTCCGCCATCTTGTAGGTACCACGCCCGCATCCCCCCGCCATCGCGGGCAACCACAACTAGCCTAAGCTAGCACCAGAACGTTTGGAATGTCAATGCCAAACTGCCTTGCTTCGTATCGAAGCGGCGACCCGCGCGAGGCAACGCAGGCAACTCATGTTCCGCGAGAAGGAAGCTCGATTAACGCGCAGCCCTACAGGGAGGTGGACCAAGGGCGCGCCTTCAGCAAGATACGGATTTGACGGCTGTCGCCGTGACACCCGAGCAACCCTTCCACACAATCTTGACAAGCGTTGAAAACAAGGCCATGCTTGGACGGAGCGGCGGAGTCTCGAGATTTCACACAGGGCGGCTAACAACGATTTGGAGTGGAAACGTCAGGGAGGATTGACGGTAATGAAGAAAATGTTGCTAATTGTTTTATTGGCGGCTGCGGGCATGCCGATGGCTCCAAGCCCGTTGTTCGCGCACCACAATCAAGCGAATTTCAACAGGAACGTCGTGACTACCGTCACGGGGACCGTGAAGGAATACCATTGGATGAATCCTCATTCAATGTTGATCCTTGTCACCAGGGATGAGAAAGGAGAGTTCACCGACTGGTCTATCGAACTCGCGCCTCCCAATTCACTGCAAAGGGATAACGGGTGGAGTAGAACCACCTTTAAGGCCGGGGACCAGATAACTGTTGACGGCAATGCTTACAAAGACGGTAGAAAGATCATGAGGCCCTTGAAGTTTGTTATGCCGGACGGGACGGAAGTGAAAGGACGATTTTAACGGCCTCAGGCTTCCGGATCGAACCAACGAGGAGATTGAGAATGCGAACGAGCCTATTTGGCGCGTTTTTAGTGGCGCTCACCGTATCCGTCATCATACACGCTCAGCCGGCTCAGAAGTCGGCGGCCGCATCGGCTCCGGCTGCCACGGCGGACCTGTCCGGAGTTTGGATGCCCAATGTAAACTATACCTCCTACTGGGAGCCGCCCCCGGAGACGGAACCTTGGACCAAAGAGAAAATAGGGCAGTACCGAGAAAATGTACCCCGTCCCCGCGCCGCGCGGCAGGCGACGGGTGGAGGACCGCGTCCGGCCGTGGTGCCGATGACCGCTTGGGCTGAGGCGATATTCAAATACAACGGTACCCCGGACGGAGCAGACGAGGGAAGACGGAACGAAGTGGACTCGTATTCGCACTGCTCTCCGCCGGGGGTTCCACGAAATTGGGCGATCCGGCGTCCTTACGAGATCATTCAGGAGCCTCACAGAGTGCTGGTCCTCTTTGAAGGCGATCACTGGGTTCGCCAAATCTGGACGGATGGGCGGGGCCACCCTCCCAATGTCGGTCGCACTTGGGGCGGCCACTCTATTGGCAAGTGGGATGGAGACACGCTCGTGGTGGACACGGTGGGCTTTAACGACAAGTCCTGGATCGATATTGCAGGCCACCCGCACAGCGAAGCGTTACACTTGACGGAACGCCTTCGCCGGGTTGATCCTGACCACTTGCTGATTACCATTACGTTCGAAGACCCGAAGGCATTTACAAAGCCCTGGACGGGAAGCTTATTGGCGGCATTGCACCCGGACTGGGTGATTGGGGAAGTCATCCCCTGCGAGGACGCGATCCTGGGTCATCCTATTCCAAAGATATCCGGAATGCCGATCATTCTCAGGCCGAAACGGTGAGCCATTTCGAATTCGATTCCTCTTTCAGTTGCTGGGGAGTTTGGTTTCGACCCGTTTTCCGGATTATAGCGATATCGATAGTAAGAGTGGGAGATTTCCATGCGTGAGTGGTTAATCAGTTCGATCCTTGCAGTCGTGGCGATGCTTTCCGTTTCTGGCGCAGGAATCGCTCAGACGGCGAAGCCGTCGGCCACGGCTCCGGCTACGAACTCCACGCCCGACCTTTCTGGGGTCTGGCAGGGGAGGCCCGCTAACCAATGGTCCTTTTCCAAAGAGGCCCTTCCTATGAAGCCCGAGGCAGAGGACAGCTTCAAGTACAACACCGTGGACTGGCACAACCCGATTGGACCCGGCCGCAAGGAACTGGACCCGTTTATAGTTTCCTGCGCTCCTCCCGGTGTGCCGCGGCTCTGGCTGATCGACCGGCCTTTTGAGTTCATCCAAAGACCCAACCGGATCATCATCCATTATGAAGCGGACCACACGTTCCGCCAGGTGTGGATGGACGGGCGAGAGCATCCCGAGGATGTAGGTCAGCTATGGTTGGGGCACTCGAGGGGCAGATGGGATGGAGACACCCTCGTCATTGACACGATCGGCTTCAACGGCGAGCCCTGGCTCGATAATTCAGGTCACGTCTTTAGCGATGCCATGCACCTGATCGAGCGCATCCGCCGTGTCAACCGCAACACCTTGAATATCGAGATTACCGTTGATGATCCAAAGGCGTATTCGAAGACATGGACGGGAGAGAGAATAGCAGTCTTGCAGCCGGGCCGCGTGATTCGTGAAAACCTCGCCTGCGACGGTGTCATGAACTGGTAGCAACGTTCGCGGTAACGGTCCTCCAATAGATATTGCTCCGTTCAAGTTGTTGATTTTTTCCGTAAAGCACATAACTTTCCAAAGGGGGCCAGCGATGCCATATGCGGGTAGGGTGAAAATCACATGGGCGGTCGCCATGATCGGTGCGATTGCAATTACAGGAGGGCGGGCATATGCCCAGTCAAATCCTTATCACGCGCTTGAGAACTGGGTAAAGCTCCCTGAAGGAAGAACCTTTGGCGCAGTGAGCGCAGTAACTGTTGATCGCAAGGGTAACATATGGGTTTTTGAAAGATGCGGCGCCAATGGTTGCGCCGATTCAAATTTGGCGCCTGTCCTCGAATTTGATCCCTCCGGCAAGCTGGTGAAAAGTTTCGGCGCGGGAATGTTTGTGTTCCCACACGGCATCTTTGCCGACAAGGACGGCAATATTTGGGTGACCGACGCGCAAGGGAAAGAGGGCAAAGGCCACCAAGTCGTCAAGTTTAGTCCGGACGGAAAGGTCTTGTTAACGCTCGGCAAAGCGGGGGTCGCCGGAGATGGTCCGGACACGTTCAATGCGCCGTCCGCCGTCGTGGTCGCCCCCAATGGCGACATCTTTGTTGCGGACGGACATGGCGAGGATACCAACACCCGGATCGTGCGGTTTTCGAAGGACGGAAAATTCCTCAAAGCCTGGGGTAAGAAGGGATCGGCTCCGGGTGAGTTCAGTGGGCTTCATGCCATCGCCATGGATTCCAAGGGGCGGGTGTTCGTCGGCGATCGCAGTAATAGTCGCATCCAGATATTCGATCAGGAGGGCAAATTCCTGGAAGAGTGGAAACAATTTGGCCGCCCGAGCGGCATTTTCATCAACGACGACGACACCATCTATGTGGCCGATAACCAGTCGGGACCAAGGTTCAACCCTGGCTTTCAGCAAGGAATCAGGATCGGAAGTTCCCTCGACGGAGTTGTCAAAATTCGCATTCCGAATCTGGGGCCGGAGGCGAATCCCCTCAATACAACAGAAGGCGTGGCTGCTGATGCCATGGGCAACGTATACGGGGCCGAAGTCGGCTCGAAGAATTTGAGGAAATATGCAAAGGACTAGCGAGGAGCTCTCTCAGACAGTAAAGCCCCGTCTGGGATGTTATCAGGGAATGCGATTTTAGTAACCGATAGAATGCAGAGGCGGCGCAGATCTCCGGCACGGTTGCACCGAGTGACGACGCCCATGTGACCAGTTGTCGCCTGAAGCCACCCAAAGATTCCAGCAGCAACTCATTATGCTCTTTCCAGCATTCCCCGTGATGTGCTCCCCCCCGTTCTGCCTCGCGTTCAATACTTGAAGTTGACCAGTAGATGTGCCGTGTTGGAGGTCCCATTTCCCCAATCCGGTGTTGCCACCGGCGGAGCATTCTTGATGACAATATCAAATTTTCCCGGAGTCCTTAGCAGAGTCGCGTCGAGTGTGACGTGCAACTCAGTTGGGCTCACCGCTCGATAGGGGACGGACCTGCCGTTGAAAAATACATGCATTCGGCGCACGAAATTGAAGCCTTTGATCACGAGTGTGGTTGTGGGGCTGCCTTCCGTCACCAGGGTGGGGGAGATCGTCTCGATGGCGGGTTGAGGCGAGGCCGGAGGATCGGGCAGCCCGCCCTGTCGCGCTCCCCCCCCACCTTCTCCTTCACCACCGCCCTGTGCGGCGCGCATGGCCTGCTTGAGCGTTGCAACCCAGCTCCAGGACTCCACCGCCGGGTTTCCAAAGACGACGTCCCCGACGTCAATGAAAGGATCACTCGGCCACGGGTGATAGCTGCGGTCCACCACCTTGCCGTTAAAAATCAGGGTGTCAATTTTTTGGAGATTGCGAATGTCTTGCAGCGGGTCGGCGCTGACAACCAGCATATCCGCCAGCTTGCCGGTTTCGATCGTTCCGATGCGGTCTTGGAGCCGCATGGCCTCGGCGGGCCACTTTGTAGCCGCCTGGATGGTTTCCATGGGAGTGAATCCGCCCTCCACAAACTGCTCCATCTCGTGATGAAGGATCAAGCCCGCCGCCTTCTGGACTTGGGTGTTGCCTCCCGTCAATACCCGTCCTCCCGCGCGGTGAAAGTCAAGATGAAACTTCAGCACATTCGCGTATCCCTGCCGCCTCCGCGCGATGACGGCTGGATCACCAGTCGGAAGTCGGGAAGCGCCGGCCCTGAGCAGCCCCAATTGTGTGGGGCGCCCGAATATGGTTGCTTCCGGATAAAACGCCAGGACGTTCGGGTCCGAGAACAGCTTCTTGATCTCTTCCTCAAACCGCCTCCACTCCTTGCCATATCCAGGCCCGATATTCACGAAGTTGGGTACCAGGGCCGCCTTATGCCGCACCAAGTGCTGTATCAGCGCCTGTGCCTTAACCGGGTCCATGTCCGCATAATGGTCCAGCTCATTTGTCCATTTCGAAGGATCTTTGGCGATGATTTCACCCACGCCCGGCGAATGCGTCAGATAGGTAATGCCCATCTCGGCCGCCTTCTGCAGGGTCAGAGTTGGACTGACGCGCTCCAGAGCGATCGGCTTGCCTGCTTTTTTCGCTTCGTCGATGCCGGCCGCAACGATGTCCAGCGGCAGCGATGCGTCCTGGAAAAAAATGAAGTCCGCCCCGGCATCAATAAAGCGCCGGGTAACCTGCCGACCTTCCTCGGGTGATTTCGGTATGCGATCCGGAAAGAGCGGCGGCTCGTAGCCGGTGCTGAACCGCGGGTTGGTACTCTGGCTGCCGATCGAGATGACATAGCGAGGGCCGGCAATTTTCCCCCTGTTGACGGCTTCGCGGTGGACGATGGAAAGTTCCCCTCCGAGGCCGTTATCAATGATGGAGGTGACGCCATGGTTCAGGTAGAAGTCATTCAGGAACCAGGTGCCGTAGGAGTGGCCGTCCCACAGGCCGGGAACGATGAACTTGCCGTCGGCCTGGATGACCTGTGCGTTCGCCGGATAGGAACCTTGTCCCTTGCGCGTTACGGCCGCGATTTTGTCCCCTTGAATGATGATGCGGGCATCGCGAAGAGGCGTACCCCCGTTGCCGTCGATCAGAGTGCCTCCTTCGATCACCAGCGTCGCGGGCTGTTGTGCGTGAGCTGCGCCGCTGCTCATGATCGATAAAAGCAGACCTAGAACAACACCGAGCGAACAATCCAGCGATCTTCTCATGGGGGCTCTCCTTATCCTATGACCAGAAAGTGTGACTCACCTGGCGAACATTTTTGGCAAGATCCCGCCTGCGCCATCTACGAACTGCTCATTAAGGGTACGTCCTACTTCCTCTCAGGTCAAGTGGAGTTCCGGCGAGCGAGAGCCGTTGCCTTGACTCCTCTGAACCTGATTAGCAAGAGCTCGCCGACGCCGACTTGGGCAGGGACCCGTCTCGCGGTGACGGCTCACTGCCGGTGCGATGAAGTCGAACGATTCGGTCGTTCTTCAGAAACGGTGGAGACCTTCGGTCAGCTCGATAGACGTCCCCCACGGGTCGGTAAGCTCCGCGCTGGCGAAGCTCTTGTGGCGCGTTTTACTGTAGGGCTGGTCGAGCTTCACTCCGGCCGCCTGGAGCTTGTTGCAGAAGGTCTCGAGATTCTTGACTTCGATGCCGATGTGATCGAGTGCTCGTCCCTTGGTAGGCGCAAGCGATTCCGAACGGAAGCCGAACCTCATGAACTTCACGCCCGGAATATCGCCGGTCAGTTCTCGGCCGAGCGTCCGCGGCTTAGCGCCGAAGTGTTCCACATACCAATCCTGCATCTCCTTGCGGGATGACTCCGGCGCGGGACCCGTCGAGAAATGGATGTGGTTGCTCTCAATCGAGACATTCGGGGGCAGCGGTGGATACGGTTCGAACCCGGATTGCGTAAGCTCCAGCTCCAGACCGTCCGGCGTATCCAGGTGGCCGACGTTCTGTCCGTTGAGCGGGCTGGTGCCAACACGCGTGATTGTCACACCGGCAGCCTCGAGCTTCTTCGTTAGTTCCAGGACGTTCGGCACTCCGAAGCCAACGTGATGCACTGCTGTTCCGACGCTGCCCCCGGAAGGCGCTCCCTTCGTCAGAAACACGAAAACACCGGGAAACTTCATCACGTCCGTTCCATCAATCTTGATGGGCTTGCCGCCGAAGAGCATCCAGAATTTCTTCGCCGCGTCTACGTCGCGTACGATGGTGTGCCAGTGGCCGAGCGATACAGCCGCTTCATTGGGGGGCCGCAGTTGCGCCCAGGAGGCGGAAAGCGGTGACAACATCACAAGCGTGAGGATCGAAAGCAATCGTTTCATGAATTGGCTCCTCTTCACAAACGTCCGGATGGCAAGATGTGCTGACTAATCCTTGCGAGCTTCGAGGCCACGGATGCCGCTCCGTGTGGGGCCCCTTGGGCCGACGCAACCCTGCCACTCAAGAAGCACGCGAAAGCAATCAGAACCGCCCTGACTTTTACCTGCTTCACCAACTCCTCCCATATCTCATGGCAGATTTCCCCATTCGATTCACAGGGCTCAGAAGATCAACTTCAGCCAACTGCATCTGCCAGGAGATTGCCGCCCTGCGATCATTCTACCAGTAAACACACCCCAGGCGTACAATGCGCGATCAGGATGTCGCAGCGCTTGTCTTTCCAGAAGAAGAATAGTAGGATGCATTCGTCAGGCGGCTCAGAACCGGTACAACGAACGATCAAGAGAAGGAGCGGCTTATGAGAAGGGTAATCTCTATTCTGACCCTTGCGGTCTTATGTCAGGCAGGCGCTGCGTGGGCGCAGTTGGCTCCCTACAACGAAATCGGCGTGACTTGGGGCCATATCCATATGCATCCGCGCGACATGGTGAAGGAGACCATGGCTCTACTATCGCTCGGAGGGCAACTCGGAAATAACCTTTCTCCGAATGTGCCCATATACTTTCCCGGAATTCTGATCTTGCTGCAAGGCGGTCAGACGCCACCAAAAGGCGGCAGTGAAGGAACGGTCGTGGATCACATCGCATTCCGGGTGCCGAATCTCCAGGAGTCCATGG
>Ga0209343_10004964_pt1 | contig 16326 bp, 17 predicted proteins | sample RifCSPlowO2_02_FD_184026 | JGI IMG/M metagenome (GOLD analysis project Ga0209343, IMG submission 184026) | Groundwater microbial communities from Rifle, Colorado - Rifle CSP2_plank lowO2_0.2 (SPAdes) (version 2) | ecosystem: Environmental > Aquatic > Deep subsurface > Groundwater | place... | reverse complement strand
TTGATAGCAAAGGAGTTCGGTTCATTTGAAAAATGGCAGGAGGATTTCAAGGCTTGCGGAATGGCTGCGCGGGGATGGGTAATCCTCGGCCACTGCCTGTATGACGGGAAGCTCCATAATTACTGCCTGGATACCCATCACTTCAATGTGCCTGCGTGCGTTATGCCTGTGCTTGTAATGGATGTGTATGAGCATGCCTATGTTATAGACTATGGGGTGAAAAGACCCCCATACATTGATGCCTTTATGAAGAATATTGACTGGTCAATCTGCCAGAAAAGGCTTTCCAGCATAGAGAGCGGAAAGAATATATTGCAGATGGCTGCGAGTTAATAGTTTGTTGAAAAACTCAACAAACTCTGATTACACGAATAAAAGATTAGATTTCACAGATTAAAACCCATTGAAATATCTGTGTAATCGTTTTTCCTAATCTGTGTAATCAAGGCTGTTGATGCCTTTTTCAACAGCCTGTTAATAGTCAAAAGCTCAAAATGAAAGGGGTGAGTAAAATGGCTAAAGTAACACGAGAAATGGTTGAGAAGTCCGGTGTCAATGTTGAGCAACTGGTAGAGCTGTTAGTCAAGAACGCTGCTGCTGAGCTTACAACTTACTACTATTACACCATACTCCGGGTCAACTTAATTGGACTGGAAGGAGAGGGTATTAAAGAAATTGCTGAGACAGCCCGTATTGAAGACCGGAATCATTTTGAGGCTATCGTCCCCCGCATCTACGAACTCGGCGGTAAATTACCTGAGAATATGAAGAATTTCCATGACATTTCAGCCTGCCCTCCTGCCAGTCTGCCAAAGGACCCTACGGACATTAAGGCAATGTTGACGGTATTGGTGAATGCAGAAAGATGTGCAGTGCGGGGGTATACTCACATATGCAACCTAACTGCCGGCAAGGACCACCGAACTTATGATTTAGCTTTATCTATCCTTAACGAAGAAATCGAGCATGAATCCTGGTTTTCTGAATTCCTGGGCGAGGGGCCCTCTGGACACTTTCTGCGTAGAGGTGAGACTTCTCCATTTGTGTCCAAGTTCCTGAAGTAGGGTCGGAATCGGGCAAAAGGGTGTCCGACGCAAGCTCGGGCATCCTCAACAGCTCACAAAATCTATGGAGAAGCGAAGATTTAGGAAGAAAGAGCTTGAACAATACAATGGCAAGGATGGTGCATCGGCATTTATTTCCTACAAGGGAAAGATATATGATGTATCCAGCAGTTTCCTGTGGCAGAATGGAAATCATCAGGTTCTTCACAACGCTGGTGTAGATTTGACTCATAGTCTTGGGCAAGCGCCACACGGCGAGGAACTGCTTGAAAGGTTTCCGGTAGTTGGAACACTACAGGAGAATTGATTAAGGATAGGACAAATGAAGAACTTAGGAAATGAGGCGCTAAAACTTCGGGATGAAAACGGCTTTCCAGTTTGGAGCGGGTGGAGAAGACAATAGTTTAACAGAGGTCTGTCCATTTTCGGAGGAGGCATTATGCCCATACCCCGGATAACAAAAGAAGAGCTCAAGGCAAAGATGGATAAAAAAGAGGATTTGGTAATTGTGGATGCCCGGGCAGAGGATTCTTACAACCTTAGCAACCAAAAGATAAAAGGGTCAATACGCATAACCCTTGATGAACTGGAGAAAGGTATTAAAAATCCTCCTGTAGGAAAAGAAATAATTACCTACTGCACCTGAACAAACGAACACTCCAGTGCCCGTGCGGCACGGATACTTTTAGATAAAGGCCTTAAAAATGTCCGGCCTCTCCTCGGTGGATTTAATCCATGGGCAGAGGCTGGATATCCTGTTGAACCAAAATAAAGGTTTTACCCCGCATCAAAGATTTTGCTGTAGGGGTTTATTTGCAGGTGCACTCGGATGACTTTTTATTGCATCCGCTGCACACACCGTTTTTTATGGGTGCACCGCATTTCTTGCAAGGTGAACAGCCGCATGTCTGACACATATATATCACCTCCTCTGCCTATAACTATGCCACATAATCCTTGACTGTCAAGGGCTGAACTAAATAAAAGGAGGATTCCTTTAAAAAGGGGGTGTTGAAGCATATAAAAAATTGTCTTAAGCGCGGTTAAATTAAATCAAATTGATAACAAAAGGAGGAAACAGTGATGAAAAGAATTATAGCTACAATGGCAGCATTTGCAGTGCTCTTGGCATTTAATCCGGCTATCTCCTATGCGCAAAGCGCCGCAGAACATGGGAAAGAAGGATTAACACACACAAAGGAAGGAGTCGAGCATGTTAAGGAGGCTATAAAACATCTGGAGGAGTCCATCAAAGCGGGCGGCAACCCTCATGCAAAAGAGGCCCTTAAACATGCAAAGGAGGCTGTAAAGCATGCAGAGGAGGCGTTAATGCATGCAGAGCAAATATCGGGAAAAAATCCGTGCGCCAAGAATCCGTGTGCAAAAAAGAAATAGCTTGATAATTTTCCCCCATTCCCTGTTTTATACTAAGCGGGGAATGGGGTTTTATATAAGCCTTCCTTTTAGTTTTGGGTTTTTTTTCCACCGACCTTATTTTCAGTCCGATTTACAAGCCTTTTGATATTATCTGAATGTTTGAACACGATAAGGACAGCTATTATTACGGCAAGTGGGACATAGGGAATGGTTGCTTCAAACAGACTAAATAGTATGGGTATGGATACTGCCGCAATCATTGAACCAAGCGACACATATCTGAATATTGCGACTATAACTGCAAAGAGGATAACTGCTATAAGCGCCTGTAACGCGCCGATGGCTAAAAATACACCCAGCGCTGTGGCAACACCCTTGCCTCCTTTAAACAGCAAAAATATGGGGTAGATATGCCCTAAAAACACTGCAAGGCCTGTAATGCTTACTGCTGTTGGCGAGTTGCCAAAGATATAAAATGCGAGTGAGGTTATTAAAAACCCTTTAAGTATATCTCCGATAAGGGTTATAATCCCTGCTGCCTTGCCGGCAGTCCTTCCCACATTTGTTGCACCTATGTTGCCGCTGCCGGTGGTCCTCGGGTCAGGGGCCCCCATTAGCTTTGCAATAACAATACCTGTGGGTATAGAGCCTACAAGGTAGGCGATGATGGCTATTATGATTACTTCAAGATTCATATCTTTATTTTAATGCAAAATGCAAAGTGCAAAATGAAGGACATGAAAGCCGGTAGTGGCAGTCGTTCTCTTTAGATTTTGCAATTTGCAATCTTCATTTTGCAATATTTCTATAGTATCCCCTCATCAGCAAAGCTCACATATTTCCCATTGCCTATTATTAGATGGTCAAGCACTTTTATGCCAATAAGCTCCCCTGCATCCTTGAGCCTCTTGGTTATCTCCCTGTCCTCCCTGCTCGGCGCAGGGTCTCCTGAGGGATGGTTATGGACAAATATTATGCCAGCGGCAGAATCCTTTATGGCAGGATTAAAGACCTCCCTTGGATGCACAATTGAGGATGTAAGGTTCCCTTCTGAAATCAACACATCCCTTATCATCCTGTTTTTTCCGTCAAGGAGCATGGCAATGAAGACCTCTTTCTTCTTTGAGCGCATTGATTCATGGAAGTGATTAAAGACCTTCTTGCTGTTCTGGAACTGCTCTCCGTATTCTATCTTCTCCTCGGAATACCTCTTTGAGATCTCCATGGCAGCCTTTATCTGCGCTGCCTTTGCATTGCCGATGCCTTTTGTGTTTTTAATAAGCTCGGTTATATTTGCCGCTGCAACCCCTCTGAAGCTTTTATATTCGGAAATAATGGCCTTTGCATGGTCAAGGGCAGTCTTGCCCTTCGTGCCTGTCCTAAGTATTATGGCAAGGAGTTCGGCGCCGGACAATGCCTCCGGTCCGAATTTTAAAAGTTTCTCCCTCGGCCTGTCATCCTCCGGCCATTCTTTAATAGTCTGGGGATATTTGATTTCCATACGAAAACTACAATTACGAATTAAAAATGAAGAATTACGAATTGTATTGATTCATAATTCATAATTCGTAATTGATAATTGATTGCCTCACTCCACCGTCACGCTCTTTGCAAGATTCCGCGGCTGGTCAACATCAGTCCCTTTCATAACAGCGATATGATATGCAAGGAGCTGAAGGGGGACTGTTAAAAGGATTGGGGTAAGGTGATGGCTTGCGCCCGGTATTATGATTACATCGTCTGCCTTTTTTGATGCCTCGTTATCGCCTTCATTAACTACTGCAATGACCCTTCCTCCGCGCGCCTTCACCTCTTCTATATTCCCCAATATCTTTGGATATGTTGCATCCTTTGGCGCCAATACAACAACAGGCATATCCTCATCTATCAGGGCAATAGGCCCGTGCTTCATCTCGCCTGCAGGATAGCCCTCTGCATGAATATAGGAAATCTCTTTCAGCTTTAATGCGCCCTCCAAGGCCACAGGATAGCTTATGCCCCGTCCGAGATACAAAAAATCCCTTAAATGAAAGTACCTCTTTGCAATGGCCTCTATCTTTGGCTCATCAGAAAGCGCTGTTTCTATCTTCTTTGGCAGCCTCACAAGCTCCTGAATGAGCTCCTTTGCTGTCTCCCTCGTTACGCTGCCGAGTTTTATGGCAATATTTATAGAAAGGAGATATAACGCAGCAAGCTGTGTCGTGAATGCCTTGGTTGATGCAACGCCTATCTCAGGTCCTGCATGCGTATAGATAACGTTGTCAGACTCCCTCGCAATGCTGCTCTCTATGACATTGCAGATGGAAACTATTTTTGAGCCTTTTCTCTTCGCCTCTTTTACTGCAGCCAGGGTATCAAGTGTTTCGCCTGATTGGGATACGGCTATAACAAGGGTTTTTTTGTCAGCAAGCGGGTTTCTGTATCTGAATTCAGAGCCTAAATCAACCTCCGTTGGTATCCTGCAGAATTCCTCTATAAGGAATTTTCCTACAAGGGCTGCATGCCATGATGTGCCGCATGCAATAATATATATCTTTTCTATTGCCTTTAAATCCTTTTCAGCTATTTTAAAATCGTCAAATATGATGTTTCCAGTTTCTTCCGAAATCCTGCCTCTAAAGGTATCTGTCACTGCCCTTGCCTGCTCAAATATCTCCTTGAGCATGAAATGGCGGTATCCACCCTTTTCTGCCATCACAGGGCTCCAGTCTATCTCACGAGGGATCTTTTTTACCATCTTGCCGTCAATGGTCTTTATCTCTATCTCATTCTTCGTGATAGTGACGATCTCCCCATCATCCAGAAATATCATTTTCCTCGTATGGTTTAACAGGGCAGGTATATCAGATGCAATAAACCCCTCGTTATCTCCAATGCCTACAACAAGCGGGCACTCCATTCTTGCGCCAATTATCTTATCCGGCTCATCCTCTGATATAACCACAATGGCATAAGACCCCTTAACCTTTTTTAAAGTCTCTCTTACTGCATCTTCAAACCCTTTCCCTGCCTTCATTTGCCGTGATATGAGATGCGCCAGTATTTCTGTATCTGTCTCGGATTTGAATACAGCGCCCTGTTTTTTTAGCATCTCTTTTAATGGAAGGTAATTTTCTATAATGCCGTTATGGACAACAGCAACACCTGCCTCTATATGCGGATGTGCGTTCTCCTCAGATGGCCTTCCATGCGTTGCCCAGCGCGTGTGGCCTATGCCGATGTGTCCTTTGAGAGGGTGGCTATGAACCTTTTTTTCCAGATTAACAAGTTTGCCAACGCTTCGGCGCACATCCACCTTTTTAGCAGTGTCGATGATGGCAACTCCCGCGGAGTCATATCCCCGGTATTCAAGACGCTTGAGCCCGTCAAGCAATATGCTGCTTGCGTCTTTAGTTCCTATGTAGCCGACTATTCCACACATAGTAAATTCGTGGCAGAGTATCAAAGTATCATAGAGTTATAGTATAAAAACTTTGACTCTTTGATACTATGACTCTTTGCTGCTTTTTTTCAGCCCCTTCCTCTCCACCCATCCCTCAATATTTCTCTGCTCAGCCCTGCTTAGGGCAAGAGAGCCAGGTGGGACATTTTTTGTAATTGTAGAGCCTGAGCCGATATAGGCGTTCTTGCCGACTTTTACCGGCGCAACCAGTTGCGTATCGCTGCCGATGAATGCGCCGTCTTCTATAATGGTCTGATGTTTTTTTATGCCGTCGTAGTTGCAGGTTATTGTGCCCGCGCCGATATTGACATCCTTGCCGATTATCGCATCGCCGATATACGACAGGTGGTTCGCCTTTGTGCCTCTGCCGAGCCTTGATTTTTTTATTTCAACAAAATTTCCAATCCTTGCCTTGTCTTCAATAATGCATTCGGGTCTGAGCCTCGCAAAGGGTCCGATAGAGACATTCTGCCCGACTTGCGATGATTCAATAACAGAATGGCTTTTTATTACAGAGCCATCTCCGACGGATGAGTTAATTATTTTGCACCCTTCTTCTATTATGCACCTCTCGCCGATATTTGTATCACCTTCTAAAAATACATTAGGATATATGGTCGTGTCCCTGCCAATCTTTACGCCTTTATGGATATATGCTGTCTCAGGGGCAATAAGCGTAATTCCTGAAAGCATGAGTTTATTATTTATCCTCTCCCTCATTTCTTCATTCGCCTCAGATAGCTCAATGCGGTTATTGATGCCCATTACCTCAGCAGCGTTTATATGAGTAAGCGCCGCAACCCTTTTTTTCTGTTTTACAGCCATTCCTATTAAATCAGGAAGATAATATTCACCCTGTGCATTTTCTTTTTTAATCTGCTTAATGCCTGAGAATAAAAACGCTGCATCTATAAAGTAGATGCCTGTATTTATTTCACTTATCCTCTTTTCTCTTTGGCTTGCATCCTTATCTTCAACAATCTTTAATACCGTATTATTTTTACCCCGCACCACCCTGCCGTAGCCTGCGGGGTCTTCAACAATAGATGATATGAATGATATGAGCGCTTTCTTTTTGGCGTGCAGATCTAAAAGGCCAAGGATGGTCTCCCTTGTAATAAGCGGGACATCGCCTGAAAGTATCAATATATTTCCCTTCCATGCCTTAAGGCTATCTTCTGCGCATAAAACTGCGTGGCCTGTTCCGAGCTGCGGTTCTTGTTTAACAAATTGTATTTGGAATTTCTTCTGACTCCTGACTCCTGACTCCTGACTTCTGACTTCCTGCAAGGTATTTATTACCTCTTCAGCCTTATGGCCGACAATAACAACGACCTTGTCTATCCCAAGGCTCTTTACGACTTCAACAGGATAAAAAAGCATAGGCTTTCCTGCAACAGGATGAAGCACCTTTGGGATGTCGGATTTCATACGTTTGCCGAGCCCTGCTGCGAGTATAATTGATGCAATCTCTTGATTTTTCATAACACATCAAAAATATACTAACAATACTGTTGCGTCAAGGTATTTTTGGTATTATCATAGCGCCTATGAGAAGGTTTTTTGTAAAAGAGATTCATGGTACCGAAAAGGCTGTATTAATAACCGGCAAGGAACTGCATCATCTCAGGGATGTCCTTCGGCTTAAAAAAGGTGACGAGGTGATTATATTTGACGGAAAGGGACTGGAGTTTACAGGAAAGATAGAAGGTCTTGGCAAAAACGAGGCGCGGTTTATCATAGCAAAACAGCTTCACCCCTCAAAAGAAAGCGCATTTGAGATAATCCTCTGCCAGGGGCTCACAAAAGGCGAAAAGATGGAGCTCATAATCCAGAAGGCAACAGAGCTTGGTGTTTCAAGGATTGTGCCGTTTGTCGCCCAAAGGGTTGTGCCAAAATTGAAAAATGAGCAGATTGCAAAGAAAACTCAGCGGTGGCAGCATATAGCTATCGAGGCTTCAAAACAATGCGGAAGGGGCATTATCCCTGTAATAGAAGCGCCGGCAACACTCACAGAGGTTTTGAGCAGATGGTCTATGAATAAAGAAAATTATGTAAAGCTCATCCCGTGGGAAGGTGAAAAGGAACATACCCTTAAAGATATTCTGAAGGGTAATAAGCCGGCCGGCTGCATTGCCCTGATAGGCCCGGAAGGCGGATTTTCTGAAGCAGAGGTGAATCAGGCGAAGGAGAAAGGTTTCATGCCGGTATCGCTCGGGCCGAGGATACTGAGGACCGAGACAGCAGCCATAAGCATAGTAACTATTATCCAGTACGAACTCGGGGATATGGGGAGGAAGGGTTAGACCCTTGACAAGTTATACATTTTATTTTAAAGACAAAATATCTGTTTTGCAAAGCAAAACAGCCTCTTTGGCTTTAAGCCAAAGAGGATAATTAGTCAAGGGTTAGAAAAGTGTATTTCGGAAAACATTTGAAATAATTTAGAAAGTAGTATACCTTATTTAAAACAGGTTAGAGGTTATAGGTTAGAGGAGGAATATGATTATGCTCCGTGGCTCCATGACAGCCATAGTTACGCCATTTAAAGACGGGATAGTGGATGAAAAGGCATTTAAAGGCTTGATTGAATTCCAGATAAAGAACGGCACAAACGCCATTGTGCCGTGCGGGACAACCGGCGAATCGGCAACCCTTTCCTATGAAGAACATGAGAGGGTTATTGAGCTTGCTGTTGAGCAGGTCAATGGAAGAGTTCCTGTCATTGCCGGCACTGGTTCAAACTCCACTGCTGAAACCATTATGCTGACGAAACATGCAGAAAAGACAGGGGCGGACGCGGTACTCTTGATTACGCCTTATTATAACAAGCCAACTCAGGAAGGGCTTTATCAGCATTATAGGAGGGTTGCGGAAGAAGCGGATATCCCGATTATACTCTACAATGTCCCGGGGAGGACAGGTGTAAACATGCTCCCTGAAACCGTTGCCAGACTTTCGGAGATTAAGAATATAATCGGCATAAAAGAAGCAACAGGTAGCCTCCAGCAGGTAAGCGACACCATTGAGATGACAAGGAAGGGCTTTCTGGTCCTTTCCGGCGATGACTTTATAACCCTGCCCCTCTTAAGCATAGGCGGCCACGGCGTTATCTCTGTTACATCGAACATAGTCCCAAAGGAGGTAGGCCGGATGTGTCATGCGTTTTTTGATGGTAATATGGAGAAGGCCAAAAAACTCCATTACAAGCTTCAGCCCCTGCACAGGGCAATGTTTTTAGAGACAAACCCCATACCTGTAAAGACTGCCCTTGCCATGATGGGGAAGATAGAAGAGGAGTTCAGGCTCCCCCTTGTGAGGATGGGTGAGTTAAATAGAAAAAAGCTTGAGAAGGCATTAACCGGGTTCGGGGTGATATAGATGCTTAAGACCATTCTTGAGAATGCTAAATATGCTGTTATACTTGCGGTTTTATCATCCCTTGCTGCCTCGGTGTCCATATTCATCTGGGCATCTATAAAAATGTTTGTCACCATATATCACATGTTTGCGGATATAGTTTCCCCTGAGGCATCAGGGACGACTGCGCATGCAGTGGCGATACTTGATTCATTTATACTGGCGGTAATACTCTACATATTTGCCATAGCCCTGTATGAGCTTTTCATCGGGGAACTGAAACTCCCTGAATGGCTTGTAATAAAAGACCTGGATGACCTCAAGAAAAAGCTCTCAAGCGTCATTGCCCTGATGCTTGCCGTGACATTCCTTGAGCATCTGGCAGAATGGGAGGATGCGCAGGGCACTTTAATGTTTGCGGTTGCAATAGCCGTTGTGATATTCGCCCTTGTTTTCTATATGAAAATCAAGGAGAAAAAAGATGGCTGATTACACAGATTATAAAGGCAGATTACGCAGATTAAAAATCTGTGTAATCGTATCTACAAATCGGTGTAATCATTTTTAAAAAGGAGTAGGGCATGGTCAGGATAGTTGTCACAGGCGCGGCAGGCAGGATGGGGAGAAATATTATAAATGTTATAAGAGAAACTGCGGAAACAGAGCTTGCCGGCGCAGTGGAAAGGCCCGGCCATCCCGATATCGGCAAGGATGTTGGAGAAGTTTCAGGTTCCGGGAAAATAGACATTAAATTAACTGATAATTTTGAAAAGGCAGTCAAGAAGGCTGACTGTGTTATCGATTTCACCCTTCCCGAAGCAACCATGCACCACCTTGATATTGCGCTTAAAAGTAAAATTGCTATGGTCATCGGCACAACAGGCTTTTCCCATCATCAAAGGGAGAGATTAAAAGAGGTGGGAAGCCAGATGCAGATAGTTGCAGCGCCAAACATGAGCGTGGGAGTGAACTTGCTGCTCAAGGTTGTTTCTGATATGGCAAAGGTTTTGGGCAGGGATTATGATGTTGAGATAGTCGAGGCCCACCACAGGTTGAAGAAAGACGCCCCTTCAGGCACTGCAATGAGGTTTGCAGAGGTGCTTGCCCACAGCCTTAATAGAGACCTGGATAAGGCGGCGGTTTATGAAAGACACGGCATTATTGGCGAGAGGAAGCCTGAAGAAATAGGAATTCAAACTATAAGGGCAGGCGATATAGTCGGCGACCACACAATAATCTTTGGAGGCATGGGCGAAAGGATGGAGATAACACACCGCGCTCAATCCAGAGAGACATTTGCAAGGGGCGCTGTAAGGGCAGCCCTCTGGATTATAAAACAACCGAAAGGGTTGTATGATATGCAGGATGTGTTGGGATTGAAATAGAGATAGGCCAAGGTTGAGGTCAAGGTTAAGTAAAAGATTTTCTCAACCTCAATCTAAACCTTAACCTGAATTTAAACATGTGAGGTGCTTAATGAAAAAGATTTTTTTGGTTGCGAGTTTTGTATTTTCAGTCCAACTTATATCCACTTGGGCAGTTGACAATGCATTTGCCTTCCAGGGGCCTCCTGGCTGTAATCAGGATTGTGCAAGCTGCCACTCACTTTCAAAGGATGAGGCTACAAAGATGCTGAAGGCAGATGTGACGGATATAAGAAAGGCGCCAGTAGGCGGTCTCTGGGAGGTTGAGGGGTTGCAGAATGGGAAGAAGTTCATTATATATGTAGACTATGGGAAGAAATTTGTTTTGGTGGTTAATAACTTCATACCTGTAGCAGATATTGGTAAACCGCCGCAACTAAAAAAACTTGACCTTTCCAAAATACCTACAGAAGACGCTGTTATAATGGGCAATCCTAAGGCAAAATATAAGATAATTGTATTTGACGATGTTGAATGCCCATACTGCAAAAAGCTGCATGAGGAAATAAAGAAGATAATCAAAGAGAGAAAGGATATTGCATTCCTTATAAAGCTCTTTCCCCTCGACATACATCCAACGGCGTACGAAAAGAGCAGGTCAGTATACTGTAATAACAAGTCAGAAAAATTATTGGACGATGCCTTTGAAGGAAAGACCCTTCCTAAGGCAAACTGTGAAGCAAAGGTGATAGATGAAAATATAAAGCTGGCAAAAAGCCTTGGTATAAGCGGAACCCCTGCCATTATCTTCCCTGACGGGAGGCTGCTGCCCGGATATGTGGACGGCCCGGATTTAATAAAGATACTTGAAACTCCCCAATAATGCGTTATTACCCAATCTTCCTTGATATAAAAGATAAACCATGCGTTGTAATCGGCGGAGGGAATGTCGCTGAAAGAAAGGTTATATCCCTCCTTGACGCAGGCGCCAGGGTTGTTGTTATAAGTCCAGCCCTTACCCCAGCCCTTAAAAAGCTCGTCCGGGAAAAGATTATTAATTATTGCCCCAAACCCTATGAAGATGGGGATCTAAAGGGTTTTTTCCTTGCCTACAGTGCAACGGATAATTCGTCGGTAAATAGAAAGGTATTTAATGAGGCAAAGAGGGAGGGCATCCTGCTGAATGTTGTGGATGTGCCGAAATTATGTAATTTTATTGTACCCTCGGTTGTGGACAGGGGCGACCTGTTAATAGCCATCTCCACTTCGGGTAAGAGCCCTGCGCTGGCTAAAAAGATAAGGAAACATCTGGAGAGGGAATTTGGCGAAGAATATGCGGTATTTCTTGATATAATGGGCAAGGTAAGGGAGAAAGTGTTGACCCGCAGCAAGGAATCTGATACAAGTAAAAGGATATTCGAGAAACTTGTAAATTCACCACTGCTTGAATGGATAAGGAAGGGGGAAAAGGAAAAGGTAGACAGATTTCTCAAAGAGGCGCTAAAGAAAACAGGAAGGGGAAAAAGGTCAGGCCTTTGATATAAATAGTGTGAATATTATATTTTTTTACATAACTGTCATTGCGTACCTTTTTGCCACCTTTATATCCATAATCTATCTTATAATACATAATGACAAGTTTATAGGCATTGCCAATAAGGTTATACTGGCAGGTTTTGCCTCCCATACCCTTACCATTGCCAGCAGGTGGTTTGAGGCAGGGAGGGCCCCTTTTGTAAACCTCCACGAAGCCCTTTCTCTTTTTTCGTGGATGGTGGTGGTAATATATCTTTTAATCTTCCTGAGGCATAAACTTACTGTCCTCGGCGCCTTTGTTGCCCCATTTGCCCTTTTACTCATAATCACTGCGTCATTCCTTCCTAAAGAGATAATTCCCCTTGCGCCGGCCCTTGAAAGTTACTGGCTTCCCATACATGTGAGCCTTGCATTCCTTGGTAACGCCTTCTTTGCTATGACATTTTTATTTGGTATAATGTATGTGATTCAGGAACGTTACCTTAAGAGCAAAAAGGTAGGGGGGCTGTATTTTTTATTGCCTTCACTGGATATCGTGGACGAGCTTAGCTACAGGTGTCTTACATACGGTTTCCCCCTTCTTACCCTTGCCATTATTACAGGCGCCATATGGGCCGAGTATGCGTGGGGCAGTTACTGGAGCTGGGAGCCGAGGCAGACCTGGTCGCTTATTACATGGTTCTTATACGCCGCACTGATTCACGGCAGGCTTACCGTGGGCTGGCGCGGGAGAAAGGCTGCTATCTTTTCCATCATAGCTTTCTTAATCCTTGTCGGTTCTTTTGCAATAATAAAGCTTTTTTCATGGGGCGCGCATGCGGTATTCAGATAGATTAGAATAAATGCATTTAAAAACGGAATAATCAATTTTCCGAATATCAATAGACAAAATGAATTTAATTATAGTCGGTCTCAGCCATAAAACAGCACCTGTGGAGATAAGGGAAAAGCTTTCCTTCCCGTCCCAGACCATTGGAGAACCGTTAAACCGGCTGTGCACCTCTTACGGTATAAACGAAGGTGTGATTATATCCACATGCAACAGGGTTGAAATCTTTGCAGTTACGCGGGATATAGAAAAGGGGCTCTGGCAGTTAAAGAGATTTATGTCAGACTATCACAATATACCTATAGAAGGGCTGGATGAACATCTATATACCTATACATCAGAGGATGCGGCAAGACATATCTTCAGGGTTGCCTCAGGGCTTGATTCAATGGTTTTAGGCGAGCCGCAGATATTCGGTCAGGTAAAGGATGCCTACGGTTATGCACTCCAGCACCGGACCGCAGGTGTCATAATAAATAAGCTCTTCCATAAGGCCTTTTCCGTTGCAAAGAGGATACGCACAGAGACAAAGATAGGCTCCAGTGCGGTTTCCATAAGTTATGCGGCGGTTGAGCTTGCAAAGAAGATATTCGGGACTCTGGAGGGCAAGTCTGTCATGCTTATAGGGGCAGGAGAGATGGCAGAACTTGCGGCTAAACACCTCCTCTCAAACGGCGTCCAGGAGATAATTGTTGCAAACAGGACATACGAAAGGGCCATTGAGATGGCCAAGGGCTTCAACGGCACGCCAATAATGTTCAGGGAGTTCCCCCACTACCTTAAGAGGGTTGATATTGTTATTGCATCAACGGCTGCGCCGAAATATATAATCAGACCCGAACAGATAGATGAGGTAATAAAGGAAAGGAAAAACCGTTCAATGTTTTTTATTGATATCTCTGTCCCGAGAAATGTAGATCCGCTTATAAACAACATAGATAACATCTATCTTTATAATGTTGATGACCTTCAGGGCGTTGTTGAGGCAAACATGAAGGAAAGGGCAAAGGAGGCAAAGGCAGCAGAGGTAATTATTGACGAGGAGATAAAAAACTTTTACAGGTGGGTAAAGTCCCTGGATGTTGTTCCGACCATTGTGGCATTAAAGAAAAAAATTGAGGATATAAGAAAGGGCGAGGTTGAAAAGGCATTGTCAGGGCTTAATGGTTTGCAGGAAAAGGATATCCAGGTGATTGATGCTATGACAAAGGCCATTGTAAATAAAATAGTTCACGACCCGGTGACACACCTTAAAAAAGAGGCAAATAAGGTTGAAGGTGATTTTTACATAGAGGCGGCAAGGCGGTTGTTTGATTTGAACACGGAAGAGGTTGAGGTGGAGAAGAAGATAGAAGAGGGGTCATAAGGATAATTACTAATTTCCAATTTTCAAATTGCAAATCCCGCTTAACCGGACAAACAAACAACAGTGGCTAAATATAACATAGCACGAGGGGATAAATTTTGAAAACTTTTAGATTAGGCACACGCGGCAGCCAGCTTGCCCTATGGCAGGCAAACTGGGTAAAATCAGAGATAGAAAAAAAGAACCCGGGCATTGCTGTAGAGATTGTAAAGATAAAGACCACAGGAGACAAAATCCTTGATGTCCCCCTCGCAAAGGTAGGCGGCAAGGGTCTTTTTGTAAAGGAGATAGAGGAGGCGCTGCTGAGTAAGAGGATTGACCTTGCTGTCCACTCCATGAAGGATGTGCCAACAGACCTGCCAAAAGGGCTGCACCTTGCGGCAATTACAGAAAGGGAAGACCCGAGGGATGCGTTTATAAGTCAGAAGTCAGAAGTCAGAAGTCAGAAGTCAGAAAAAAAGATTACATTTAAAATTCAAAGATTCAAAGACCTCCCTCAAGGGGCAAATGTAGGCACAAGCAGTCTTAGAAGGTCAAGTCAGCTTTTAAGTCTCCGTCCTGATTTAAAGATATCTCAACTGAGAGGCAATCTTAATACAAGATTGAAAAAATTGGATGATGGCGGGTTTGATGCCATTATTCTGGCTGCTGCTGGTGTAAAGAGGCTTGGATGGTCTGACAGGATAACTGAATATATCCCGCCGGAGATAAGCCTTCCTGCCATAGGCCAGGGGGCGCTCGGCATAGAAACAAGGACAGACGATAAAGAAACAAATGCCCTTATTGTATTTTTTGACCACAGTCCTACTTCCATCTCTGTTAGGGCAGAGAGGGCGTTTCTCAGAAGGCTTGAGGGAGGGTGCCAGGTACCCATTGCTGCCTACGGGGAAGTTAAGGATGAGAAGATGAATCTCGTTGGACTCGTTGCCTCCACGGACGGGAAAAAGATTATAAAAGACTCCATTGCTGGTACTGTTGACAGAGCCGAGGCCCTTGGAGTGGAGCTTGCTGAAAAACTCCTGAAGATGGGGGCGTGGGACATACTTAAGGAGGTTTATAAGGTTGCGCCTCCTATGCAGGGCGGAGCGCATTGATATGTTTTGTGTTAAGAATGTTTAGCCAAATATCAACATTATTTTAACCTTCATAAGATAGAATAAATCATAGTTATTTTGTAAAAAGGTTTGGCAGATAGGAATTAAATAGTGTAAACCACCGCGCACCTTTATTCCTCCACTGAGCGGAGAAGTAAGGATGAGGGGTGGTTTAATGATTACAGGGGAATAGTATGGCTAAAGGCATGGTATATCTTATCGGAGCAGGTCCGGGGGCCCCCGGACTTATTACACTTAAGGCAATAGAGTGTATAAAAGAGGCGGATGTGGTTGTGTATGATTATCTTGCAAATAAAAAATTTCTTGAGTATGCCAGAAAGGGCGCAGAGATTATTTATGTCGGCAAGATAGGCGGAGCCCATACACTGCCGCAGGATGAGATAAATAAGCTCATTATTAAAAAAGCGCAAAAGGGAAAGATTATTGCAAGGCTTAAAGGGGGCGATCCGTTTATATTCGGCAGGGGGGGAGAAGAGGCTGAGGAGATTATTCAGGCCGGTATTGATTACGAGGTTGTCCCGGGCGTTACTGCTGGTGTTGCCGCGGCTGCGTATGCAGGTATACCGCTTACGCACAGGGATTTTACAACAACGGTTGCCTTTATCACAGGCCATGAAGACCCTATGAAAGATGAGTCAAATATCTACTGGGATAAGATTTCAACCGGTATTGGAACGCTTGTATTTTATATGGGCATCGGAAATCTTGAGCCGAATATGAAGAAACTGATGGAGAATGGCAGGAGCCCTGATACGCCGGTTGCGCTCATCCGCTGGGGCACAACATCTAATCAGGAGACCATTATCGGGACTATAAAAGATATTGCGGAAAAGGCGAAACAGGCAAATTTCAAGGCGCCTGCCATAACTGTGG
>Ga0209343_10004963_pt1 | contig 16327 bp, 18 predicted proteins | sample RifCSPlowO2_02_FD_184026 | JGI IMG/M metagenome (GOLD analysis project Ga0209343, IMG submission 184026) | Groundwater microbial communities from Rifle, Colorado - Rifle CSP2_plank lowO2_0.2 (SPAdes) (version 2) | ecosystem: Environmental > Aquatic > Deep subsurface > Groundwater | place... | reverse complement strand
CTCTGGCCCTGGTCAGTATTGGTGTGGTGCGCGAACTTTTGGGCGTGGGCGCGATTTTTGGCCTCCAGCTGTTTGAGCCAACGCTGGCCGCTATCATCATGATCCTGCCGCCGGGTGCTTTCTTAACCATTGGCTGTCTCATGGCCGCGCTCAATAAACTGGAGAACAAGGTGCTCTAACATGGAATTATTCGGTATATTTTTCTCGGCGCTCCTGATTAACAACATCTTGTTAATCCGCTTTCTCGCGCTGTGCTCGTTTTTTGGCGTTTCCACCAAAATCGACACAGCAGTCGGCATGAGCTTTGCCGTGGTCTTTGTCATGACTATTTCCTCGGCCGTCTCCTGGATTATTTATCACTTTATCTTGTCGCCGTTTCACCTGGAATTTCTGCGTACCGCGTCCTTTATCCTGACCATTGCCGCGCTGGTCCAGCTGGAGGAGCTGTACTTAAGGAAAATGATCCCGGCGCTGTACCGCGCCATGGGCATTTATTTGCCGCTGATCACCACTAACTGCGCCATCCTGGCCGTGGCCTTCCTGGCCATTGATTACCGCTTTGGCTTTTTGTCGGCCATGGTTTATTCGCTGGGCGTGTCAATCGGTTATTCACTGGCCATTGTCTTGTTTGCCTATGTGCGCGAGCGCCTGGCCCTGGCGCCGATTCCCAAATGGTTTCAAGGCTATCCAATTGCTTTTATTACTGCTGCGCTGATGTCGCTGGCATTCTTGGGTTTTACGGGCATGTTTGGGTTATAACATGGATATATTGCTCCTATCAGTTATAGTATTGGGTGGGTTGGGTTTTATCTTCGCGGCTCTCCTGGCTCTGGCTGCGGATTATTTCCGCGCGGCGGAGGATCCGCGTATTGTTAAAATTCTGGCGATCTTGCCTGGTACCAATTGCGGCGCCTGCGGTGTCGCTGGCTGTCGCGCTTTTGCCGAAAAATTGGCCGCTGCCGCTGGCGATGTTTTGGTCAGTGGCTGTGTGTCAGGCGGCGTGACCGTAGTTCAGAAACTAGCCGAGCTTATGGGAGTGGCACAGCCGACCGATGCACATAAAAAAATTGCCGCGGTCCACTGCTGGGCCAAAGTTGATCAGCGCCAGGCCTTGGCGCGTTATAGCGGAGTCATGACCTGCCAGTCCGCGAATTTGGTAGCTGGCGGCGGCCTGATGTGCCGCTACGGTTGTCTGGGTTACGCTGATTGCGTACTCGTTTGTCCCTTTGACGCGATCAAGATGGAGCAGGGCTTGCCGGTAGTTGACCCGGACCGCTGCACTAGCTGTGCTCTGTGCGTAGCAGCCTGCCCCAGACAGATCATTGATATTATTCCCTTTACCAAACGCGTGATTGTAGCTTGTTCTTCGCGCGACAGCGGCGCCGTGACCAGAAAAAATTGTCCGGTTGGCTGTATCGCTTGCAAAATATGTGAAAAGGAAGTGCCTGAAATTTTTAAAGTAATTGATAATTTGGCCAGGATTAATTATAATAAACCAGGTGAGTCTGGAACGGAATGTGAGGTGGCTATTAACAAATGTCCAACAAAATGTATCGTAAAGCTCTAATTACTGTCGCCTTACTGGTTCTTATTATCATTGCCGCGTTGGCTATGGGCAGGGCGCCTAAGAAAGTAGAGACAACGGGGGGGGGCCCTTTTACGGTCATTGATTTTACTTTGGAGGCTTTGGATGGTAAGGTCTATACTTTGTCTGACTATAAAGATAAGGTCATATTTTTAAACTTCTGGGCCACCTGGTGCCCGCCTTGCCGGGCCGAGATGCCGTCAATGCAAAAATTATTCGAGTCCTGGGATAAGAAGAAGTTTGTTATGCTGGCGGTTAATATGCGGGAAAGTGAAGACAAGGTCAAAGCATTTATCGAAAAAAACGGCTATAGCTTTCCGATCTTGTTGGACAGAAATGGCGAAGTTGGCAATAAATATAAAGTGCACGGCATCCCGGCCACGTATATTATCAGTGATGGAGGGCAGAGTATCGTTGGAGTGGTCGGAGCAAGGGAGTGGACTATGGCAGAGATGCAAGACGTTGTCCAATGAATTTAGCCATTGCTTTTGCCGGTGGTTTCCTGGCTTTTTTTTCTCCTTGTTTTTTGCCGCTGATCCCGGCTTATTTAATTTATATCACCGGTTTATCTTTTGAAGAAATAAAAGGGGCCCGGCTGACGACAATCGTTCATTCTCTTTTGTTTATACTTGGTTTTACCATTGTGTTTACATTATTTGGTCTGGCAGCCAGTTTAATCGGTGATTTACTCTATGATTACAAAGATGCTCTACGTATTGTAGGTGGCAGCTTAATTGTTTTGCTTGGCTTGTACTTAATGGGAATCATCAGGCTGCCTTTTCTGGACATCGAACGAAAAATCAGCTTAGCCAGGAAACCAGCCGGCTATCTTAGTACAATTTTTATTGGCATGGTCTTTGCCATGGGCTGGTCGCCGTGTGTTGGCCCGATATTAGCCGGAATCCTGGTCTATGCCGCGGAGGCTGAGACAGCGGGTAAGGGAGCTTTGATGCTGGCGGCTTTTTCCCTGGGGCTTGGCCTGCCGCTTTTCCTGGTTTCTTTAGCGGTTAACTTTTACCTGTCTTTTATCAAAAAAATTGAGAAATACCTGGGCCTGATTCATTTTGTTTGCGGGGCTTTTTTAATAATTGTGGGGATTCTCCTTATTAGTAATTATTTACAAAACATTTCTGTCTGGTTAATTGACGCGACGGGTTACAAGGGGATATAATAAATATATGGGGCACTTTAAATTTTCAAAAACAAATATCGAGGGAATATTAATAATCGAAGCCAGGGCTTTTGCCGATGCTCGCGGGTTTTTTATGGAAACGTACAATCAGGGCAATTTTGCAGAAGCCAATTTTAATGAAAAGTTTGTCCAGGATAATCTTTCCCAATCGTCCAGGGGTGTGTTGCGCGGGATGCATTATCAGATCAATCCCAGCCCGATGGGCAAACTGGTGAGTTGTGTTAAGGGGAAGATTTTTGATGCCGGAATAGATGTTAGAGCCGGTTCTGCTACCTTTGGTAAATGGTGTGGTGAAATCCTTTCTGATGAAAACAAAAAAATGCTTTATTTCCCCCCTGGAATTGCTCACGGTTTTCTATCTTTGGAGGATGATACTATTGTGGCTTATAAATGTACCGGGCTTTACAGTAAAGAGAATGAGACGGCTATGGCCTGGGATGACCCTGACGTCGCGGTAGCCTGGCCGGTAGAGCAGGTTGGCGGTAAAGTAGTACTATCAGATCGCGATAAGGTTCAGCCTCGCTTAAAAGATGCGATTAAATTTTAAACAATTGCCTGGTATTTTTAGTTGTCTCTTCCGCGACTTCTTCAACCGTTAACCCTTTAATTTCCGCTATTTGTTTCGCGACCTCTGCGACATAGGCCGGTTCATTCCTTTTGCCCCGGAAGCTTTGCGGGGCGAGGAAAGGGCAGTCAGTTTCGATCATGATCCGCTCCAGCGGGATCTCTTTGGCCGCTTGCCTAATCGAATGAGCTTTCGGAAAAGTAATATTTCCGGTAAAAGAGATGTGCAGTCCAGTGTCTAACGCTTGCTTCGCCAGTTCCATATCACCATTGAAGCAATGAAGGACCCCTTGTAGCTTACCCTGATTTTCTTCATGAATGATTGCTAAAGTATCCTTGGTTGCTTCGCGGGAGTGGATAACCGCCGGCAAATTAAGCTCCTGCGCGAGCTGGAGGAATTTCCGGAAAATTTCTTTCTGCCTTTCGATCGGCGACAGCCTGTAATGGTAGTCTAAGCCGGTTTCGCCGACAGCAATGATCTTCTTTTCTTTCGCCAAAGCGCGAACTCTCTGCGCGATTTCATCTTCCCAGCCCGAGGCATCGTGAGGGTGAAGGCCGTAAGCGTTAAAAATATACCCGGGAAATTCCTCCGCCATTTTTAATGAAGTAGCCAGCGCATTATCATCCAGGGCAATATTGATAATAGCTGAGAGATTCGCAGCTTTGGCCCTGTTAATAACTTCCGGCAGGTCGATCTTAAGTTCCGGAAAGGTTAAATGAGCATGGCTGTCTATAAACATTCTGTTATTTTCTTGTAAACCTTTTGAATCGGGAGGTGATGCTTCTTGGCAATCTTTTTATAATCTTCATACTCTGGGGCTATAGTCATAACCTCTTGCCCAAGAGAGCCGACTTTGACTTTAATCTTTCCATATTTAGTTTTAACCGTTTTGAACTTCCGGCTAAGCTTTTCGCGGGGGACCAAAAATATCCTGGTGCCGAATGTGGTAGTCAGGTTAAAAATTCGGGTGACGATTGCGTCACGCTTGTCCGGTTCGCATAAAACAGTCAGCGCGATTCCCTGTCTCCCTTTTTTCATCGTCACCGGAATCGTGTAGGCGTCCAGGGCGCCGGCTTTCATCAGCTTTGAGATAACATTGCCGTAGCTTTTTGGGTTAAGATCATCGATATTGGTTTCGATCTGCACGATTGTATCTCTCGTCGATAAAATGAAGGATTCACCGATATATACCCTGAGAAAATTGACCAGAGAGGGGTAAACCCTTGAGCCGGCTCCATTGCCGGTAGTCTCAAGTTTTAATCTGGGCATATCAATAAAGTCTGAGGCAATGGTGGTGATGATTGCGGCTCCGGTGGGTGTAACCAGTTCACCCTTAATTCCGCTGCTGTAAATCGGCACCCCGGTTAAAAGTTCGACTGTGGCCGGGGCAGGGATGGGTAATATTCCATGGGCGCACTTGATTGTGCCATGGCCCGTGGGAATGGGAGAGCAATAAACTTTCTCAATGCCCAGCTTTTCCAGACCAATGGCTGTGCCAACTATATCAATGATGGCATCAACCGCGCCGACTTCGTGGAAATGAATTTTACTGATTGGTTCGCCATGGACTTTGGCTTCTGCTTCTGCCAGCCTTTTAAATATTCTGGAACTTAATTGCTTAACATCTCGGCTTAATTTGGTTTGATTGATGATCTTAAGGATGTCTTTAAGGTGACGAGGGCTCTTCTCTCTTTCAGTCTTTATGTTTAGATGTGTGCCGCTGACTAAGCCTCTTTTTGTTTTGGTAACGAGTAACGAATAATGCAAAACACCAAGCTTTTTTAGTTCATTTTTGAGGAAAGAGAGTTCAAGCCCAGCATCAATTAGTGCGCCCAAGACCATATTGCCCGCTATTCCAGAGGAGCAATCAAAGTAGGCTGTTTTCATTTTAAAATTGTGTAGGCCATGACTGCTGCGCCAAAGCCGTTGTCAATATTAACGACGGCTACTCCGGGGGCGCAAGAGTTCATCATGGTTAAGAGCGCGGATAGGCCTTTAAAGTTCGCGCCATAACCAACACTGGTTGGCACGGCGATTACCGGTTTGTCAATTAGTCCGCCGATAACTGAGGGGAGAGCTCCTTCCATGCCGGCAACAACGATGATGACTTTAGATTGATTAATCTTGTCTAGATTATTAAAGAGGCGATGAATACCGGAGACACCAACATCAAAAATCCTTTCAACGTTCAAGCCTAGAAATTCTGCGGTAACCGCGGCTTCTTCAGCCACGGGTAGGTCGGCGGTCCCGGCGGTAATTATCGCAACCCTGTGTTCAGTGCTCTGTGTCCTGCGCCCTGTGCTCTTTGCCACAATCCTCGCAGCCTCATAATATTTAGCTTTTTTAAACACTTTTTTGATTGCCAGGTAAGCATTCTTATCGGCGCGTGTAGCCAAAACATCATGGCCATGATTGACTATTCGTTTGGCGATCATAGTGATTTGTCGCGGAGTTTTGCCGGGGCAATATATTACTTCGGGAAAGCCTTTGCGCATCTGGCGGTGATGATCAATTTTTGCAAAGCCGATATCTTCATATGGCAGATTTTTCAGCTTGGAATAGACCTCTGCAACGCTGATTTTCTGCTCTTTTAGCTGTTTGAGGAGCTTTTCGATGTCCATTAGATGTTATTATACCACAAAGGATTATTGGATAAGGCTGCGCAGGAGTTTCAGATTCATCAGATCTTCCCGCATTTCCGGGTCTTTTGGTGTTTCCAGAACCATCGCTATGTTTTCAAATCTCTTATCATTCAGCAATAAGCGAAAGGCCCCTTGGCCAATGGTCCCTTGGCCAATATGCTCGTGACGATCTTTGCGCGAGTCCCCCACTGTTTTTGAATCGTTCAGATGAAAGGCCAGCAGTTTTTCTAAGCCGATAATTTTATCAAATTCGTCCCAGCACTGTTTGAAACCGGCCGCCGATTTTATATCGTAGCCGGCCGCATAGGCATGGCAGGTGTCAAAGCAAATACCGAGTCTTTGCGGCTCTTTGATCCCGTCAATAATTCCAGCCAACTCTTCAAAATTGCGGCCAAGGTTTGTCCCTTGTCCCGCGGTTGTTTCCAGCAGTATTTTAACTTTGTAGCCCCTGGTTGATTTAAATAAACCGCTAATGTTTTTGACAACGTTCTTAATGCCGACATATTCGCCTTGGCCAAGATGTGAGCCGGGGTGGAGGACTATAAAGGGGAGCCGCAAAGTTTCACAGCGTTCCAGCTCATCCAGCATAGACTTCATCGAGTTGGCATGGTTTTTTGGATCAGTTGAGGCTAAATTAACTAAGTATCCAGCGTGAGCAAAGACAAAGATTCCGGTCTGTTTTTGCAGTTTAATAAACCTGCTGATCTCTTCTTTTGGGAGCGGTTGGCTGAACCATTGGTTGTTATTTTTAACAAATATTTGGATGGCGGTACAGCCAATGCTCTGGCCGCGTTCAATCGCTTTATCAACTCCGCCGGCAATGGACATGTGGGCACCGAGTAGTCTCATTTAGAGTTTTCTTCCATCCGCGCCCTAATCTTCTTTTCAAACCCAATATCTTTTGGTTCGTAATATTTTCTCTTGGCGGTTAAGTATTCCTGTTCAACATGACCGCCTTCGTAGCTGTGGGCATATTTATAGCCTTTCCCTTTGTCCATTTTCTTTTCACCCTCATATACAGCATTTTGTAAATGTTTGGGAACAGCTAAAGTTGGGTTTTCTTTCACATCTTTTAGAGCGGCATCGATCCCCACATAGGTGGAGTTGCTCTTGGGGGCGGTGGCGACATAGACCGCGGCTTGGGCGAGGGGGATCCTGGCCTCCGGCATACCGACAAATTCGGCAACCTGCATGGCAGAATTGGAGATGACTAACGCCAACGGATCCGCGTTGCCCACATCTTCGGACGCACAGATCACTATTCGGCGGGCAATAAACCTTGGATCTTCGCCGACGTAAATCATCTTGGCCAGATAATAGAGCGTAGCGTCCGGATCCGATCCGCGCATCGATTTAATAAATGCCGAGATAGTATTGTAATGACCTTCGCCTTTTTTATCATAAACCACCGCTTTTTTTTGGATAGATTCTTCGGCGACTTTAAGGGTAAAGTGGATGAGCCCATTTTTGTCCGGTTTGGTGGATAAGGCGCCAAGTTCCAGGGCAGAGAGCGCCCGTCTGGCATCACCATCTGAAAGTTTGGCCAGATGCTCCAAAGCACTCTTTTCCATTTTAATTTTTTGCTTGCCCAGCCCTCTTTCCTTATCTGCCAGGGCAAGGGTAATAATAGTTTTTAGATGATCAACCGATAATGGTTTTACCTCAAACATGTTGGAGCGGGAGACCAGGGCTGAATTAACGTAAAAGAAAGGATTCTCTGTCGTCGCGCCGATTAAAATCATGTTTCCTTCTTCAACATCGGGGAGCAGGGCATCCTGCTGTAGTTTGTTGAACCGGTGAATTTCGTCCAGAAAGAAAATAGTCTTGGTTTTATAATGCTTTATCCTATCTTTGGCTTCAAGGCTGACGCGGCGAACATCTTCAACCTTGGCGATCGAAGCGTTGAGCCATTCAAAATGGCCTTGAGTTGAATTAGCGATAACTCTGGCAATGGCGGTTTTGCCGGTTCCGGGAGGGCCAAACAGGATAACCGAGGCAACTTTGTCTGTTTCGATCAAGCGGCGCAGCAGCTTATCTTTGCCGATAATATGTTCTTGTCCCACAACGTCATCGATGGTTCTGGGAGCCAGGCGATGGGGCAGCGGAGCGTTTTTATCCTGATAGTCCTTTAAATTGGCATCAAAGAGATCCATAAACCAATTATACTACTGTTTTTCGATTAAGACGATTAAATCTTCGGCAATTTTGGCAAGTTCGGTGGCTTTTCCTTTGGTTAAAGATGATGGGGTAAAGCGGATAAGATCACATTCGTCATTGAAATCTTCTACCTGCTTTTGGATCTCTTCCGAAATACCTTTCTTGCTTAATATCTCTCTTAATGAATCAGCGGTAACTCCAGCTGATGAAAAATGATATTTGTCCCCCAGATATTTGGTTGTGGCGGTAAAAATCTCCCCAATAAATTCTTTTAATTTGTTTGCATTAATAAGATTGTACGATCTGCGAAGCTTTTTTTTCGCGACTTTTAAAGCGCGTCTGGCCGGGTCAATGGCGCTGGCAGTTTGATATCTTTTGACGGCCCAAACTCCCAGCCCGACTAAAGCGACAACAATTAAGCCAATCCACAGATAAATCGAAGCGATGATTATTATGATAAATCCGCCAATCTTATTCCAGGGAATATTAATATCTACTGTCCCCTGAGCTTTATCATCATCCAGGTTCTCAGTATATTCATTTGGTAAAGGTACGGACGAAGGTGTGACTTGTATGGGAGTTGCTTGACTGGTTAAGCGCACATATTTATTTTGTGAGGGATCAAAATATGAAAAGGTAAAAGGTGGGAGGGTGAAGCTTCCTTCTTTAAGCGGGATCAGAACAATTTCAAATGATTTGCTGCCGGAAATATTAGTGCTGTTTTTGTCGAGTTTTTCTTCTGCGGCGGCTGAGATCTTTCTAAATTCTTTGGGGACTTTACATTGAGGTTCGCTGATAGTTTGAATGTTTCCCTCTCCCCAGACCTTAGCGGTGAGCTGTAGAGGTTTGCCGCGTTCTATAGTGGTTTCTTTGGCCCACACCTGCATTTTGTACCGTCCGACCAATCCGGCAAAGTCCTCCGGCTTGCCGTCTTCCGGCAGCGGCAGGACAGTGATCTCAATTGGATTGGTTTTAAAGGTTTGTGGGTTGGAAAACGGGTCTGTTTGGGCCGTCAGACTGGCCGAGCCAATGGTGTATTTTCCCGGTGAGGTAGGAAACAGGGCGGTGCGAAAGTCTTGCGCCAGGTAGCGATAGCCATCCAGCTCTACTTCACGTAATCGTTGGCTTACCGGTAATTGAATTGACCAGAAACCGGTTGTGTTTGGCGGTGCAAAAGACGGTTGTTGAAATAAATTTACTCTGCGATAAAAGGAAAAAGTTAAAAGAACAAGTTGGTTGACATAGGCAGAGCGTCTGTTCACTTTGCTTAATACTTTAACCGGATCTTTGACCGGTTGGCTCTGTCTGAAATGGGGAGGAGCAAAGTTGAAGAAATCATCATCCCGGAGTAAGGGGAAGCTCTGACGTTGTTGTGCTTGTTGTTGCGGCTTGTTGCCCGTTGCTTCCGTGACAGTGATATCAATGGGATTACTGGTCAAGGTTTGCCCGTTGACGTTAATGTTGGCGGCGCCAATATGCGCTTGACCAACCTGGGTGGGCTGGAGAGTATAGGTATATGATTTTTCCGCGCTCATCTGGCCGTTGACGATCGAAATATTGGAAGATTGGGATGTAGATATGATTTGTAAATTGGAGAAGCTGGGCAGGGCAGGGCTTGGTGCGTTGTTGGCTCCTGATCCGGCGACAGTTAAAGTATATGAAACAACATCATCAAGCGCGACTGAAGTTTTATCCACCCTCGCAGTGAATTGAGTGTCACCATAAGCGGCAAAACCCAAACAGCAAATAATCATTGCCAAAATTACTTTTCGCATCACCAATCTTTGCCTTTCCCGGCTCCCAGTCCTTGGCCCTCTTTCTTGTCCTTATGCTTCTCTTTATTTTCGAGCGCTTTTAATATCCTTTCGGCATCTTGTTCATTCATTTGGCCCGGCTTATTTTGTTTTTGATCCTGTTGATCTTTATCCTTGTCTTTATTTTTGTCCTTGTCTTTTTTGTCATCCTTTTTAGGCGGAGGTTCTTTGAGTAATTTTTTGGCCAGTGCCAGGTTGTCTTTGGCGTCTTTGTCATCAGGCTCAATTTTAAGCGCTTCCTCATAAGCGTCGATGGCCCCCTGGTAAGCTTGTTGCTGGAAATAATTGTTGCCTAAATTATAAAAGGCTTTTTCTTTTAAACCGGCCGATTTGGCTTCCTGCGTCAACGCCGCGAAAACTCTTTGGCTCTCTTCAAACTCACCCAGTTTGTAAAATGAGTTACCGAGATTGAATTTTGTTTTATTGTCTTTTGGTTGTCCCTTTAATATTTTACCGTATTCCTGGCCGGCTTTATAAAACAGCTTCTGATTGTAAAGATCGTTGGCTTTATTAAGCTCCGAACGCAGGGGCAGGGCAAAACAAAGTTTAAAACTCAAAATTAAAAAGGTAAAAATAAGGAAGACTATTTTATTTCTCATCTCTGCGCTCCGAGATTAACATTTCTGTAATGAGACAAGCAAGGCTTAAAAAGATAAAGATTTGAAAACGGTCGTGATATTGGAAAGCGAGTGAATTTTTTAGGTGCTGCTTGGGCAGGGAGCTGATGGCCGCAAAGAGTTTTTGAAAGCCACTTCTCCCTTCCGTTATCATAAAGGCTTTGCCTTTGGTCTTTTTGGCCAGTATTTCCAAAAGTTCTGGATTGGTACGAGTTAAGATAACGTTGCCGTCATCATCTTTCTTTACTCCGTTTTCTTTGCCGTCTTTATCCAGCGCCGGGATGGTGGCGCCGTCCAGCGAGCCGATGCCAACCGCGTAAATGCTGATCTTATTCTTCGCGGCATTGTCGGCGGCCGCAATTGCGCTGCCATCCAGCTCTTCACCGTCGGTTAACATGATGATTGCCTTGCTATTGCTTGATTTGCCAAAGGCTTTGATAGCGGTATTGATGGCCTTACCGATATTGGTGCCGGGATTGGGGATTAATTCAGTGTCAATTGAACTTAAAAATAGTTTAATCGTATCAATGTCATTGGTTAATGGGCATTGGATAAAGCTGGTCCCGGCAAAAGCAACTAAGCCGACCCGATTGCCAGCCAGTTGGTCTAAGAGCAGTGCCAGCGATGCCTTGGCATTCTCCAGTCGGTTAGGCGGCAGATCTTTGGCCAGCATGCTTCGCGAAGTGTCTATAGCAAAAATAATATCGATACCCTGGCGGCCGGATACCGCCTCCTTCTTGTCCCATTGCGGCCTGGCCAGTGCCAGGACCAAGAAGAAAATTGCCGCGATAAAGAGGGCAATCTTAAAAATATGTTTACTGCTGTCCCAATGCCGGAGCATCAGCGCCTTCAGGTCATTGGGGAACAGTTGGCCCAACAGCTCCTGACGTTTTTTATAAAGAAATATTTCCAAAAATATCCCCGCGATTACCAGTAAGAGCCACCATAAGTATGCCGCATTACTAAAGATCATAAGTTTAAGGGGCTAAACCCCAGATTAATATCTGGGGAATTTTTCCTCATAGATTCCCCACAATTTATTGTGGGGTAGCAGTTTTTTTTCATTACGGCACTTTCCTTAAATAAAAGCGCCTAACAGTGAATTCAAGGAGTAAAAGCCAAAAAGCGGGAAAAGCGAACCAATAAAAACGTTCTTCAAATACAAACATATCTTTGGGGCTGAATCTTGATTTTTCCAATTGATTAATCTTATCGAAAACTGTGTGGAGTTTGCCAATATTGCTGGCAATAAAATAATCGCCTTCGCTTATAGTGCCGATCTCCTGTAAGCCCTGTTCATTCATTTTGGTCAGGAAAAGTGAGCCGTCAGGATTGCGGGCATAAAATTCCCGGCCAAACTGATCTTTGACCTTAATGGGAGCTCCTTTGGGATCGCCGATGCCGATTGCATATATCTTAATCCCCATGGCCCGGGCTAATTTGGCCGCGGTTTTGGGATCAATCTCTCCGGCGTTGTTATCGCCGTCGGTTAATAATAGAATAACCCGACTTTTGGCCTGTGAATATTTTAGACGATTAACACAATTGGCCAAAGCCATGCCAATCGCTGTTCCGTCTTCCGCCAGGCCAATGTAGACGTTGTCAAGATAATCGATCAGGGTGCGGTGGTCGGTAGTCAGCGGGCATTGGACGTAACTTTGACTGCCAAAGACAACCAGTCCGAGTCGGTCATTGGGCCGGCCGTTGATAAATTTGGTTAAAACCTCTTTGGCGGCGGCAATGCGATTGGGTTTAAAATCTTCGGCGTTCATACTGCTGGAAATATCCAGGGCAACCATAATATCCACGCCAGAGCGATTGCTGGTATCGGATATAAAGCCCATTTGCGGTCGCGTCAGCGCCAGGATCAGCAATAATAATGCCGCCAGGCGCAGCAGCAGCGGCAGGTTGGCTTTAAATTTTAAATTTGGCAGGTTGCCGGAAAGTTTAGAGCCAAGGTCCGGATGATACAATGTCGCCGGCTTTTGTTTCTTAAGATAATAGTATAGAAACGGCAGAGGAAATATTAATAATATAAGAAGTAAATTATTAAAGTGCATTTTTATGGCAATCCCGTATAATCCGGATCGACTCGTCTTTTTTGAGTTTCATTTCCGAGAGTGCGGGCTTAAACTTGGCAAATTTAACCAGATCACATTCGCTTAGATAATGATCAAGGCGCTTAACTTTGTCATAATCGCGCTCAACGCGTTCAAGCTCCTCTATAAGTTCAAACGAGGTCTTTTCCAGTGTATCAATACGATAGTTTTGTGCCAAGAATTCACGCACAATCTCTGTAATTATAAAATAATATTCTTTCAAAGCTTTTCTGTCGAAATATTCCTCCGGGTTAATTTGTTCCAGGGCTTCCAGGGCGATTATGTGAAAGGGGTGGGCGGGGGTTAATTTAACCGTTACGGGTTTCTGCCTTTTTGACACCAGGTAAAGGTAATAGGCGATGGCAGCCAACCCCAGGAAGAGAGAAAAAAAATATAAAAACGTCCACAGATCAAGAACGTAGAATATCCCTTTAATATCTTTTAGCTGTTCAGGCATTAGTGTTTGAGCCTTCTTTCCCGGGCTTTAAAGAATTTTGTCAGGGGAAGCGCGTAATTGCCGTCGGTTGTTAACTCGAGATTATCCAGACTAAGCGATCTAAAGAAAGTTTTCAGCTTGTTTGTTTCATTTTGGCTGTGGTTTTTGTATTTTTCGGTGATAACGGCGTCTGACAAGTCTATCCGGTAAATATTGCCGGTCTCCGGATCTTCCAGGTCGACTAAAGAAAGTTTTGGCAGCTCTTTTTCAAAGCGGTCCTTGATGATGATCGGAATCACATCGTGATGCTTGGATAGAACCCGGATCGGTTTTTCAAAATCTATATCGAAGAAATCGGAGATGATAACGGTAACGGCGTTTTTTTTGCAGACCCGGTTCAGGTAGCGCAGCGCTTGCGGCAAGTTGGTTTTTTTACTTTCACGCTTAAAGAATAATATTTCCCTGATAACTCTCAAGACATGTCTTTTACCTTTTTTGGGAGGGATATATTTTTCAATTTTGTCGGAAAACATGAGCAGGCCGACCAGGTCGTTATTCTTGATGGCAGAAAAAGCGAGGACGGCGGCAATCTCAGCGGCGGTTTCGTTTTTGCTCTGTTTAACCGAGCCAAAATCCTGGGAAGCGCTGATATCGACGACCAGCATCAAGGTTTGCTGTCGTTCCTCAATGAATTTTTTAACATAGGGGTGGCCCAGTCGGGCGCTGACGTTCCAGTCGATAAAACGTATATCATCGCCGGGGATGTATTCACGGACTTCGTGGAATTCCAGACCCTGGCCCTTGAAGACGCTCCGATACTGGCCAGCGAAGAGTTGGTTGACGGCCTTGCGGGAGCGGACTTCGATCTGTCGGATTTTCTTGTAAACAGACCGGTCCAGCACGATTTATGGCACCTCTATAGTATTAAATATTTTTTGGATAATTGATTCCGGGGTTTGTTCTTCGGCCTCGGCCTCGTAGCTTAAGATAATCCTATGCCGCAGCACATCCATGCCGATTGATTTAATGTCGTCGGGGGTGACATAGCCGCGTCTTCTGGTAAAGGCATGCCCCTTGGCTGTATGGGCTAAGTAGATAGAAGCTCTTGGCGATGCCCCATATTGGATTAAGCCTTTGATGTCGGATAATTTATAATCTTCCGGGTTGCGGGTGGCAAAAACCAGATCGACGATATATTTTTTAAGTTTTTCGTCAATATATATTTGGTTGATAATTTCGCGGGTCGCCATAATTTCATTGATAGAGGTCGCTTTTTTTAAGACCGGATCTTTGCCGATCAAAGCATGGTCGATAATGGTTAATTCTTCTTCTTTTCTGGGGTAACCTATTTTTAATTTAAAAATGAAACGGTCAATGGCTGCTTCGGGCAGCGGGTAGGTCCCTTCTTGTTCAATCGGGTTTTGGGTAGCCATAACCATAAATGGTTCCGGCAGTTTATGCGTTTCTCCACCCATGGTGACCTGATGTTCCTGCATCGCCTCAAGCAAGGCGCTCTGGACTTTGGATGGAGCGCGGTTAATTTCGTCGGCGAGAATCAAGTTGGCAAAGATAGGGCCTTTTCTGGGTGTAAATTCGCCGCTTTTTGGATTTAAGATCATGGTGCCGGTTAAGTCAGAGGGGAGGAGGTCGGGGGTGAATTGGATCCTGGCAAAAGCCGCGTCAATAGCCGCGGAAAGTGATTTGATTATTAACGTTTTAGCTAAACCGGGGAGTCCTTCGATCAGTACATGCCCGTTGCACAGGAGAGCAATTATCAGGCGATCCAATATCTGTTTCTGTCCGATAATTGTTTCCGCCAGCGCCTTGTGTAAATTAGGCACAAACTCACTGCCGGCCTTTACTTTTTCGTCAATCGCTTTAATTTCGTCATTCACGTAGAATCCCTCCTTTAATAAGTGGTATTTTAATATTTATGACGAAAAACTTCAAGTAGCGGGCGGTAGCACGTTGACAAGCAAGCGCCATTCTATATAATTAGTGTTACTGTCATGAGAAAAAAAGTTGCTTCGATCTTATTGCTTATTTTACTGGTTATCGGATTGGGCTTGCTCTGGACAGGTTATTCAGAGAAAGTCCGTGTTTTTAATCCGACAGTTGAAGCCAGGCTGGATCAGCTAATGCAAAGTTCTCTGGAAAAATATAACGCGCCCGGTATGATCCTGGGGGTGTGGGTGCCCGGCCGGGGTAATTATTTCAAAGCTCTCGGCACAGCCAATCTGGCCACCAGGGCCGATATGGACCCGACTAACCGATTCCGCATAGGGAGTTTAACAAAAACATTTACGGCCACTGTGGTTCTTCAGCTGATTGATGAAGGCCGGTTGGGGTTGGATGATAGTATTGAAAAATATACCGCCCATGTGCCTCAAGCTGACAAGATCACTATCAGACAATTATTAAATATGACAAGTGGCGTGTATGATTATACGGAACTCTTTTGGTTGGAAGAACAGTTGGCAGAAAACCGGTTTGGCAATTGGGTGCCCGAAGAGTTGGTGGCCGCGGCTGTAACCCACAAGCCGAATTTTGAGCCGGGACAGGGGTATCATTATTCCAACACCAACTATGTTTTGTTGGGCATGATCGTGGAGAAACTTACCGGCGACAGGCTCAATAACCAAATAAAGATGAGAATTACAGACAAGCTGCGGCTTACCAACACTTTTTTCCCTTCGGGCAATAAAATCATTGGCAATTATATCTCCGGGTATTTTGATGAAAAAGAAAATGGTAAGTTGATCGACTGGACCGAGCAGGATGTTTCGCGGGCCTGGGCGTCCGGCGCCATAGTCTCTAATGTTTATGATTTAAAAACATATATTAAAGCATTAGGCGAGGGGGTTTTTTTGAGCCGGGAGCTTCAACATGTCAGGTTGTCTGACTGGGTTGATATTAAGAGCAAGCAGATTTCCAGCCTGCAATATGGTTTGGGCATTTTTACGCTGGGGGGATTTGTGGGGTACAATGGCGAGCTTCCCGGATATGTTACCTTAGCGATGTACAATCCTCAAAACAAAGCTACGATCGTTTTTATGTTAAATACGCAGCCGGCTCAGGCTGAGGCCGCGCTTATGATTTTTCAAGAATTGCTGGAGATTGTTTTTCCGTAATTAGACAAGTTTTTAACCTGATGCTATAATTTTTCCAGATGCGGAGGGATGGCCGAGTGGTTGATGGCGGACGCCTCGAAAGCGTCTAT
>Ga0209343_10004961_pt1 | contig 16328 bp, 15 predicted proteins | sample RifCSPlowO2_02_FD_184026 | JGI IMG/M metagenome (GOLD analysis project Ga0209343, IMG submission 184026) | Groundwater microbial communities from Rifle, Colorado - Rifle CSP2_plank lowO2_0.2 (SPAdes) (version 2) | ecosystem: Environmental > Aquatic > Deep subsurface > Groundwater | place... | reverse complement strand
CTTGCCCATCTCCTTAAATATGATTCTGTATTTGGAATCCTTGATGCAGACATAAAGGCAAAAGATAATTCTATTGTAGTAAATGGAAAAGAAATCAAAATTACTGCTGTAAAAGACCCAGCCCAGCTTCCGTGGAAGGATTTGAAGATAGATGTTGTCCTTGAATGTACTGGCCTTTTTACAGATAAGGAAAAGGCTGCCGGACATATAACCGCCGGCGCAAAAAAGGTTATTATCTCAGCGCCTGCAAAAAATGAGGATATAACAATATGCATGGGTGTAAATCATGAAAAATACGACCCGAAGAAACATCATGTTATTTCAAACGCATCCTGCACAACAAACTGCCTTGCGCCTGTTGCAAAGGTGCTGATGGAGGAATTCGGGATCGTAAGAGGTCTTATGACAACAATCCATGCATATACAAACGACCAGAAGATTTTAGACCTGCCTCATAAAGATTTAAGAAGGGCAAGGGCTGCCGGCCTGTCAATGATACCCACAACAACAGGCGCTGCAAAGGCAGTGTCTCTTGTCATACCGGAATTAAAAGGCAGACTGGACGGCATTGCAGTAAGAGTTCCTGTGCCCACAGTATCTCTTGTTGATTTGGTTGCAGAACTCAATAAGGATGTTACTGAGGCTGATGTGAACAACGCCATAAAGAAAGCGGCAGATGGTCAGTTGAAGGGCATACTCCAGTATTGCGATGAAGAACTGGTATCTGTTGACTTCAAGGGCAATCCCCACTCGTCCATCTTTGACGCCAAATCCACAAAGGTCATTGAGAAAAGGATGGTAAAGGTATTTGCCTGGTATGATAATGAATGGGGATTTTCATGCAGGATGAAGGACCTCGTAAAGATGATGGCGACAACAATATAATTACAAATTAGGAATTACGAATTAAGAATTGAAAAAAATACAACCGCTAATTCGTAATTTTTAATTCATAATTCGTAATTGCTTTTGGAGGCAGACCGTGGATTTAGATTTAATATTCATAGACGACCTTGACATAAAGGGGAAGCGGGTTTTAATCCGGGTTGACTTTAATGTGCCTCTGGATGATAAAGGGAACATTACTGAGGACACCCGCATAAGGGCTGTGCTTCCGACTATCAATTATGCGCTTGATGAAGGCGCAAAGGTTATTCTGGCATCGCACCTTGGAAGGCCGAAAGGGAAAAGGGTTCCTGAAATGAGCCTTGCCCCTGCTGCAAAAAGGCTTGGGAGGCTCCTTGAAAAGGATGTTGGTATGGCGCCGGACTGTGTGGGAAGCGATGCGGAGAAAATAGTTGCAAATATGAAGCAGGGTGATGTCCTGCTGCTGGAAAACCTCAGGTTTCATCCGGAGGAAGAGAAAAATGATGACGAGTTCGGCAAAAAGCTGGGCAGCCTTGCCGATGTCTATATAAACGATGCCTTTGCAACCGCACACCGCGCCCATGCCTCAAATGTTGCAATAACAAAATATGTAAAACTCTGCGGCGCTGGGTTCCTTATGAAAAAGGAGCTTTCTTATTTCAGGAAGGCGATGGAAAATCCTGTAAGGCCTTTTATAGCCATCGTCGGCGGCAAAAAGGTATCAGACAAGATAGGTGTCCTGTCAAGCCTCTGTGAAAAGGTGGATAAGCTCATAATAGGCGGCGGCATGGCCCTTACATTCTTCAAGGCGCTGGATTATGAGGTTGGCAAATCCTTTACAGAGGATGCTGCCCTCAACAATGCAAAGGCTGTAATAGAAAAGGCAAAGCAGAGGCATATTAAATTATATCTGCCAGTTGATTTTGTTGTTGCCGATAAATTTGAGCAGGCGGCAGAGACAAAGGTAGTTACATATCAGGAGATACCAAAAGACTGGATGGCCCTGGATATAGGCCCTGCAACAACCATGCTTTTTAACGAGGCAATACAGAATGCAAAAACAATTATATGGAACGGCCCAATGGGAGTTTTTGAGATGGATGCATTCAGCCGCGGCACATTCCAGATGGTGACGAATGTTGCCAATACCTATGCCCTCACCATAGTGGGAGGCGGCGATACAGATGTGGCAATCCACCGTGCAGGGGAATATGCAAAGATGTCCTATCTTTCAACCGGCGGAGGGGCATTTCTTGAATTACTTGAGGGTAAAGACCTCCCCGGCATTGCAGCATTAAGGCATTACAAAAAGAGTAATAAGGTTGCAAAGGCAGGATGAGGAAGACACAAGACATAAGACTCAAGACACAAGGTAGAAGAAAAACTGTTTTAAGTCTTAAGTCGTGGGTCTTGAGTCTTGAGTCTCTATGACACCTCTTATAGCAGGGAACTGGAAGATGCATATGACCATCAGCCAGGCAGTGGCTCTGGTCCTGAAGGTGAAAGATTTAATAAGAGGGGTAGGCAATGTTGAGATAGCAATAGCTCCGCCGTTTACGGCACTGTATCATATAAATTACCTGCTGGCAGAATCTTCCATCCGGCTCTGTGGGCAGGATGTTTTCTGGGAAAAAAACGGCGCATATACAGGCGCTATATCGCCCGAGATGCTGAAGGATGTCGGCTGCCAGTATGTAATAATAGGTCATTCTGAAAGAAGGCAGTATTTTAACGAAACAGACGAGACAGTAAATAAGAAGGCCCTGACTTCATTAAAAGAAGGGTTGAAGCCCATATTATGTGTCGGCGAATCACTTGAACAGAGGGAAGACGGCAAGACTATCCAGATTGTCCGAAAGCAGGTGATAGAAGGGCTTAACAATATCAGCCCGGGCCAGATGAAAGATGTGGTGATAGCATACGAACCAGTATGGGCAATAGGCACAGGAAGGACAGCCAAACCAGAACAGGCAGAGGAGGTCCATAACTACATACGCGAGCTCCTTTATGAAACCTTTAACCTTGATTCGGTTAAAGAAACAAGGATTATATACGGCGGCAGTGTAAAGCCTAACAATATTGACAGCCTTATGTCTCAGCCGAACATAGACGGTGCGCTGGTTGGCGGGGCATCCCTTTCAGCAGAGGAATTTTCAAGGATTGTAAAATTTGAAAAAATACAGGCAAGTGGTAATAGGCAATAGGCAATGGATAAAAACAAATAGCCTATCGCCCATAGCCTATAGCCTATTATTCAGGAGGCAGCAAATAAATGCTTACGGCAGTAATAATACTTCATGTAATTGTAAGTATCTTCCTTGTTATAGTTGTTCTGCTTCAGGCTGGCAAGGGGGCAAGTATAGGGGCAGCATTCGGCGGCGCATCAAGCCAGACCCTTTTTGGAAGCGCAGGGCCAGCTACATTTTTAGCTAAGATTACAGCAGCATGCGCCGTCATCTTCATGATGACATCCCTCTATTTGACCTATATGGCTGCCAGCAGGGCAACAGGGACTATTATGAAAGACGTCCCGGTAACCAAGCAGGAGGCCCAGCCGGCTGCGCAACCGGCTGCCGCACCGCAGGATACACCGCGCTGAGCGCAATACACGGCCATGATTACAGTAGGGTAGCAGGCAGGCTTGACTTGCCCGCCTCCTTCGTGTTAATTTTGGGAAACCCTGCTATCTGTGGCAGGGTTCTTTTTGTAGTTTGTAACATATCATACATTTTAAGAGGAGGTTATCTTTGGAAGTTCCATTACAAATCAAATTCCTGGATATTTCACCATCTGATGCAATAGAAGCCGATATCCGCGAAAAGGCAGAAAAGCTGGGGACATTCTATGACCGGATCACGAAGTGCCGTGTGGTTATCTCAGCGCCGCATCAGCACCATAATAAGGGAAAGGGCTTCCACATACGTATAGACATCATGGTGCCCGGCAAGGAACTGGTTATAAACCGTGACCCCGGCATTAATCCCGCGCATGAGGATGTTTATGTGGCAATACGGGATGCCTTTGATGCCGCGCGGCGCCAGTTGCAGGATTATACACGCAGGCAGCGCGGTGATATCAAGGCGCATGAACCCGTTCCGTATGCGCAGGTTGCCAAGTTATTTCCGGAACAGGGTTATGGCTTCATTGAAACACATGACGGCCGCGAGATATATTTCCACCGTAATAGTGTCGTTAAAGGCGACTTTGACCGCATAAAGGTGGGAGTCCAGGTAACCTTTGTGGAAGAACAGGGCAATGAAGGGCCGCAGGCCAGCACTGTGAAACTTGTTGAGTAAGCGGCAACCCACACACACCAAAATCTTTGGTGCAGGGGTGAATCTTCAATTCTAATACTAATAATACGCCGGAGTGGTGGAATGGCAGACACGCTAGCTTGAGGTGCTAGTGGGGCGACCCATGGGGGTTCGAATCCCCCCTTCGGCACCAATAAAGAAACTTAGAGATTGAAGTTTTAAGGAAAGCGGCTACATTATTTCGTTTTCTGCTTCTGCGGTATAAGTGAAGTAACTGGCTTGCTTATAAATTCCCACTCGCTGTATTTTGTCTTTCCTGCAAATACCTTGTATTCTTCCGGAAAGTTGTCCTTTTTCAACGGCTCTTTCTCGCTCTTACTCTTTACCCCTATAATCCTTTCTGCCTTATCCTTTATCAATTCCCATTCTCCGTTGGTTATGGGGTCTTTGTAGATCTTTCTGAGATGTCTCTTGGGATTAACCCCCCTTGGGTCTTTAAGGAGTTCTTCGAAATTCCTGGGATATGTATTTCCTATCTTAAAATATGCATCAATAGCATCCTTTATCTCATCTCCGCGGAATAAAAGCTCTTCAGCAAGATCCCTTTTAAGCATGGTACTGTGCACCCTGGCCACTGTAGCCAGCACAATCCCTGTTATGGCTATAATCACTGCAAGGCCAACGAGGGTGAAACCATTATTTGAGATTTGAGATTTGAGATTTGAGATTTGAGATTTTAAAAATCCGAAATCCATTTTATCACCATTCATTATATGGCGTTCCATCCACGGCAACCATGTCGCTTCCGCTGTGGACATCGTATATGCCCTGCTCTTCCTCCTGCTCGCTGTTGTATATAAACTGCCATGTATCAGCGGAATTCGTAAAAGGGTCCCTGGGGATTCCCCTTATATATCCCTCCCCTACAAGGTCATCAATGGCAGGGGGATACTTACCCTTATCAGCGTAATACTGGTCAATAACATCCCTCAATATAAAAAGGTCTTCCTTTAACACACTCTCCCTTGCCTTTATAATAGCCTGTTTGAATGAGGGCTGGGCAATTGTTGCAAGGATGGCAATTATGCTCATAACAATGAGAAGCTCAATAAGCGTAAAACCCTGCTCTGCGATTTGCGATTTGCGATTTGCAATTTTGGATTTTAAAAATCCGAAATCCGAAATCCGAAATCCGAAATTCATTTTATCACCATTCACTGTACTTTGTTCCATCCAGGGCAGTCCTGTCTGATGCAGACCTTACATCATAAACATCCTTTCCATCGCTAAAGCTGCTCTCAGGGTCGTCTGTATATGATGTGGTTATATAATCGGCCTTGCCTGTAAAAGGGTCTATGGGTATGCGCCTCAAGAGTTTCTTTTCCACAAGTTCCTCAAGTGTCTTCGGGTAACCCGAACGGTCAATCTCTTCCTCATTCTTATAGAGGTGCTTGTCATAATTCTCCTTGTATTTGTCAACAGACTGCCTCATGATTCTGAGGTTCTGCCTGAGTTCAATCTCCTTACCCCTTTTTACAGAAACCCTTGCAAGCGGCATGGCAACAGATGCCAGGATGGCAAGCACAGCCATGACTATTACCAGTTCTATAAGTGTGAATCCCTTTCTCATGCTGCGCCTGCTGAATATCCCTTACCCGGGGAAAGGATTTTGGTAGTGTGTGGACTATTTTGTCTATTGCACAGGCTGCGGAAATTCTGCACCACCCTGACCTTCTGGCGGACCGGATGGCAGAGGAGGCGGAGGCATAAATATAGGCATTGCAGGCAGTGCAGCCGGCGGTGCAACTGTCCCTGTATATGTATCTTCCTTGCCTGATGGGATGGGCTTAAACTCATCGGACAGAATTTCCATCGCCCTTATAATCCTTGGCGTTATGGACATCAATATGTCTGTTTCTTCCTTCCTGTCATCCTTTGCTGTAAAAAGAGCGCCCAGGACCGGTATGTCGCCCAAAAACGGCACCTTTGCTACGGATGTCCTTTCTGTATCTGATATAAGGCCGGCAAGAACTGCCTTTTCGCCATCCTTTAATCTGAGGAAGGTTTCAGCATTCCTGCTCCTTGTGGTGAATGCCTCTGTTGATTTACCTTCTGTCTGGAGCGAGACCTTTTCTCCCAGGGAGGAGACTTCCAGTTTAATCTCCAGCGTGACCTCGTTATCTTCCGTGTGAACTGTAGGGACAAAGTCCATTTTTATACCAACCTCTTTGTATTCAGGGGTAACGCCTGTTGTTGATGTCTGGGCAACCGTGGTCGTGGAGATGGCTACAGGCACCCTGTCTGCTATAGTAAATCTCGCCTTCTTCCTGTTCAGGACCCTTATCCGCGGGTTTGCCAGTGTCTTCACAAGACCCTGGGATTTTGCAAAATTTATCGCAGCGCTGGGTATAGAGAAGAGGTAATTGCCGTCAGACAGGTCTTTTAACAGGCCAAGCGTCAATATATCGCCAATATTCCCGCTTGCCGGTGCAATGCCGCCTGTCACTGAATACTGGCTAAGCTTCAGACCAATTTCCTTAATCTTTGTGCGGTTTACTTCAAGGAGCTCCAGTTCAAGATAAACCTCCGCATCCGCCTTATCGCTCTCCTCAATAAGTTTTTTTACAAGTTCCATCTTTTCAGAGGTTTCTCTGACAATAAGGCTGTTAAGTTCTTCATTCACATGCACCTGACGTATATTCAGAAGCGTGCGTACCATATTTAAGGCCTTTTTTGCGTCTGAATTGGAAAGATAGAAGGTCTGTATCAACAGTTCCTCATACTGTTTCCTTTTAGCAGGCGTATCCTGAATGACAAGTATCGTATTGTCGTCCACCTGCTTTTTGAAAAGGTTGTTGGTTTGCAACATAAGCTCAAGTGCATAGTTGAATGGGCTGTCTTTTATGAAAAACGATGTCCTTGTATCCTTTATACCTTCATCAAACAGGACGCTTAAGTTCACGGTCTTTGCCAGTATCTCAAATGCCTGTTTCACCGGCACATCCTTTAGCTGCAGTGTAACAGGCTTTGTTGAAAATAAAGGCTTATCACTCTTCTCCCGTCCCCTCTGCTCCTCCAGCACCTTTTTCTGCCTCTCTTTGGCAGTCTCTTTTGAATTCCTTGCCTTTATATTGCTACTGTCTATCCTGATGGCCTCCTGAAATTCAGTTATTGCGTCTGCGAATTTCCCCTGCCTTTCCAGTTCCATACCCAGCTCGTAATGGATGCGGGATTCTTTCATCCTGACAGACTTTTTCAGCTCTGAATCTGCTGCGCTGTTTGCAGGGTTCAGGGTTGAGGCAAGCTGGAATTCGCGGATTGCCTCGTCCAGTTTATCCTGCGCCAAGGCCGCTGTGCCCTTCTGATAATGGGATTCCGACGCCCTTTCCTTTGCCATGATGAGACGAATATTATATTCCAGATTTTCAGGCTCTCTCTGCAATGCCTCTGTAAAGGCTATGACAGCCTCATCCCACTTCCCCTCACTGGCAAAATCATCCCCCCTGTTATAGGCCATCTTTGCAGCACAGCCCATAAAGACAGTAAACAGTAAGCAGTAAACAGTAAGCAGTAACTGCCTACTGCCTACTGCATACTGCCTCCCTGTTTTTGACTCCTGACTCCTGACTCCTGACTTCATCATCATCTATCTCTCCGTTATTGGAATAGCAACCATCTTTTCAGAGTTAATCCCGGAAACCTCTATCACGTCGCCCTTTATATCAACCTTAAATCTTCCCTCAATAATATCCCCATTTCTGACTATATAAATATTTTGGCCTTTAGACAAGAAGATTCTTTTATCGCGCCCGGCAGGCAAGCGCTCTTCCAGAAAACCAAGAAAACGGAATAGCTTAAGCTCCTCCTCAAGCGGGTCAACAGGCAGAGGCAGTGGCACAACCGGTTTCAACGGCTCCGGCGGCTTGGGCGGCTCTACCTTTACAAAGAACGGATAAAAAAGATTGACACCGTCTGCAGGCGGTTTCCCTTTCGCTGATGTCAATTTTGACAATTCAATTCTTGGTATATCCTCTTTGCCTGTTTTAAACTCCGAACTCCCAACTCCCAACTCCGAACTCTTTGCCCCTGTCTTATACTTTAAAGGCGCCCTTTTCTCCTCCGGGACAGTAGCTACCCTGTAGAAAACAGAGAAGGCAAGTATTGCCAGCAATATGTAAAGTATGCTTTTTTTATCCATCTTGCGCACTCTTTCCTATTTCATATTCCCCATCACCCATTGCCGGCATTTTTGAGATAGACCGATATCCTTATCTTCAGCCTTATATCTTCCCTCCCTGAAGCCTTCTCCAGGCTCAAATCGTCTATTGTGAGCAGTCTCCTGGAGCTTTCCAGTTTATAAATAAAACTTTTGACATTGGCATATTTACCCTCTACCGGAAAGGAAATAGAGATTGGATATATGCCGCTTTTCCCGGCCTTTTTAGAGTCATACGATACATCACGGATTGAAAGGGACACGCCCCTGGCAAGGCTGTCGAGCTCCCTGATAATTTTTGTAATCTCAGGTCTCTGCGGGAGCATTTCATTAAATTTATTAATATCTGCCTTTAGCCTCTGAAAGGTATATACAGGTTTTATGGCTACTGTTTCCATCCTTTTGCTTTCGATATCCTTTAAGATGCTGTCTGCCTCTATTTTCAGTGATAGGGTTAAGCCATAATAAAATACCATATTAATGCCAACAATTATAGTCAGGCCGTATAAATAGTTTTTTTTCACCCTGTTAGAAGCCTCTCCTGTCACAGACAAGCCCTTGCTGGCAACAAACAGTTTCTTAAAAAAAGAGCCTCTAACGGGGTTCATCTGCCGGTATACTCCAGTTCCATGCTGAAATTAACAAGCCTCTCCCCATCCAGTTCAGCATCAGTGGAATGAAGGAGGAATAAATCCTGGAAGGATGGCGACCTCTCGAGCCTGTCCATGAACCTTGTAATGGTCTCCAGGTCTTTCCCAACACCCCTTATATCAATCCTTACCTTATCCTTATCAACCTTCGGTGTAAGGCTTACAAGGCTTATGTTGGGGATAGTATCCTTTTCAAGCTGCGTAAGGAGTCCGGACCATGAAAAGGAACGGCCTTTGATTATGTTATTGATGAAGAGCGCCTCCTTTTGTAATAACTCCTTCTCTTCCATGGAAATGGCTTCCTCTGCCACATTCTTTTTTGCCTTTAAAGACATCTCTTCTATCTCTTTAAGCCTCCCCTTGTACCTCGCAATATCAGCGTTAAGGGAAGAATACCAGTAATAGCTGCCAGCCAACGTGGCAAGCAGAAACAGCAGCAGCGGCAGATATGCCAGATATTTAACAGGCTGCTTTTTGTGGTCCTTCCGCGCAAGATTTATTTTAAGCTTCATAATAAATACATGTTGAAGGTTGAGAAAAAATCTTAATCTTAACCTTAATAAGGTTCATGTTAGCTATTGTTATCATCCCTTAATGCCGCACCTGCTGCACCCGAGAAGATGTCCATTGAGGGAGCAACACCTTTCACAATATTATCCATGCTGATGTGTTTTACAGTTATCCCGCCAAAATGCCTCTCTATTTCAGCCCTGAAACCTGCGGACTCAAATCCACCCGCGATAAGGTATGCAGCAACAGGCATGTCTCCATATACATCGTGATAATAGTTTAATGAGGCCAGTATCTCCCTAAAACTATCCTTCTCATCGCCAGTTTCCTTATTTCTGTAAAAGCAGAGTTTCCCATGCCTTGCCACCATGACAGTTACCCTGTTCCTGGACAGCATTAAGAGGGCGCACACTTCATCCTCTGAAAAACTATCGTGGTAGAGATTATACACGGCAAAGGAAGAGGGGACTATAACATCAGGATAAAGATTGCATGCATTGAGAAGGCTTTCGTACTGGGCAAGGACAGCCTTCCTCGTAAGCGCCACAAGCAGCCTGTATGAACGGCTCTCTTTAGAAGGGGTATCAATGATTTGAAAATCAACTGATGCTTCATCAGGTGGGAAAGGCAGGGTCTTTTTAAGATTCCATTTTATGAGTTCTATTATTTTCCCCCTGTCATCAGGAATATCCCCGAATTCAAGAAATGATACCTTTACACTGCTGTCCGGGAGGGCCAGTGATATATTCCTGCTGTTTATGCCGGCGCTGTTAAAAAGACCTCTTATAACAACCTTGAAGTTTTCAGCATCCTTTATATTCTCATCAATAAGTGAAGGGTTTATTAACAAGGGCGGCGGTTCTATCTTCCCGTATCTCTTAAGTATAATTTCTCTGCCTGGAGGTCCAAGTTCCACCGCACTTATACATTCCGGGTTTATCTCCAAGCCTATGAAAGCGCCTCTCCTGTAAGCCATCAACTCTCCACGAATGTAACCCTGTTAATCTCCCTGAACGTAGTCTTGCCTTTAAAGACCTTGTCAATGGCAGATTCCCTCAGGAATACCATCCCCTCTTCCTTTGCCCTCTTCTTTATATCGGCAAATGGCCGTCTCTCTAATATCATCTCTCTTATGGTATCAGAAAGCTCCAAGAATTCTGCAATGGCTGTCCTGCCGTGGTAGCCTGTATTGTTGCATTCTGAACAGCCCCTCCCCTCATAAAAGGCATGGTCTTTATATTTATCAGCATCAAGCCCTGATTCTTGAAGAAGCTCCCGTGGCGCCTTCACAGGCTCCTTGCATGCGGGGCAGATATTCCTTACAAGCCTCTGGGCGAGGATGCAGTTCAGCGCTGAAACAAAATTATAAGGCTCAACACCCATGTTAAGCAGCCTTCCGATGACATCTATCACATTGTTTGCATGGACTGTGGTAAACACCAGGTGGCCCGTAAGCGCAGACTGGACGGCAATCTGGGCTGTTTCAGAGTCCCTCATCTCTCCCACCATAATCTTGTCAGGGTCATGCCTCAGTATGGAGCGAAGCCCCCTTGCAAATGTAAGCCCCTTCTTTTCATTGACAGGCACCTGCAGGACATCTGGGAGCTGGTACTCCACAGGGTCTTCAATGGTGATAATCTTCTCCTCTGAATTATTTATCTCTATGATGGCAGCATACAGGGTCGTTGTCTTGCCTGAGCCTGTGGGCCCTGTCACGAGTATCATGCCGTAAGGCTTTTTTGTATTCTTTCTGATTTTTGCAAGCAGGTCGCCTTCAAAACCCAATCCGTCAAGACTGAGCTTGGCAAACTCTTTGGAGAGATGCTCCTTATCAAGTATCCTTATTACAGCATCCTCGCCAAATATGCTGGGCATGATTGAAACGCGGAAGTCTATTATCTTGCTGTCTATCTTAAGTTTAAATCTGCCGTCCTGCGGCACGCGCTTTTCCGCAATGTCCAGCTCTGACATAATCTTTATCCTTGAAATTATGGAGGAGTGGTATTTCTTCTCAATGGGCTCCATGGCAGGATACAACACACCGTCAATCCTGTATTTTATTATTACCTCGTTTGCCGCTGTCTCAAGGTGTATGTCTGAAGCCCTCTTTTCCACAGCATTATATATGGCTGAATCCACGAGCTTTATTATGGGGCTCTCATCACCACGTATCTTCTCCAGGGATACGACTTCATCCCCCTCCTCTGTCTCCTTTACCATCTGGAACCTGAACTCCCCGGATATTTCCCTGAACACCTCCTCGCCCTCCTTCAGCCTCTTGAGGGCATTATCAATGGCAGACCTTGTTGTAACAACCATGTCTATCCTGGAGTTCAGGAGAACCTCTAACTCGTCAATCTTGATTATATCCGCAGGATTATGAACAGCGATGAGGAGCCTGTCTTTGTCCTTCCTGATGGGGACAAACACATACCTGCGCATAAGTTCAGGAGATATGCCGTTTAAAGCAGGCTTTACAGACAGGGAGGAGGTATCCGCATACTCAAGGCCGAAGCCCTCGGCGATTGCCTTTGCAATATCTTCTTCACCAACAATCTTTTCTTCCAGCAATATCCTTTCAAGGGGATTGGCAGCGCTCACTTTTTTGAGGATCGCATCAATCCTATTCCTTGCAATGAGTCCCCTCTCTGAAAGTATGCTGCATATCTTTTTATCCATTATGGACATAAGTCGCTTCGCTCCATTGTAAAATGAAGATTGCAAAATGCAGATTGTAAATCCCGATTAAAATTTTTAGTATTCAATTTGCAATTTCCAATTCAACATTCGCAAGAATGTTGCCTACCCTACCTCGCGCCTCCCATATAGAATACCGGCAGATACATAATAAGCACAATGGCGCCCACAATAACTCCCATGCAGAGCATTAACATAGGCTCTATCAACACGGTCATCCTCGCTACACTGATTGATATCTCCTCATCATAGAGGTCTGCAACTGCTTTAAGCATCTCTTCCAGGGAGCCGGTGGATTCCCCCACATGGACCATCTGGGTCGGAAGGCTCTCCATCACGCCCTCAGACTCAAATGCGGATGCAAGGCTGGAACCTTCTTTTATTTTTGTCATGGCCCTCTTTACCTTCTCTGCAAGAAGCGGATTTGTTACTGAATCACGGACAATCTCCATTGACGCAAGCAGCGGTATGCCGCCGCCGAGGACAAGGGCGAGTGTCCTCGCTATCTGTGATATAAAATAACGGTTTATAATATCCTTTATAAGCGGGATTCTAAGGACAAAATCCCATACAATCAATCTGCCGGAAGGGGTTTTAGCCCACATTTTTAAGGCCACCGACAGGACAAGAATAAGAAGGCTTATTACTATTATATTTGCCTTAATAAATGATGTCACTCCCATTAATAACACAGTTGCCCGTGGAAGCTGGCTGGAAAAATCTTTGTATATCTCTGCAAATGCGGGAACAGCGTATGCAAGGAGGAAAACAACCACTGCTGTTACAACAACCAGCAAGATAGCGGGATATATAAGGGCATTTATAACCTTCTGACGTATATTCTCCACAATCTTAAGGTAATTTATATAACGTTGAATCACCTCTATCAGGTTCCCGCTGGTCTCACCTACTTTTAAAAAGGCTGTGTAAAGCCTCGGGATCTGCGGATGCCTGGCAAGGGATTCAGACAGATGGCTCCCTCCCCTCACATCCTCCCGCGCCTTGCTCAATATGTCTCCAAGCCTTGCATTCCCTACCCTCTCTATCACTATGTCCAGGCACTGGAGAATCGGGAGCCCCGCCTTTATAAGCGCCAGAAGTTCCTGATTAAATACTATAAGGTCGCTGCCCTTTATGCCCATCCCCTTAAATACAGGCAGGCGCGCAATATCAAAACCCTTTGCGGCATCTGCCTGGCGGATTTTCAGGATAAAGTAACCTTTCCCCTCAAGCTCGCAGCGCAGCAGATCTATACCATCAGCATAAACCTCATCTTCCAGCGCAGCGCCGTTTTCAGTGATTACCCTGTATTTAAAGAGAGGCATCTTGAACCCCTGTTATAAGGCCATGCAGTGAAATAATAGCGCCCTCCTGAATATCAGGTTCATTAAAAGATAAATCCCCATGCATAGATAGCATTATACTTTGTATACGATTATCAGGCAAGGGGTTTTTGATATTAACCGGTCTTCTCCCTCCGTTCTTCTATCCTATCCGATACATCCCTGAATAGATAGACCCTGTTCCTGCCTTCCTCCTTTGCCGTATAAAGGGCGCTGTCAGCCCTTGAGATAAGTAACCTCTGGTTGCTGTTCTGGTCAAGCATGCCAGTATCATCCGGGAAAACAGCAATACCCATACTTCCGGTTATTCTTATATTTGTGCTGCCGGTGTCAAACTTGCTGCCTTCCATTATCTTTCGGATCCTCTCTGCTGTTTCAAGCGCACCTTTGCTGCCCGTATTGACAAGCACTACGGCAAATTCCTCACCGCCATACCTTGCTGCGACATCAACACCCCTTACAGATGAATTCAGGATCTTTGCCACCTCTTTCAAAATCTTATCGCCTGCAGGATGGCCGTAGGTATCATTAACCTTCTTAAAATGGTCTATATCCAGCAGAAGGAGGGAAAGCTTTTCTTTATATCTTTCTGCCCTTTCCAGTTCATCGGAAAGCCTTTCCTGGAAACACCTGTGGTTAAACAGCCCGGTGAGCCCGTCTATCGTGGCCATCTTTTCCATCTGCTGATACATCCTGGCATTGGATAGCGCAATGGCTGTATGGGCGGCAATAACCTCAAATATATTTACTACATACTGTGAAAAATAATTTTCTCTTTTGCTTGCCAGCACAAAGACACCAATAGTATCCTCCTTTACAATCAGAGGAAGGCATAAAAGCGAACGTATAGGCAGAGATATCCACGGGAAGAGAGAGGCCTCCCTTTTGCTGCCTTGAAGGTTTTGGAAGAGTAAAGACTTGCCGTTCTTAAGAACCGCCCCTGCTATGCTCTCATCCGGCCTTAATTTCCTGTCAAACAGCTCGGCTGCCATAAGCCCTTTTGCGGACGCAATCCTCAGTGTATCCTGATCCTCCTTCAGGATAAATGCAGCCATATCGTAATCAATTATCCCCATGCTTGATTCAACCACAATATCAAAGATCTCATCAAATCTAAGGGTAGAGCCCAGCCTTTTGGTAAGATTATAGAATGCAATAAATTTTGACCTCTCTGTATCCATCTGGTGAAGGATGGAAATGTTTTTCAGGAACTCTGAAACCCCCTGCGCGGCCATGACTAAAAACCGCTCTGCCTCAACTGAAAATGCGTCGTACTTCTGACTGTCTGCACAGAGAATGCCTTTAAGTTCATCTCCATCTCCGAATACAGGAACACCAAGGAAAGAATTAATCTTTTTGTCTTTTGTGTAGTAGCTTATACCCTTTATATCCCTCACCTCTGCAATCCTCAAAGGGACCCTGTGTTCGGCTATCCAGCCTAAAAGGTTTCCACTGCTTTCCATCGGAAGCTCATAATATATATCTTTATCATGAGAGGCTGCCGCAATCGCTGAGAGTCTGTCCTTATCCACCTTAAAAAGCACACAGTTGTGGGAATTAATCATATCCTTTACCATTCTCACCACATTGGAAGCCCAACCAGATGCCGCATTTACAGGCTCTGTATAAACCGAAACCTTTCTATCGTCTTGTGCCATAATCCCATCTGCGCCTGAAGGAGATTTGCCGGGCAGAGGTCCTCTGCTGCCTTCTGCCATATTCTTCAAAAGGCCTTCCAGCCTTTCCCTCGTCTTTTTATCTCTGCCATATATGCTGCCGGCTGCTATGGCGGCAATGAACATCATGATAACCACATAGGCGCTCTCCGCAAACAGAGGTGCAGCCGTATTCAGATATAGATATGTCATATCCAACATAGATATGAAAAAGGCATATATGGCTGTATTCATCAACGTACTGAAGTATGCAAGAATAATTAGGAGCAGGAAGTCAACAGGATAGGGATTTAGGGAATTTCCGGCAAGAGTCAAAAATATCGCCTTCGTGCTTACAATAAGGAGCAGCCCTGTCCCCAGCCCACCGTAAAAGGCTGGTTTTTCATCCTTGAGGTTCTCTATAACGAGGTAAGAGAGATATAAGATTGAAAGCAGTAATATGAGCACGCTTAAGGGATTTAAAGAAGATAATCCGTCAAAAAACCCTTTTAAAAAAAGGGCAGACAGGGCAAAAGTTATGAGGAATGGTATCTTGGCTTTCAAAATTTTACCTTGCTGGTTGGCTGTCAGCCGCCAGCCTTTTGTCATCCCACAGGTTTATAACCCCCTCAAACACCTCCACTGCAGGCCCTGTCATATAAACGTGATTGTCCTTTTCTGACCATTCTATCTTCAGGTCTCCGCCCAACAGATGGACAGTCACCTTTCTTCCAGTCAGATTGTTCAAGCCGGCAGCCACAGCAGATGCGCATGCGCCTGTTCCGCATGCAAGGGTCTCGCCGCTCCCCCTTTCCCAAACACGCATCTTAAGCCGCTTTTTATTTATTACCTGTATAAACTCCACATTCGTCCTTTTCGGGAAAATAGGGTTGTTTTCTATGAGCGGGCCGTATCTTGACACAGGGAGCTTGTCCACATCATCCACAAATATTACACAGTGCGGATTTCCCATGGAAACACAGGTTATCTTGAACTTTTTCTCTTCAATCATCAGAGGATAATCAATGATCGCTTTTGAGTCTTTCTCCTCCGAACTCCGAACTTCGAACTCCGAACTGATTTTCACCGGTATATCTTTTGCTTCCAGTATCGGCTCGCCCATGTCAACCTGCACA
>Ga0209343_10004960_pt1 | contig 16328 bp, 18 predicted proteins | sample RifCSPlowO2_02_FD_184026 | JGI IMG/M metagenome (GOLD analysis project Ga0209343, IMG submission 184026) | Groundwater microbial communities from Rifle, Colorado - Rifle CSP2_plank lowO2_0.2 (SPAdes) (version 2) | ecosystem: Environmental > Aquatic > Deep subsurface > Groundwater | place... | reverse complement strand
CTTGCTCAGCTTCAGAAGCGAGGCAGACATTGCCAGACTCCAGGCTGAGGTGGCAGCCGGGCGCAATCCGAAAGATGCCAAAGTGGCGCTGGCCAAGGAGATCACGGCGCGCTTTCACTCCGCCGCTGCGGCCGAAGCCGCCGAGCAGGATTTCATCAACCGTTCGCGCGGTGGCGTGCCCGACGAGATTGCCGAAGTGGCCTTGTCGCTGGGCGACGGCGGCGCCCCCCTGGGTATCGGCGCCTTGCTCAAGCTTGCCGGCCTGGCTGCGTCCAGTGGTGAGGGCAACCGCCTGATTGACGGTGGCGGCGTGCGCATCGACGCCAGCGTGGTCAGTGACAAAGGCCTGAAGCTGGGTGCGGGCACCTACGTGGTGCAGGTTGGCAAGCGCAAGTTTGCCCGGGTCACACTCGGCTAAGCCCGGCATGGCCTTGATTCCCGAGCGTTTTTTGACGCCGCAGCGCCTGCTGCTGGCTTCGGTGGTGGTGGCCGTCATCACCATCACACTCAAGACGCTGGCCTGGTACATCACCGATTCGGTCGGTTTGCTCTCAGACGCGATGGAGTCACTGGTCAATCTGGCCAGCGCGATTTTTGGTTTGTTGATGGTGACCATCGCACAGCGCCCGGCGGACGACGATCACCCCTACGGCCATCACAAGGCGGAATATTTCTCCAGCGGTTTTGAGGGGGTTTTGATCATTGCGGCGGCGATGGGCATTGTCTGGGCCGCGGGTCACCGCTTGCTGGAGCCGCAACCGATCGAGCAAGTCGGCTGGGGCCTGGCCTTGTCGGTTGTCAGCTCGGCCTTGAACGGCTTGATGGCCTGGTTCATGTTTCGCGCCGCGAAAGTGCACCGCTCGGTCGCGCTGGACGCCGATGCCCGTCATCTGGTGACCGATGTCTGGACCTCCGTCGGCGTGGTGGTCGGCATTGGCGCCGTGGCCCTGACCGGCTGGCTCTGGCTGGATCCGGTGGTGGCGATTGGTGTCGCACTCAACATCTTGTGGGAAGGCGCTCACCTGATGTGGCGTGCGTCGCAAGGGCTGATGGATGAGGCGGTGGAACCCGACGTGCTGCGCCAGATCCAGAAAACGCTGGCCGAGTTTGCCCATCCCACCATCCGCTTTGACCACGTCACGACGCGCCGCTCGGGCCAGCGCCGTTTTGTCGATATGCACATGCACATGCCCGCGAGCTGGTCACTGGGGCGCGCTGCTGCGGTGCGCAGCAGCGTCGAGCAGGCGCTGATGAGTGCCGTGCCGGGGCTGCGCGCCACCATCCAATTGCTGCCCAGCGATGTGGAAGCTCATTTTGACGACGTGCGGGATTTGATATGACACAGCGTCAGATCGGCCCATGATCGCCGTCCTGCAACGTGTCAGCGAGGCCCGGGTGCTGATAGAGGGCCAGATCGTCGGCGAAATTGGCGCCGGGCTGCTGTTGCTCTTGTGCGCCGAGCGCGGTGACAGCGAGGCCGAGAGTGATAAATTGCTCGGCAAGGTGCTCAAGTTGCGCATCTTCAGCGACGCGGCTGGCAAGATGAACCACAGCCTGCAGGACATGGACGGTCGGGGAACGGCGGGTGGTCTGCTGGTGGTGAGCCAGTTCACGCTGGCGGCCGACGTGACCGGTGGCAACCGGCCCGGTTTTACACTTGCTGCAGCGCCTGCGCAAGGCCGTCGCCTTTACGATTACTTTGTGGCGCAGGCCAGGCGGGTGCATCCGGTGGTGCGGACCGGCCAGTTTGGCGCCGACATGCAGGTTCATCTGGTGAACGACGGGCCGGTGACGATCCCGCTGCGCATGGCGCCACCCGCTGGCCTTGCGTCAGAATGATATGTTTTTAATAGCTATAAGCCCAATGATGACGGTGGCTTGAAGCCAATTTAGTCATTATTTTTTGTGAAGGACACATGATGCCAAACACACTGCAAGACCGATTTTTTACCACCTGTGATGCCGCCCTGCGCACGCTGTTTGTCACCCCCCATGCCGAGCGGGCGTGCCCGACCTTGCCCGGTGAGGCCACGGCGCTCACGGACGCTGAAAAAGTCCAGTCCGGTGCGCTGATGCGCGTCAACCACGTCGGCGAGGTCTGTGCGCAGGCGCTTTACACGGCGCAGGCCTTTGCGACAAAAAACGAGGCGCTGCGCGCGCATTACATCAAAGCCAGTGCCGATGAGACCAACCATCTGGCCTGGACCCAGCAGCGCCTGGATGAGCTGGGCGCGCGCCCGTCCTTGCTCAATCCCCTGTGGTACGGCGCCGCCTTTGGCTTGGGCCTGCTGGCCGGGCGGCTGGGCGACCCGATCAGCCTGGGCTTTGTGGTGGAGACTGAAAACCAGGTGGAAGCGCATCTGGAGAGCCACTTGAGCCTGCTGCCCGCCAATGACCACGCCTCGCGCGCCATCGTGGCACAGATGAAGGACGACGAGGTCCGCCACGCGGTGGATGCGCAAAAAGCCGGGGCGGTGCCTCTGCCGCCACCGGTGAAAAGCCTGATGACCGCTGCCGCCAAGGTGATGACGACGGTGGCGCACCGGATCTGACTTAAACCTCGAACACCTCAAAACTGGTCGTTATGTCAGCGGTCTTGGCCAGCATGACGCTGGCCGAGCAGTATTTGTCGTGGCTCATGGCGATGGCGCGCTCGACGGCGGCGGCCGGGATGCCTTTGCCCGACACGGTGAAGTGCATGTTGATGCGGGTGAATACCTTGGGATCGACCTCGGCCCGCTCGGCGGTGAGCTTGACCGTGCAGCCGCGCACCTCGTGGCGACCGCGTTTGAGGATCAGTACCACGTCGTAAGCGGTGCAGCCGCCGGTGCCGGCCAGCACCGTCTCCAGCGGGCGCGGGGCCAGATTCAGGCCACCGTTTTCAGGCTTGGCTGCGTCCGGCGCGCCGTCCATGACCAGCGTATGACCGCTGCCGGTCTCGGCCACAAAACCCATGCCCGAGCGCGTACCCAGTGCGCCGGTCCAGCTGACTGTGCATTCCATGATTTGCCCACCTTGTGCTTTTAAAAGGTGTGAATTGTCGCCTGAGGCGGGCGTTTATCATTGACGGCTACTTAAAGCCCCCCTATGACGACCGAACACCTCAAACCCGCCGACTACCTGAAAAAAATCCTGACCGCCCGCGTCTATGACGTCGCCGTCGAGTCCGCGCTGGAGCCGGCCCACGCCTTGAGCCAACGCCTGCACAACACCGTGCTGCTCAAGCGCGAGGACCAGCAGCCGGTACACAGCTTCAAGCTGCGTGGTGCCTATAACAAGATGGCGCATCTGACGCCGGAACAGTTGAAGAAAGGGGTGATTTGCGCCTCGGCCGGCAACCACGCCCAAGGTGTGGCGCTCAGTGCCAAGCGCCTGGGCGCGCGCGCTGTCATCGTCATGCCCACCACCACGCCGCGACTCAAGGTCGATGCGGTGCGTGGCTTTGGCGGCGAGGTGGTGTTGTTTGGCGACAGTTACTCAGATGCCTACACCCATTCGCTGGAACTGGAGCAGCAGCAGGGGCTGACTTTTGTGCATCCGTTTGACGACCCGGACGTGATTGCCGGCCAGGGCACGATCGCGATGGAAATCTTGCGCCAGCACCAGGGGCGGCTCGACGCCGTGTTTGTGGCCATCGGTGGCGGCGGCCTGATCTCGGGTGTGGCCAACTACATCAAGGCGGTGCGCCCGGAGATCAAGGTGATCGGCGTGCAAATGAACGACTCCGACGCCATGACGCAATCGGTGGCGGCGAAAAAGCGCGTGACACTGCCCGACGTCGGCCTGTTCTCGGACGGCACGGCGGTGAAACTGGTGGGCGAGGAGACCTTTCGCATCAGCCGCAAGCTGGTTGACGGGTTCATCACGGTGGACACCGACGCGGTGTGCGCTGCCATCAAGGATGTGTTTGTCGATACCCGCAGCATTGTGGAGCCCGCCGGTGCGCTGGCGGTCGCGGCAATCAAGCAGTATGTCGCGACGCACAAGACCAAAGGCGAAACCTATGCCGCCATTCTGTGCGGCGCCAACATGAACTTTGATCGCCTGCGCTTTGTCGCCGAGCGCGCCGAGGTGGGCGAAGAGCGGGAAGCCTTGTTTGCCGTCACGATTCCCGAGGAGCGCGGCAGCTTCAGGCATTTTTGCGAGTTGATCGGCAACCTGCCGGGTGGCCCGCGCAATGTGACCGAATTCAACTACCGCATCAGTGAAGCGGCGCAAGCCCATGTGTTCGTTGGCCTGACGACACACGGCAAAGGCGAATCGATCAAGATTGCCGCCAACTTTTCCAGGCATGGCTTTGCCGCGCTGGATTTGACGCACGATGAACTGGCCAAGGAGCACATCCGCCACATGGTCGGCGGCCATTCAAAATTGGCGCAGGACGAGCGCCTGCTGCGCTTTGTCTTTCCCGAGCGGCCCGGTGCGCTGCTGAAGTTCTTGAGCCTGATGCGCCCGGGCTGGAACATCAGCCTGTTTCACTACCGCAACCAGGGCGCGGACTACGGCCGTATTCTGGTCGGGTTGCAGGTGCCGCAGGCCGACACCGCCGTCTTTGACGAGTTTCTCGATACGCTGGCCTACCCGTATGTGGAAGAAACCGCCAACCCGGTGTACCGGATGTTTTTGCAGTCATGAGTGTCTCGCTCGACGGCAAGCTGGTGGTGGCGATCTCCAGCCGTGCCTTGTTTGACTTTGAGGAAGAAAACGAACTCTTCGAGCAGGGGGATGACCGCGCCTACATGGCGCTGCAGCTGCAGCGCCTGGACCTGCCCGCCAAGCCGGGCGTGGCGTTTTCCTTGGTGCAAAAAATGCTGGCTTTTAACGCGCTGGATGCCGGCAACAACCAACCGGTGGAGGTCGTGATCCTGTCGCGCAACGATCCGGTCAGCGGCCTGCGCGTGATGAAGTCGGCTGCGCACTACGGCCTGCCCATCATCCGCTGCAGTTTCACGCGCGGCGAGCCGCCGTGGCGCTACCTGAAACCCCTGCACGCCAACCTGTTTCTCAGCACCCATTTAAGCGACGTGCGCGCCGCGCTGCAAGCCGGTGTGCCCGCCGCGCAGGTTTATCCGCAATCGGTCCACGCCGGCGACGCCTATCCGCATGAGGTGCGTATTGCCTTTGACGGTGACGCCGTGTTGTTCAGTGATGAAGCCGAGCGCGTCTACCAGGCCGAAGGCTTGCTCGCCTTTCAAAAGCACGAGGCCGATAAAGCGCAGCAACCGCTGCTGGCGGGGCCGTTCAAGCCGCTGCTGGCTGCCCTGCATCGCCTGCAACAGGCCGGCACACCCCACATGCGCATCCGCACTGCGCTGTTCACCGCCCGCAGCGCCCCGGCGCACGAACGCGCCATTCGCACACTGATGGACTGGAACATCGAGGTCGACGAGGCCATGTTCTTGGGCGGGCTGCCCAAGGGCGAATTCCTGCGCGAGTTCGAGCCCGATTTTTTCTTTGACGACCAAACCGGGCACGTCGATTCGGCCTCCCGCCATGTGCCCTCGGGCCATGTGGCGAGCGGCATCTCGAATACTTGAGGAGCCGCCATTGCCAGCGCATCAAAGTCCGCCTATGGGTTGGTCCCAAAAACTCACCGCCTTCAAGGCCTTCACGGCCCAGGCCTGGGCCTTGACCAAGCCCTATTTTCAGTCCGAAGAAAAGTGGAAGGCGCGCGGCCTGCTGGTCGCCATCGTCGCCCTGAATCTGGCTCTGGTGTACATGGCGGTGCTGTTCAACGAGTGGAACAAGCTGTTTTACGACGCCCTGCAGGACAAAAATGCGGCCGTGTTCTGGACCCAACTGGGGCGCTTCACCTACCTCGCGTTTGCCTTCATTGTCATGGCGGTTTACAAGTTCTACCTGACGCAATTGCTGGAGCTGCGCTGGCGCGCCTGGATGACCGGCCACTACCTGCAGCGCTGGCTGGCCAATCATGCGTTTTACAAGCTGGAGCTGAACCGCTTCACGCTGCAGGCCAACGGTGATGCCCGCAACCCCGATAACCCGGACCAGCGGATTCAGGAAGACATCAACCTGTTCACCAGTTACACCATCTCCCTGACCATGGGGCTGCTCAATGCGGTGGTGACGCTGGCCAGCTTTGTCGGCATTTTGTGGGGACTGTCGGGCGGCTTTGCGTTTTCATTCAATGGCGGCGAGTACAACATTCCCGGCTTCATGGTCTGGATGGCGGTGCTGTACTGCGCGGCCGGCAGCATCCTGACGCACTACATCGGGCGGCCCCAGATCAAGCTGAATTTTCAGCAGCAGCGGGTCGAAGCGGATTTCCGTCACCACATGGTGCGGGTGCGCGAATACAGCGAATCGATTGCGCTGGACCGGGGCGAAGCGGTGGAACGCGTGCAGCTGGACGCCCGCTTCTCGCACGTGCTGGGCAATTACCTGGCGCTGATCAAGGCGCAGAAAAACCTGGTCTGGTTCACCAGCTTTTTTGGCCAGGCGGCGCTGGTGTTTCCGTTTGTGGTGGCGGCACCGCGCTTTTTCAGCGGCGCCATCCAACTGGGCGAATTGATGCAGATATCCTCGGCCTTCGGCCAGGTGCAGGGCTCGCTCAGCTGGTTTGTGGACAGCTACAGCAGTCTGGCCAGCTGGCGTGCCACGACCGACCGTCTGACCAGTTTTGAAGCGTCTTTCATGGCTCTAGCCCCCGTCGATACTGCGTTGTCAGCTACTGACTCTGTAGCACTTGATGCACATGACCTGACCGTGGCCTTGCCGGATGGCGCCGTGCTGCTGGCGGGGACCGCGCTGCATGCCAAGCCGGGCGACAGCGTGCTGCTGCAGGGGCCGTCGGGCAGCGGCAAGTCAACCTTGTTTCGCACCATTGCGGGCATCTGGCCCTTCGCCAGCGGCAGCGTCAGCCGCCCGGCGCAGGCCATGTTCATTCCGCAGCGGCCGTATTTTCCCAACGGAGCGCTGCGCGATGCGCTGGCCTATCCCGAAACGCCGGACCGTTACAGCGATGACGAACTGCGCCAGGCGCTGACCGACGCCCTGCTGCCGCAGATGGCCGGGCAGCTCGATCAGGCCGACGCCTGGAGCCAGAAACTCTCCGGTGGCGAGCAGCAGCGGCTGGCCATTGCCCGCGTGCTGCTGAAAAAACCAAAATGGGTGTTTGCCGACGAGGCCACCAGCGCGCTCGACGAAGCGTCTGAAAATAAAATATATAAACGGCTTCTAGCCCTTGTCCAATCTGCGCAAGGCGCTATTATTTCAATAGCACATCGACCCACCGTGGCGACTTTTCACAACCAGCACTGGATGCTGGAAAAGTTGCCGGAAGGCGCACCGGCACTGTATCGGCTGAAAGCGCAGAGTGCCGATCAGCCCGCTGTTCGCGCAGCGCAATAGCGCTCATAACCGCGCGCACGCAACTCGCAGGCCGGACAGCTGCCACAGCCGTAACCCCAGGCATGGCGGTGCTGGCGGTCACCGAGGTAGCAGGTGTGGGTGTGCTCGATGATCAGGTCCACCAAGGCCTGGCCGCCGCCCGGCGCTGCGGACTTTTCGCCCAGCTCGTAAGCCAGCGCCCAAGTGGCGGCCTTGTCGATCCACATCAGCGGGGTTTCAATCAGAAAGCGTTTGTCCATGCCGAGCGAGAGCGCCAGCTGCATGGCCTTGATGGTGTCGTCGCGGCAGTCGGGGTAGCCGGAAAAGTCGGTTTCACAAACCCCCGTGACCATCACCTGCAGGTCGCGCCGGTAGGCCACCGCCGCGGCCAGCGTTAAAAACAGCAGGTTGCGCCCCGGCACAAAGGTGTTGGGCAGGCCGCTTTGCTCCATCTTGAAAGCGGTGTCGCGCGTGAGCGAGGTGTCGCTGACCTCGCCCAGTACCGCCAGATCCAGCAGATGGTCCTCGCCCAGTTTGGCCGCCCACTGCGGGAATCTGGCGCGGATCTCGTTGAGCACGATCAGGCGCGCATCGAGCTCGACCAGGTGGCGCTGGCGGTAATCAAAGGCGATGGTTTCCACCCGCTGGTATTTGGCGAGCGCCAGCGCCAGGCAGGTGGTGGAGTCCTGGCCGCCGGAAAAAAGAACAAGGGCTGTGGTGTGCATAAAGGAGCGCTTGAGGAAAAGTGGGGTGCGCCGGTATCAGTAAGGATTCTCAAAACCCAGCCGGGCCATGATCTCGCTTTCGCGCAATTCCATGACCTGGGCGTCTTCTTCTTCTTCGTGGTCCCAGCCCTGCGCGTGCAAGGCGCCGTGCACCAGCAGGTGGGCGTAGTGCTCTTGCAGCGTCTTGCCTTGTTCCTTGGCTTCTTGGGCCACTACCGGTGCGCACAGCACCAGGTCGGCCGTTACCACGGGCTCCTGCGTGTAGTCGAAAGTCAGCACGTTGGTGGCGTAGTCCTTGTGCCGGTAGTCGCGGTTCAGCGCCTGGCCTTCCTCGGTATCGACGATGCGCACCGTGATTTCGGCGTCGCTTTGCAGCGCGTGGCGAAGCCAGCGCGCCACCTTGTGGCGGGGCAGGGCGCCGCGGTGCAGGGCGGCATTTTCAAGTTTGCCAAATTGCAGCGAAAGAGTCAGTTGGTTTAACATGATGTTTAAGCGAAATAGGCCGCTAGCCCCCGTGGAATAAGCGTGAGTAGCTATTGTTTCAGTAGTTAGCCGGATCAGACCGGTTTTTTGCGCGCACGCACCCGCGGCTTTGCTCCTGTCACCTCATCGTCGAGGTCGTCGTCCTGGCGTCGCTGCGCTGCGCTGGCGCGCCCGGGTGCATCGTAGGCATCCACAATGCGCGCCACCAGCGGGTGGCGCACCACATCCGCACTGGTCAGGCGGCAGATGGCAATACCGGGCACGCGCTTCAAGACGCGCTCGGCGTCAATCAGGCCGCTGAGCTGGGTCTTGGGCAGGTCGATCTGGCTCACATCACCGGTCACCACCGCTTTGGAGCCAAAGCCGATGCGGGTCAAAAACATCTTCATCTGCTCGGGCGTGGTGTTTTGCGCCTCGTCCAGAATCACAAAAGCGGTGTTGAGCGTCCTGCCGCGCATGAAGGCCAGCGGCGCGACCTCGATGGTCTGGCGCTCAAACGCTTTTTGCACCTGCTCAAAACCCATCAGCTCATACAGCGCGTCGTACAAGGGGCGCAGGTAGGGGTCTATTTTTTGCGCCAGGTCACCGGGCAAATAGCCCAGGCGCTCGCCCGCTTCCACCGCCGGGCGCGTCAGCACGATGCGCTGCACGGCGCTGCGCGCCAAGGCGTCCACGGCCATCGCCACCGCCAGGTAGGTTTTGCCAGTGCCGGCCGGGCCGATGCCAAAGGTAATGTCGTGGCTGGCAATCTGGTCCAGGTAGAGCGCCTGGTTGAGGGTGCGGGGCTTGAGGTCGCTGCGCCTGGTCTTCAGGCCCGGGCCGTCGGTGTCATTCATGTCGGCGTCGCCCGCCAGCATGAGTTGCACGGTGGCGGGCTCGATCGGGCGCGCTGCCATCTCGTACAAGGCTTGCAGCATTTCCATGCCGCGCTTGGCATTGGCCTTGGTGCCGTCGACCTTGAACTGCTCGTGGCGGTGGGCAATTTTGACTTGCAGCGCGACCTCGATGGTGCGCAGATGCTCGTCCATCGGGCCGCACAGGTGCGACAGGCGGGTGTTATTCGGCGGAGAAAACAGGTGTCGGAGAATCAAGTTGATAATTCCAAAATAAATTCTCCCAATGATAGGCAATAAATGATCGGCAAATTAAGCGGCACGCTCGACGACAAGAATCCACCGCAAGTGATCGTGGACTGTCACGGCGTGGGCTACGAGGTTTTGGTGCCGATGAGCACTTTTTACAACCTGCCCGAGCTGGGCGCCCGGATAAGCCTGCTGACGCATTTTGTAGTGCGTGAAGACGCGCAGATTTTGTATGGCTTTGCCACCAGCCAGGAGCGTGCGGCCTTTCGCGAGCTCATCAAGATATCGGGCGTCGGGCCGCGCACGGCACTCTCGGTGCTGTCGGGCATGAGTGTGGCCGAGCTGGCGCAAGCGGTCACGCTGCAAGAAGGCGGGCGGCTGGTCAAGGTGCCCGGTATCGGCAAGAAAACCGCCGAGCGGCTGCTGCTGGAGCTCAAAGGCAAACTCGGTCCCGACATCGGTGTCGCCGCCAGTGTGGCCAATGACAGTCAGGCCGACATTTTGCAGGCGCTGCTGGCGCTCGGTTACAGCGACAAGGAAGCCGCCGCCGCCTTGAAGGCGCTGCCCAGTGACGTGGGTGTGAGCGAGGGCATCAGGCTGGCGCTGCGGGCCTTGGGGAAGTAGGCCAGCGGGCCTGATTGACGATGCCCTATGGATGAAATCAAAAATCTCCAATCCCTCGGCCTGGTTTTGCCCAGTCCCGCCTACATCGTCGGCGCCATTTTGTTCGGCATCATGGGCTATGTGGCGTTCAGGCGCGGTCGCAAAACAATGTCGCCCGCACTGACCTGGACCGGCGTGGTCTTGATGGTGTATCCGTATGCCGTGCCGCAAACCTGGTTGCTGTGGCTTGTGGGTGCTGGCTTGTGCGGATGGCTTTACACCCAGTGGAATTGACTCGATAGGTGTTGTCTTCATCTGTTTCTGGATTTAATCAACCGGCGTGAATATGTTCAACAGACTCGGCCTCTTAGCTGTTTTCCTGACGCTCCTGTCAATCCTTGGGGGCTGTGGCACCTCGCCATCGGCCCCTCGTGGCTTGGGTTCCAGCGAGACCCCGGACGTGCCGTCGCGACTTTCGCAAGGGCAAGCCGATGACATCACGATTTACGCTGTCGGCCTTGTCGGCACGCCGTATCGCTATGGCGGCAACACACCGGACTCGGGTTTTGACTGCAGTGGACTGATTAGCTACATCTACCAGAAGAGGGCCGGGTTGGCGCCACCTCGAACCGTCGCCAGGATGCAGCATTGGGGTCAGCCGGTATTGAGCGACAACATTCGCTCGGGCGACCTGGTCCTCTTTGCCCAAAGCGACATGGTGACCCACGCTGGCATCTATGTTGGCGCTGGCCGTTTTGTCCACGCGCCATCCACGGGCGGGGAAGTCAGGCTTGATCAATTGAACTCAAGATACTGGTCATCCCAGCAAGTGACTTTTCGCCGGCCTTGACGTCGGTCGAACCAGCAGCGGAGCTTGGCCGGTGCGCATTATTCGGAGGTAAGCCGTCATGCCATTCGACTTGACCCACAACGGTCTGGAGCGCTTTGTAGAGGCGCAAGACCCTGTCTATCGCTCGGTTTCCGAGGAGCTTGCAGCGGGGGAAAAGACAAGCCACTGGATGTGGTTCATCTTTCCTCAGCTCAAGGCGCTTGGCCGAAGTCCGATTGCCCAACACTTTGGCATCGAGTCAAGGGACGAGGCGCTTGCTTATTGGAAGCACCCCGTTCTTGGACCGCGCCTGAAGGACTGCACGAAGCTCGTTCTGGCGGTCGGCAACAAGTCTATTCACGCTATTTTTGGCTCACCCGATGACCTCAAATTCAGGTCATGCATGACGCTTTTCGCCCAGGTCGCCCCGGATGAGCCGGTTTTCAGTCAGGCGCTGACGCGGTTTTTTGGTGGGGCGCCTGACGAAAGAACGCTCGCGCTGCTCTAGCTGGCGTGCTCAGTGCCCAGGCCTTTTAAAACAGCCAAGGCAAAAAGCGTTTGCTCCGAAGCATGTAAGTGGCATAGCCGGGGTGTTTCTCGCACATCCAGCGCTCTTCGAGTCTTGATTTCTGGAGCAGGACCATGGCCAGTGCGGACCACGCGACCCAGCCGACGAGAAGACCGGATGGCCACGCCAGCGCGGCGCCACCCAACAGAACCGAGGTGTACATGGGGTGGCGAATCCACCGATACGGCCCGGTCGTGACCAATACGCCGTGAACTTTGGGCGTCGGGTGAATGTTGAAATTCCCCAGTCGGTTGTGAAGCAGCGTCCATGCGGCGAGTGCGACGGAGGCACCCGCCAGCACGAAGGCGCCGAGGGGGATGGCGCCGTGTATCACGTTCGGCGCCGCCAACGCTGCCAGTACGAGCAGCAGGCCCATTTGCAGCGCCACCAGCAAGGTGCCGACCCGTTTTCTGTTTTGGATCGAGAAAGGGGGCATGTTCGGACCTTTGGACGAGAAGACGGTTGCCAGCTTAACAGCAGCGCACTTGACCGGCCCCGATCGCCGGCCGATCGGGGTGCAACAGTCCTCAGGGCTTGGTCAGCGCCGGCCCGGGGATCTGCATGGCCGCGTCTTCAAAAGTACCCTTGTCGGCATCGCTGTGGCAGGCGGCGCAGTTGCTTTTGCTTTTCACCAGCGCCGAAGCCCAGTCGGCGGCGGCAATCTCCTGGTGTTTGTGCAGCCAGTAGGGCGTCTCGGTGATGCGCAGCGGGGTGGCGTCCCGGGGGATCGATTGTTCGATCTTGAACGCCGCTTCAGTGTTGTGCTGGTCGGCCGCGTTCGCCGTCATGAAGGCCAGCACTGCGGCGGAGGTGCTGGCATCGAGCCCCAGGTCGGTGCCGAAGTGCTGGCTTTGCTCGGCCATGATTTTTTGCCACGAGCGGGCGGGCAGCAGGGCCGGGTAAAACACGGCGTGGCAGCTGCCGCATTCGTTGCGCCACTGGGCGTTGTCGGGCAACTGGCGACCGACAAATTTCACCCGAGGCTCATTGTTGTCAGCGACTGATTCGACCTGCCCTGGCTGGCTGTCAAGCTGCCGGTCGATCGCGTAATCAAACCACCAGAGCGCAAACCCGGTGATCAGCAGCAGCATCAGGAGCGCCACCCCGGTATGCGGCTTGGCCACCGGTGTGTCGGCGTCAGCCAGCTTGGTGCCCGTGACCATGGACCGCGCCAGGTTTTCCTTGTGCAGCACGCTTTCCACCACCACGCCGGTGATGTGCCCCATGACCACCAACAGCATCAGCGTGGCACACAGGTCATGCAGCTTCTTGATGGTCTGGATTTGGGCGAAGCTGGCCCAGCCGGCCGCGATGCCTTGCTGTTCATCGCCACCCAGGGTCAGGACGCCGGTGACACCGACCACCATCGCCAGGGCCAGCAGAATATAGATGGCCAGGCTGCCGGTGGGGTTGTGCCCGACGTGGCGCTGGGCCCGGCCCGATGCGACCTGTTGCAGATAAATCAAGGCTTCTTTCGGTCCGAACCAGAAGCTGGCAAAGCGCGAAAAATGCGAGCCCGCGAAGCCCCACAGCAGCCGAAAGCCCACCAGAGCGAGCATCAGGTAGCCCAAAAAAACGTGGATGGCGCGCCACTGATCGCCGTCGCTGGTGAGCCAGGCGCCGGCAAAGCTCAGCGCCAGGGTCCAGTGAAACAGGCGGGTCGGCAGGTCCCAGATCAGGGTGCGTTGCATGGCGGCTGGCTTTGATGGCAAGGCGGGGAGGAGGAAAAGGCGCGCCAGCCCTCGACGAAGGCCGGCGCTTGCCGGATTACTTCGGGATCTTGATGCCGTGTTCGTCAAACACACCCTTGTCGGCACCGCTGTGGCAGGCCACGCAGTTGGCCGGGCTCTTGACCGACTCACGCTTCCAGACCGCCGGGTTGATTTCGCCGCTCATGTGTTTGGCCTTGAACCATTGCGCATCGGTGATGCGCAGGGGTGCTGCGTTGGAGGTCCAGCGGTTGGACGGGTTCTTGACCAGAAAGTCGGTGATCTCGGCGCTGTCGGTAGGCGACAGCGACGCATCAGTGCCAAAGTGCTTGTCCAGGCCGCCCATGATTTTTTTCCAGGAGGCGGCAGGCAGCAGGCCGGGCGGGAAAGCCATGTGGCAGCCAGAGCATTCAGCCTGCCATTTGGCGCTGACCTGTGACGGCAGGTTGGGGCGGCCACGGTCTTCACCGTTGTACTTGGCACTGACACCGAGCGAGGTGGCGGCCAGCACGGCCAGCAGCAATGGTTTGATGAGTTTCATGCTGTGCCCTTTACTTGACTGACAGCACATAGGTCATGAAGTCGCCTTTTTCTTGCGTCGTGCAGGCGCGGCTCAGCACGTCGTTGCAGTTGCGCTTGAACCACTTTTCAACGTTGGCGGCGTCACTGAAGCGCTTGGGGTTGACCGACGGTGTCATCGGTGCAATCAGCTTGTTGGTCTTGACGTGCTTGCCCTCGGCTTTGGGCGAATCGGTATGGCACGAGGCGCACGACAGCTCGGCGCCTTTGGTGCTGTAGAGCTTTTGGCCGGCGGCCACGGTGAAGTCCTTGAAAGCCGCGTTTTCCTGTTTGGCTTGTGCCCGGTAGGCGTCAAGAATCGGGTTGGCGGCTGCGGCCAGGGGCAATGCCAGCGCCAGGCAGGCCAGCAGATGGGGGGTGTGGCGTTTTGTTGTCATGCTGCGTTCTCTTGGGTAAGGAGCCCAAACGATAACCCTGCCAGCTTAAGATTTGCTTAGCTGAGCCCGCCTCGGGGGGCCGGGCAGCGCGACTTCTCAGGCGCTGGCGGCGTGTTCGACCTTCAGGCACCGGTTCTGCACCACCCACAAGCCCGCGGCCTGGGCCGCTGCGGCGGCCTGGGCGTTTTCAATGCCCAGTTGCAGCCACAAAGCCCGCGCGCCAATGGCGATGGCCTCTTGCGCAACCGGCGGCACATCGGCACTGTTGCGAAACACATCGACCAGATCAATGGTCGCGTGTTGCGCCGCTTCCTGCAAGCTGGCGTAGACCGGTTCGCCCAAAATGGTCAACCCGCTGGCCGCAGCGACCGGGTTGACCGGAATGATGCGCCAGCCGTGCGCCTGCATGTAGCGCGCCACCTCAAAACTGGCGCGCTCAGGTTTGGGCGACAGGCCCACGACCGCGACGGTGCGGCAGGTCGCCAGAATCTGGCGGATGGTTTCGGTTTGACTCATCATGGCGTCATGAACTCTTCAACTTGGCCAGCATCGAGCGGACCTCTTGCACACTCAGAATTTCAGACAGCACCACGGGCGCGCGGCCATCTTGGTACAGCACATAGACCGGCACCCCGCTACGCCCGAGTTGCGCCAGCGCGGCGCTGATGGCGGGGTCGCGCCGGGTCCAGTCGGCACGCAACAAGGTCACCTTGTTGGCGGCAAAGTCGGCCAGCACCTCGGGGTTGACCAGCGTCGTTTTTTCGTTGTACTGACAGGTGACGCACCAGGCGGCGGTGAAGTCGACAAACACCGGCGCCCCCGTGTCCAGCACTTGCTCCACCCGCCCGGGTGCCCAGAGTTGCCAGCGGCTGCTGCTGGCAACCCGGGAGGCTCCTGCCATCTTGATGACATTTTGGCCGATAGCCCCCGTCAACAGGGCGAGAGTTGCTATGGAAATGGTAGCTATCACGACCCGGCTGCGACCCTTGAGTGTCAGCGACCAAAGCACCAGACTCAAACTCACCAGCAGTGCCAGCAAGGCGGCAGCGCCGTCAATGCCACTTTGCTGGCCCAGCACCCACACCAGCCAGACCACGGTGGCAAACATCGGGAATGCCATGGCCCGGCGGAAGGTGTCCATCCAGGCGCCGGGGCGCGGCAGCCAGCGCGCCACGGCCGGGGTCAGGCTGGCGGCCAGATATGGCAGCGCCATGCCGATGCCCAGCGTCATGAAAATCAGCAAGGCCTGCAGCGGCGGCAGGCCCAGCGCCAGCCCGAGCGAGGCGCCCATGAAGGGCGCGGTGCAGGGCGAAGCAATGGCGACGGCGAGCATGCCCGACAAAAAGGCGTTGACCGCCGGGTTTTTGGCCTCCAGCGTCAGCACCGCGTTGGGCAAAAAGCGGCCAAACTCAAACAGGCCCGCCAGATTCAGCCCGATCACGGTGAACAACACTGCCAGCGCCGCCACTACCGCCGGGGACTGCAACTGAAAGCCCCAGCCCAGCTGCTCGCCCGCGCTGCGCAAGCCGATCAGCAGCGCGCCCAGCGCCAGAAACGACAGCACCACACCGGCGCTGTAGGCCAGGCCGCTGACGCGATGGCCGCGCCGGTCATGGGCATGACGGGTAAAACTCATCACCTTGATCGCCAGCACTGGAAACACACACGGCATCAGGTTGAGGATCATGCCCCCCAGCAGTGCGCCCAGCAGCGCCGCCCACAGGCCGAACGAAACCTGGGGGCCAGCCGGGACCGCGGTCGCGCCGCTGTTGCCGACCCGCACCGGGGCCAGGCCAGACGGGCTGCTGCCGGTCACGCCCGCTACGGGTGGCCAATTGCCCAGCACCTGGGCCTGGGCCCGAAAACCTTGCCGCTGGCCGTTGACGTCAGCGACCAACACCAAGGGCATCAGCGCCGGGCTCTCGCTGCGCAGTCCTGACAAAGGCACGCTGGCGGTCCAGACGTCGCTCTGCCCGTTTTTTGTCCATTGCTGTGACCAGGTCGCCGCAGGGTCGATCAGCTC
>Ga0209343_10004953_pt1 | contig 16346 bp, 11 predicted proteins | sample RifCSPlowO2_02_FD_184026 | JGI IMG/M metagenome (GOLD analysis project Ga0209343, IMG submission 184026) | Groundwater microbial communities from Rifle, Colorado - Rifle CSP2_plank lowO2_0.2 (SPAdes) (version 2) | ecosystem: Environmental > Aquatic > Deep subsurface > Groundwater | place... | reverse complement strand
AGAGCAACGGAAGGGTTACGGGTCGTTTACAGTTGCGGGGGCAGCCAGGGCATCACCCTGTTCCCTCTTAGCTTCGGTAGCACCTACCGAAGAACCTCGACGGGGGTGAAGGCTACGCAGTGCCTCTATGCAGGTCAATCGCCGCGGTTGACGGCCAAGCCGGCTCGTGATGTTCTTTGCCGTTTTTCGGTAGGGTTTAGCCTTATGCGCACAGCGCTTTACGTCGCAGGCCTGGGCTGCCGCCGGGGCTGTTCCTGGGAGCAGTTGCTGCAATTGCTGCAACAGGCGTTACAGCAACAGTCTTTGCAACTTTCTGACCTCAGCAGCCTGGCCAGCAGCGTGCACAAGCAGGATGAACCCGGCTTGCGCCAACTGGCCGAGTACCTGCAACTGCCACTGGCGCTGCTGCCGGCGACTGCGCTCGCCGGCTACCATGCACGGCTAAGCCAGCCTTCGGCCCTAAGCCTGCGGATCACCGGCAGCGCCGGGGTGGCCGAAGCCAGCTCCTTGGCCCAGGCCGAAGCCCTCAGTGGCAACCGCGCCGAACTGCTGGGCGGGAAAATCCGCTCGGCCCATGCCACCTGCGCCCTGGCCGTTGTGACATTTCTGGAGACTGTATGACCGTCTATTTTATCGGTGCCGGCCCTGGCGACCCGGAGCTGATCACCGTCAAGGGTCAGCGGCTGCTGCGCAGCTGTCCGGTGATCCTGTATGCCGGCTCGCTGGTCCCGCAAGCCGTACTGGAAGGCCACAGCGCCGAACTGCTGGTCAACACCGCCGAACTGCATCTGCACGAGATCATCGAGCTGATCCGCCAGGCTCACGGCAAAGGCCAGGACGTGGCCCGCGTGCACTCCGGCGACCCGTCACTGTACGGCGCCATTGGCGAGCAGATCCGCCATCTGCGCGCGCTGGGTATCCCCTTCCAGATCATCCCCGGCGTCACCGCCACCGCCGCCTGCGCGGCGCTGCTGGAAAGCGAACTGACCCTGCCCGAGGTGTCGCAGACGCTGATTCTCACCCGCTATGCCAGCAAGTCGCAGATGCCCGCCGGCGAGCAACTGCATGACCTGGCCCGCCACGGCGCGACCATGGCCATTCACCTGGGCGTAGTGCACCTGGGGAAAATCGTGGCCGAATTACTGCCGCATTACGGCGCGGATTGTCCGATCGCCGTGGTGCATCGCGCCAGTTGGCCGGATCAGGATTGGGTCAGCGGCACCCTGGCCGATATCGAGCAATTGGTCAGCGCCAAAGGCTTTCGCCGCACCGCCCTGATCATCGTTGGCCGGGTGCTGAATGCCGAGCATTTTGCCGACTCGGCTTTATACCGCGCCGAGCATCAGCACCTGTTCAGACAGCCGGATCTGTTGAGCAAAGCAGACTGAGCCCGCGTCTGGGCTCATAAAAATGCAGCCGGCCATTCCGAAACAGTCTGGCCGCCGACTGCTGCAGGTGCTGACCAGCTTATAAACTCTAAACAGTGGATATTCCGGGCAGCATGCCTGGAAGCTCATTGTGAGAGGCGCCTATGAAAACTTCGACCCTAGTGCTGGCCTGTACGGGATTGTTGTCCATTCCAACCAGCCAGGCGGCGGATGCGACGGCGCCCTTTATCGTGGTGTTCACGCCCCAGGCCATAGCGAGTTCGGCGACCGAAGCGACCCCCAGCGGCGGCGACTATGTGAGCCCCGCCGTGCGCGCCGCCGCCCAGGCCTTGGCCAAGCGCCATGCTTTCAGCCTGGGGCATGTCTACAGCAGGGCCATCGAGGGTTTCTCGGCGCATCTGAATGCCCGGCAGCTAAAGGCGCTGCGGGCCGATGCGCGGGTGGCCTATATCGAGCAGGACCTGCCGATGGCGGTCCTCGGGGTGCCGGTGCAAGCCCAGGGCAAACCGGCTGGCGCCACCACCCCGGCGCCACAGGTGCTGCCCTGGGGCATCGATAGGGTCGAGGCGGATAGCAGCAGCACCCTGGCGGGCGACGGCAGCGGCGCCGTGGCTGGGGTGCACGCCTATATTATCGATACCGGCATCGATACCAGCCACAAGGATTTGTATGTGGTCAGGCATGTGAACTTCGCCGGCGGCGTCAATAAGGACTGTCATGGCCACGGCACCCATGTGGCCGGCACCGTCGGGGCCAAGGACAACAGCCAGGATGTGGTCGGCGTGGCGCCGGGCGTGGCGCTGGTGGGGGTCAAGGTGTTGGGTTGCGGTGGCTCCGGCACCACCTCCGGGGTGATCGCGGGGGTGGACTGGGTAACGGCCAATGCGACGGACCCGCTTAATCCAAAACTGCCGGCCGTGGCCAATATGAGCCTGGGCGGTGGCGCCAGCGATGCGCTGGATACGGCGGTGCAGAATTCGGCCAACGCGGGGATTTTCTATGCCGTGGCCGCGGGCAATAGCGGCGCGGATGCCTGCCTAAGCTCGCCGGCGCGGGCCGGTGCCGGTACGGACAATGGGGTGATGACCACGGCGGCCACCGACAGCGCCAACCAGGAGGCCTCCTTCAGCAACTACGGCCCCTGTGTGGATATCTGGGCGCCGGGCGTTTACGTCCTCTCGACCAAGAAAGGCGGCGGCACCACCACCTTTAGCGGCACCTCGATGGCCTCGCCACACACAGCGGGTGGCGCGGCGCTCTATCTCAGCACTCATACTGCTGGTCCCATTACAGTGGAAGCGGCGTTGCGTGGGGCGGCGAAAGAGCTTGAGACTGTGAGTAAGGGTAGCGTGCTGATACGGCTGTTGCAGGTGGATAGTTTCTAAACTGCCGCTGCCTGTCTTCACCAACCCCAACCCAGGGCTAATGCCGTTCACTTAAGCCAAGTGAGCGGCATTTTTTGTGTCCTGCCATCCCTGGCGGCCACCCCTTCGGGGCCGTCGCTATGCGACGTCAAAAATCGCTCCCGGCGATTTTTTGTGTCCTGCCATCCCTGGCGGCCACCCCTTCGGGGCCGTCGCTATGCGACGTCAAAAATCGCTCCCGGCGATTTTTTGTAGCCCGGATGAAATCCGGGGAAGGCTACTCCTGCAAATCCGCTCCCGGATTGCATCCGAGCTACGCTCTAGGAGCCTGTCGGGCTTGACCGTTCGTAGCGAGGGAAAGTCCGGTTTGAGTCAGTTTTGTTGGTCTTTCGAGGCGAATAGCTGGCTATTTAACGAGAAAGAGCAGCAAAAATGGCCAAATCCGGCTTTTCCGCAGTAGAACAGCGTTAAGTCCGACAGGCTCCTAGGCACCTGGCTACGACAAACGACCCGAGATCCCCCCTTAACTGAACGGCATTACCAGGGGTGCCTGTGCCCTGCCCCGGCATGACAAAGGGGGCGTCGCTGCTGCATGATGGCCGAGGATCGCTATGGCGAAATGCCTGTACGCCGTTACGAGCGCCCTCACCCTGCCCTCGTCGCGAGCCACTATGTGAGCGGAGTACAGATGATGTTCTCTATGGAAACGGATGCCGTAGTGCAATCCCAGCTGTTCGACGCCACCTTCGACCTGGCCTCCACCGCCCTGGTGCTACTCGACCATCAGGGGCGGATGCTCAAGGTTAATGGCGCGTTTGCCGAGCTGCTCGGCTATGCCATAGCAAAATTGCTCGGCAAGCCCTTACTCGATTTCCTGCACCCCGCCGATCGCGAGCAGTTGCAGGCCCAACATGGCCAGGCTCTGCCAGGTAGTCTGGCGGGTCTCCCCCTCGAGCTGCGCTATCGGCACCGCGACGGTCAGTACCTGCGGGGGCGCCTGACCGCCAACGCAGTAAGCACTCGCAACGCTGTCCCAGAGTATCTGCTCGCCCAGGTCGAAGATCTCAGCCACCGCCTGGCGCTCGAAGAGCGCCTGACCCTGATGAACTTCACCCTCAGCCTGGTGCACGAGGCGGCCTACCTGATCGACCAGCATTCCTGCTTCCGTTACGTGAACGACGAAGCCTGTCGGGCACTGGGCTACAGCCGTGAGGAACTGCTCGGCATGACGGTGGCAGACATCGACCCCGACTGGACCAACGAACAGGTGCTGGTGCTCTGGCACAGCATTCAAGAACAACCCGCCGAGATTTTCGAGACCCAACATAGAACCAAGGATGGCCACATCTTTCCGGTCGAAATCAGCGCGACCCATATCAAACTCGGCGACCAGGGCTACAGCCTGTCACTGGCGCGCGACATCAGTGAACGTAAGCGCCTGCAAGCTGCCCAGCGGGAAAGCCAAAGACGCTACCGGGAAGTCTTCGACAATTCCTCGGACTGCCTCTATCTATTGGAGGTGACCGCAGAACAACGCTTTCGCTATATCCAAATCAATGCCGCGTTCGAACAAACGACGGGCTTCTCCCGCGAGCAACTGATCGGCCGCTACCTGGGCGAATCAAGCGTTGCCGAAACGGCGCGCAAGGTACTGGCGCAACTCACGCACTGCCTCGCCTGCGGCGAAAACATCGAGTGGGAAGAGCAGCTTGAACTGCCGGCGGGCGTCATCGCTGCCCACTCGACCTTTATCCCGGTGCGCGACGAACAGGGGCGCATCTACCGCATCGTCGGCATCAGCCGCGACATCAGCGCCATGCGTGCGGCCGAGCGCCACCTGAAGGAATCCCATGCGCAACTGCGCAGGCTGGCCAGCCATCGCGAAACGGCCCGGGAGGAAGAGCGCAAGCGTATCGCCCGGGAAATCCACGACGAACTGGGCCAGCAACTCACCGCGTTACGCATGGGTATTTCACTCCTGCGCCTGCAATTCGGCAAACATCAGCCCGCGCTGGTGGAGCAAGTCCAGGCGCTGATGACCAGGGTCGACGAAACCATTCAGGTGGTGCGCAACGTGGCCACCAGTCTGCGCCCCGCAGCCCTCGACATGGGCCTGACCTCGGCCCTCGAATGGCTGGTTTCCGAGTTTTCCCAGCACAGTGGCATTGCCTGTCAGCTGGCAGCGCCAGCGGCTCGTTTGCAGCTCGATGACGAACGCGCCACCGCAGCGTTCCGGGTGATTCAGGAGTCCCTCACCAATGTCGCCCGGCATGCCCACGCCAGTCGGGTAGAGATCAACCTGGAGTGCGACGCCGAGCATTTCCTGATCGAGGTGCGCGACAACGGCAAGGGCTGCGATCCCGGGCACCAACGCAAGGGCACCCTCGGCCTGCTCGGCATGCGCGAACGTGGCCATATGCTCGGCGGCGAAGTAGCCATCGACAGCGCCCCCGGTCAAGGTACCTGCGTGCGGGTACGCATCCCCATTCAGACAGGGGCAGAAAAACCATGATCCGCCTGATGATCGCCGACGATCACGCCATCATGCGTGAAGGGTTGAAACAGCTGTTCGCCCTCACCGGCGACCTGCGGGTGGCCGCCGAAGCGGAAAGCGGCGTCATCCTGCTCGAACGCCTGCGTCAGGTCGACATCGACCTGCTGCTGCTCGACATGAGCATGCCGGGCATCAGCGGCGAGGATCTGCTGTTGCGCATCCACGCCCACTACCCACAACTGCCGATCCTGGTGCTGAGCATGCACAACGAAGTGCCGATCGCCCAACGCGCGCTCAGGGCCGGCGCCTCGGGCTACCTGACCAAGGACCGCGATCCCGAAACCCTGCTGATGGCCATCCGCCGCGTGGCTGCTGGCGGGCGCTATATCGACGCCGGGCTGGCTGAGCAAATCGTCTTCGCCGCCAGTGGCCTGGGGCCGGACAACCAGCACGACGCGCTCACCCACCGCGAACTGCAGGTCATGCGCCTGCTTGCCCGCGGGGTCAACGTCACCCGGATCGCCGCGGATTTGGCCATCAGCCACAAGACTGTCAGCACCCACAAGGCCCGCTTGATGGAGAAGATGGGCTTTGCCAGCAATGCCGATATCGTCCGCTATGCCGTGGACCAACGGTTGATCGAATAGAAAGGCCAGGCGCCAATGAGATGTCGCATAAGCTGGACGTGCTTTTTATAGCTGCAACCCACAGCGCTTGGACATAGCCAATAAGCCCCCGTCGCACTTGCACTAGCTAGCCCGCGCGACGCGAGGTAGGGGGCTGCCTACAAAAACCGCCGTTATGCCTACCTAAAAACCAGCCTTGGCTGATGGCCGGGCACTGTGCATGGCCTGCATCATGAGCCTGTGCTGGCGTTTACCGCCAACGTTGCACGCAGGACAAACCGTCCCCCCAAGGCCGGTTTCGGACGGAGATTCCACATTGGGTAAAACAGCCAAAGCCCTTAGCCAACCCAGCTGGAACACCCGCGCGTGGTCTGGCTCCCGCACTGCCCGCGGAGCTCAGCTCCCGCCTGCGCGCCGCCGTCCACGAACGCGCAAACAAAGCCCAAACGGCGGCTCGCCGGTAGACCGCCTGCCGGGCGAAATGCAATCCGTGTGCAAACCCATTGGCGAACTCAAAGGCATTGCCGGCTTCAGCATGCTCGGCAGCGGCGCGGCGGCACTGATTCTGGATGTGCCGGACCTGCCGCGGCAGGCCGTCGAGCACAGAGGGCGGGACGACAGTTCAGGGGCGCCGGTCATGGGCGTCTATAGGAATCTCTCGGAGGAATAATCATGTTCAAGCATATGCGTATCGGTATTCGCCTAGCCCTCGGCTTCGCCAGCGTGCTGACCCTGATGGCGGTTCTCGCCTGGCAGGGCATAGTCGCCTTGCAGCAACTCAAGAGCAATCTCGACGAGATCGTCAATGACAACAGCGTCGAGATCGCCCTGGCCACCGACATGCGCCGGCGTATCAACATCATTGCCGTGGCCATCCGCGACGCCGCTCTGACCGAGGATAGGGCCGCGATCCAGGCCAGCTTCGAGCGAATCCGCCAGGCCCGTAGCGCCCTCAAGGAAGCGCGGGACAAGCTGGAAAAATCCACCACCTCGGACGCCGGCAAGCAGATTCTCGCCGCCATTGTCCAGCGCCACGAGCAAGCCGTCATCCTCACCGACCAGGCGATGGAGCTGGCCGCGACCGAGCGTCACGCCGAACTGCTCGCGCTCCTGAACGGCGAGCTGGCGCCGGTGCAGGCCCGGCTGATTGAGGCCATCCAGGTCATGATCGAACGCCAGGAAGGGCAAAATGCCGATACCATCCAACTGGCCCATAAGGAATATGAGCAGGCCTTCGACCTGACTCTGGGGCTGTTGGCGGCGGCGCTGGCGCTGGGCGCCGCGATCGCCTTCTTTATCAGCCGTTCGATTACCCGCCCGCTGAGCGAGGCGGTGAGCGTGGCCCATCGGCTGGCGTCGGGCGACCTGAGCCTGAGCATCGCGGCCGACAGCCGCGACGAGACCGGCCAACTGATGGCGGCCCTGCAGGGCATGGTGGCCAAACTGGCGCAGACCATCGGCGCCGTGCGCGGCTCGGCCGACGCCCTGTCCAGCGCCTCGCAGCAGGTTGCCGCCACCGCCCAGAGCATCAGCCAATCCTCCAGCGAGCAGGCCGCCAGCGTCGAGGAGACCTCCGCCTCGGTGGAACAGATGTCCGTCTCCATCAGCCAGAACACCGAGAACGCCCGCATCACCGACGGCATGGCCGGCAGCGCCGCCAAGCAGGCCGGCGAAGGCGGCGCAGCGGTCAAGGACACGGTGACGGCGATGAAGAGCATCGCCGAGAAGATCGGCATCATCGACGACATCGCCTACCAGACCAACCTGCTGGCCTTGAACGCCGCCATCGAAGCGGCCCGTGCCGGCGATCATGGCAAGGGCTTCGCGGTGGTCGCCGCCGAGGTGCGCAAGCTGGCCGAACGCAGCCAACTCGCCGCCCAGGAGATCGGCGCCGTGGCCAAAAGTTCGGTGGCCCTGGCCGAGCGCGCCGGCAGCCTGCTCGACGAGATAGTCCCAGGTATCACCAAGACCAGCGACCTGGTCCAGGAAATTGCCGCCTCCTCCACGGAGCAATCCTCCGGCGTCGGCCAGATCAATACGGCGATGAACCAGCTCAACCAGATCACCCAGCAGAACGCCTCGGCCTCCGAGGAGCTGGCCGCCACCGCCGAAGAAATGAACGGCCAGACCGAACAGCTGCAGCAACTGATGGGTTTTTTCACCTTGGCCAGCCACGACGAAGGCGAACGCAGCAACGCCCTCTCTGCCACCGTCCAGCCCAAGATGGCCACAACCCTACTCGCGGCCAGCAGGCTGGCCAGCGTCCATGACGCGGCCGTGCCGGCCGGTTTCGTGCGTTTTCAGGAGTAACACCATGGGCCAGTTGATCGAGGTGGAAGACCCGGGCCATGCCACGCAAACCCAGCAATACCTGACCTTCGCCCTCGGCAGCGAGCACTTTGCCGTCGGCACCCTGAGCGTCAAGGAAATCATCGAGTACGGCCAGCTCACCCACGTGCCGATGATGCCGCCGAGCATCCTTGGGGTGATCAACCTGCGGGGGGCGGTGGTGCCGGTCATCGACCTGGGCGCGCGCTTCGGCGGCCGGCCGAGCGAGATCGGTCGGCGCACCTGCATCGTCATCCTCGAACTGGACAACACCGCCGCCGCGCAGGTCATCGGCGTGGTGGTCGATGCGGTGAATGAGGTGCTGGAAATCGCCCCGGCTGACATCGAGCCACCACCCAGCTTCGGCGCGCATATCCGCAGCGACTTTATCCGGGGCATGGGCAAGGTTGGCGGTCGCTTCGTCATCCTGCTGGATATCGGCCAGGTGCTCTCGGTGGACGAACTCGCCGCGCTGAGCCAGGCCGCGACTAGCCAGCGGTAATCGGCCAGCCTTCTCTGGTGGGTTACGGCGCAACTGACTACGCATCAGCAGATAGCCCGTGGTCATGCGCCTAACCCACCCTACGAGCCTGTCCGAGAATAGCAATTGGCTGAAAATCGTAGGTTGGCGCTGAGGAACGAAGCCCAACAAAGTCAGCACGCCGCTTTTGTAGGGTGGGCGACGCGGTACGCCGGCCGAGAATCCGCACGCGACAGTGGCGCGGCGCGTAACCCACCAGGTGATGGAGCGCGTTGCGCCGATGGTGGGTTACGCCGCATCGATTTCACGGTGTGGTGCGGCAATGGCGGCATGCAGCCCACCCTACGAGCCTGCCCAAGAATAGCAATTGGCTGCAAATCGTAGGTTGGCGCTGAGGAACGAAGCCCAACAACGTCAGCATGTTGGGCTTCGCGGAGCTCAGCCCAACCGACAAAAAATCCGCATTCTCGGACAGCCTCCTAGAGACTCGGTTGCAAGTCAGCCTGTTGCATGGCCATCAGCTGTTCGCGCATGCGTTGGTTATCGCGTTGCAGTTCGCGCTGTTTGAAGGCTTCGCGCAGCTGTTCGCGCAGGTCGACGACATCCCAGGGCTTGGTGATAAAGCGATAGATCACCCCTTCGTTGACCGCCTTGAGGATGGTGCTGACCTCGGTGGAGCCGCTCAACACCATGCGGATGATGTCGGGATAGAGCGTCTTGAGCCGGCGCAGGAACTCCACGCCCGTCATGTCGGCCAGGCGCATATCGGTGAGCACCACATCCACCGGATAGGTCGCCAGCAGCGGCAAGGCCTGGGCGTTGCTCTGGGCGGTCAGTATCCGGTAGTTCTCCAGACGCAGTTCGCGCTGCAAGGCGCTGAGGATGCCGGGTTCGTCGTCGATCAGGAGCAGGTAGCGTTCTTGCTCTTCGAGGATATTGCTCGGCAGGTACAGCACCGAACTGCCTTGCAGCAGCTCCAGACAGGCATCGGGCGGCAGCGGCGGCGAATAGTAGTAGCCCTGCAGTTCGTCGCAGCCGGCACGCCGCAGGAAGCCCAGTTGCTCGGCGGTTTCCACCCCTTCGGCGATCACCTTGATGCCCAGGTTATGCCCGATGGAGATCATCGAGCGCACCAGCGAGGCGCTGTCGGGGTCCAGGTGCACGTCGGTGACGAAGCTGCGGTCGATCTTCAGCTCGCTGAAGGGGAAACGCTTCAGATAGCCCAGGGACGAGTAGCCGGTGCCGAAATCATCGATGGAAAAGCGGATGCCCAAGGCGCTGAGTTCCTTCATCTTGAGCAGCACCTCATCGGTATTGGTCATCAGCATGGTCTCGGTCACTTCCAGCTTGAGCCGGGCGGGCAAGATCCCGTAGCGGCTCATGGTCTGCTGCACCCGTTCGATAAAGCTGGGTTCCATAAAGCTGATCGCGGAGAAGTTCACCGCGATGCACAAGCCCTTCATCGACTCCTGCCAACGCTGCAACTGCTGGCACACGGCATCGAACACATAGTTATCGATGCCGACGATCTGGCCGGTCTCCTCGGCCAGCGGAATAAACTCGTCGGGTGGCATCAGCCGCTCCTCGCGCTGCCAGCGCACCAGGGCCTCGAAACCGCACAGGCGCCCGCTCTGCAGATCCAGTTGCGGCTGATAGACCAGGCGGTACTCGTCGTGCTGCAGGGCATGGCGTATGTCCCGTTCCAGCAGCAGGCGCCGCTGCATCTGCTCGTTCATGCCCGAGGTGAAGGCGCAGATGCGGTTGCGCCCCTGGTGCTTGGCCTGGTACATGGCGGTATCGGCGTTGCGCAGCAAGGTGACGACATCGTCGCCGTCATCGGGGAAACAGCAGAAACCAATGCTGCAACTGACCACCAACTCCTGGCCGTCGAGTTCCAGCGGCTCGGCAATACGCTGCTGGAATTGTTCCAGCATGCTTATACGTTCGGCGAAGGGGCCGCTGTCGACCATCAGGATGACGAACTCGTCGCCGCCCAGGCGCGCCACCGTATCGATTTCCCTGGCGCTGCGCTGCAGGCGCTCCGATATATGCACCAGGAGCTGGTCGCCGGCATTGTGGCCGAGGCTGTCGTTGACCACCTTGAAGTGGTCCAGGTCCATAAAGGCCAGGGTGAACTGGGTCTGGTTGCGACTGGCGAAGGCGATGGCCTGGCGGATGCGGTCGTTGAGCAGGTTGCGGTTCGGCAGGCCGGTGAGGCCGTCGTGGTTGGCCTGGTGCTCGAGTTCTTCCTGATAGCGCTTGGCCTCGGTGATGTCGTGCAGGATGCCGACGAAATGGCTGACCTTGCCGCGGTCGTTGACCACCGGGGCGACTTTCAGGTCGTTCCAGAACTCCGAGCCGTCCTTGCGGTAGTTGAGCAGCACCGCACCGCCCTCCTCCTCGGCATGCAGCGCCCGGCGAATGCTTTCCAGGGCCGGCTGGATCGCCTTGGGCCCTTGCAGGAAGCGGCAGTTGCGGCCTATCACGTCTTCGCTGCGGTAGCCGGTGATGCGCTCGAAGGCCGGGTTGACGTAGACGATCGGCTGATCGGGCTGTTCGTTGTCGGTGATGATGATGGCGTTGACGCTGGCCTCCACCGCGCGGGTGCGGATGCGGATATCCAGGTCGAGGCGGCGTTGTTCGCTGATGTCCTGGATCACCGCTATGGCCCCCTGCAGCACGCCCTGCTCATCGACGAAGGGCACCGCCGAGTTGAGGATGGTCTTGCTCGCGCCATCGAAAGCCTGGATGTCGATCACCGTGTTGCGTATCGCCTTGCCCTGTTGCACGGCCCGCACCAGTGGCCAGTCCTGGATCTGCAAGGGCTCGCCATTGTCGGCCCAGAAACCACGGTACTGCTGGTAGTCGGCCTGCTCGCACGGATGGTTGCCGGCCCAGATCAGGCTGCTCTCGGGGTTGCTCATGATCAAGCGGCCGTTACGGTCGGAAACCAGCACGCCCACCGGCAGGCTGTCGAGAATCTTGCGCAGCAGCGTCTCGTTCTGCGCCAGCGCCTGGGTGCGCTGCTCCACCAGTTGCTCCATGCTCTCGAACAGGCGCGCGCGGCCCACGGCCATGGCCAGTTGCCGGCCAATCGAGGCCAAGGCATTCAGCGATTCATCCGGCCAGGGCTGGGTGTTGCGCCGCACCACGTTGAGCATGCCGATGATCTCGCCACCGAGCAGCAAGGGAATGCTGGCATGACTGCCCTCGCCCGCCTGCTGGGCCAACGCCGGGCAGACGCCGATATTGCTGGGCGTCTCCAGGTGGTCACTGAGCCAGGCATGCCGGCATGGGCAGTTGTCGAAGCAGGCGCTCAGGCGCTCGGCGCTGTAGTCCTGGCCACGGCCGCAAGCTCCGGCCAGGCGCGCCGACTCCTCGGGCTGGCCGGTGTCGGTCATCAGCAACCAGGCCGCCACCGCCTCGGGAAACTCCAGAATGCGTTTCAGCGCGGCGTCTATCACATGGGCTTCGGTCTTGGCATCGGTCAGGCCGCTGGTGAAGTGGAACAGGCAGTTGAGCACCGAGTTGTTGCGCGCCAGTTCGTCGTGCTTGGACTGCAACTCGTGGTTCAGGCGTACGCCTTGTTCATAGGTGGAGATCAACAGATCGAGAATCTGCTGACGGCCAGCGGTGATGAAATGCCGCTCGCCCTCCAGCATCACCTCCACGCCCATCTGCACCCGCTCATGGCTGCGCAATTCGAGGTTGACCAGGAAGTAGCGGATGCGCGACATCAGGTACTTCTCGTCGTAAGGCTTGACGATAAAGTTGTCCGCCCCCGAGGCCAGGCCGTGCACCACATCGCGGGCGTCGGCCAGGCTGGTGACCAGAATCACCGGAATGCTGGCGGTGGCCTCGTTGCCTTTCAATTGGCGGCAGAGCTCGTAGCCGTCCATCTTGGGCATCACTATGTCGCTGATGACTATGGTCGGCAGGTGTTCGCCGACCATGGCCAGGGCCTCGAGGCCGTTGCGGGCGATGCGCACCTGGCAACCCGAGGCTTCCAGCAGGTATTGCAGTTGGGACGCCTGGGTGGGGCTGTCCTCGACTATGAGGATTTCGGCGTTGTCGTACATGACTCGCTCCCTCCTTTCACGGCTTGCGGTGTAGCCACCTGGTTGGCTATCGAGTTAAGCAGGTTGGCAATCTCTTCCGGGCTGAGTATCTGGCAGGCCGCCTGCAGATCGATGGCGGCGCGCGGCATGGAGTCGATCAGCGCGCTGCCCGGCTCCTGCACCAGGGTCAAGCCGCCCAGGCGGCGCAGCTCGGCCAGCCCCTGGGCGCCGTCGTGGCCCATGCCGGACAGCTGGATACCGATGGCGCGCCGGCCCAGGTGGTGGGCCACGGAGTGAAACAGGTGATCGGCCGAGGGACGGAACTGCTGCTGCGCACCGGCGGCTTGCAACTGCACCCGCAGCTCTGCACTCACCCCGAACTGCCAGCCTTCGGGGGCCAGATAGAGCACGCCCGGCTGCAGTTGCTGGGCATCCTCGGCGATCTGCACCGGCAGGGCGGACACGCTGGCCAGCCATTGACAGAAACTGGGCAGAAACCCCAGGGCGATGTGCTGCACCAGCACCAGCGCCCAAGGTTGCGCCTGCTGCAGTCCTTGCAACAGGCTTTTCAGCGCCGCCGGACCGCCGGCCGAAGCGCCGATGGCCACCAGCAGGGGCGCGGCGACGCGCGCCTGCTCGATCAGTAGGTGCGCCGCAGCGGCCGCCGTGACCTTCGCGCTCGGCCGGTGGCGGCGTACCACCTTGACCTGGGACAGGCTGCGCAGGGTGCGCAACAGCTCCTCGATGCGTTGCTCGAAGTCCGGCGCATCGGGACCGCGGGGCTTTTCCAGCACGGCCAAGGCGCCGGCGGCCAGCGCGCGCATGGCGGTCGCCGCCTCATGGACATTGGCGCTGGCGGTCAGCACCACCACCGGCAAGGCATAGCGCTCGAGGATACGCGCGGTGGTCTCATAACCGTCGATACCCGGCATATGCACGTCCATGGTGACTATGTCGGGGGTATAAGTCTCCAGCATCTGCAGGGCCTGCGTGCCACTCTCGGCGACGCGCACCTCGAAACCGGCGCCTTCGCACACCGCGCGCAACAACACGCGCAGTACCGGTGAATCATCGACTATCAGCACACGCATGGTGACTGCCCCCCCTCAGATCAACCGCCGAATGGCATCGAGCAAACTGCCCTGCTCGAAGCCGCTTTTCACCAGATAGGCATTGGCCCCGGCCTCCAAGCCCCGGGCGCGGTCCTCCGCCGAACTCAGGGCGGTCACCAGCACCACCGGCAGGCCGAGCAGCTCGCGGTCGGCGCGAATACGGCTGGTCAGGGTGAAACCGTCCATGCGCGGCATCTCCACATCGGACACCAGCAGGTCGAACGGCGCCTGCTTGAGGGCATTCCAGGCCTCCAGGCCATCGTTGGCGGTGGCCACCTGGTAGCCGGCCGCTTCGAGAATCGACTTGAGCAGGCCGCGCGAGGTGAAGGAGTCCTCGGCTATCAGCAGGCGCTGCAGGCGCTTGGCCTCCCTCGGCTGGTTCACCTGGGCCAGGGCGCTGGCGTTGCTGGCCAGGGCGCTGCCGTAGAGATCGCCCGGATGCAGGATGGGCACCAACTGGCCGTCGCCGAGCAGGGTGGCGCCGAGCAGATTGCGCACCCGCAGCAGTTGCTTGCCGAGGTTCTTAACTGTGATCTCCTGATCACCCAGCAGTTCATCCACCAGCAGGACGAAGCGCTCACCGCGCACCTTGAGTAGCAGCAGGAGCAAATCGCCCTCGTCGCGGGCGGGGCTGCTGAGGCCGAGCACCTCGGCCAGGGACCAGACCGGCAACACCTGCTCCTGGAACACTATGGAGGGGCGGTTTTCCAGGTTCTTCAAGGCCTCTGGCGGCAGGCGCAGGCAGCGCTCCACCGCCACTGCGGGTACGGCGAAGATGCGTTCGGCATTGCGCACTATGACCGCGCGGAAGGTCGACAGGCTCAGCGGCAGGTGCAGGTGGAAGCAGCAGCCCTGCCCCGGACTGGACTCCAGCTCGATGCGCCCGCCCAGGCGCTCGACCATCTCTTGCACTATGGCCATGCCCAGGCCACGGCCCGACAGGTCGGTGATCAGCTCGCTGGTGGTCAGGCCGGAGCTGAACACCAGCTTGCCGGCCTCCGCCTCGCTCAGGGCATCGGCCTGCTCCTGGCTGAGCAGGCCGGCGCTCACCGCCTTGGCTTTCAGCTGGGGCAGATCCAGGCCACGGCCATCGTCGCGCACGCTCAGCTCGAAGCGATCCGCCGACTCCTGGAGCAACTCCAGTTGCACCAGGCCGACCTCGGGCTTACCGCAGGCCAGGCGCTGCTGCGGGCTTTCCAGGCCATGATCCAGGGCGTTGCGCAGCAGGTGGGTGAGCGGGGTGCGCAGTTCGTCGAGTATGCGTTTGTCGACCTGCAGGCTGGCCCCGCGCACCTGCAGCTCGACCCGTTTGCCGGCTTGCCGGGCCAGGTCCTGGACCATCGCCGGCAGGCCTTCGACCAGGTGGCTGCCGGCCAGCAGCAAGGTGCTCTGCAGCTCCTCGGTCAGCTCCTCGGACAGTTGCGCCAGGCTTTGCGCCAGATGCTTGCCGGCTTTGGCCTGCTGAAGCGCCGCGAAGTGCAGGCGATCGAGCTGGGCCTGGCTCCAGTCCAGGTAGTCGAACAGCGCCTTGAGCCCGTCGCGGCTCGCCGCTGGCAGGCTGCTCATGCTCTCGCGCAACTGCTGCAAGGCTCCCCCGGCGAGCAGCCGGCGGCCCGCCTGGGGTTCGCAGGCGCCGACATGCTCGCTCAGGCTGCGGGCCAAGGCTTGCGCCTCGAGCCGGTGCTGCAGCAGGCTCTCGCTGTGAAACAGCAGGCTGTCCAGGCGCTGTGTCGCGACCCGTACCGTGCCGGGCTCGTTGCGGGCCACGGGTGCCACCGCCTGAGCCTGGGCGGGCAAGTGCACCGCCTCACCCGCGGCGGCGGCCTCCAGGCTCGCCAGCAGCTGGGTCTGTTCCTCGGCGCCGGGCGGCTGCCCGGCGTGCAACTGCTGCACCATGTCCAGGGCATAACGGCACAGTTCGAGGCGCTCCGCGCTCAGCTCCAGGCTGCCGTGACGCACCTCGCCGAGCAGGCTCTCCCAGGCATGGCAGAGCTGCTCGATCGGCCCCAGGCCCACCGCCCGAGCGGCCCCCTTGAGGCTGTGCACCTCGCGAAACAGCGACTCTATGGCCTCGGCGGAAGCGCCCGCCTCGCGCCAGTTGGCCAACTCGTCGGCGAGTATCGCCAGGCGCTCGTCCGCCTCCTGCTTGAAACTGGCCAACAAGCGTTGCTGCAGGGCTTCGAGATCCAGGCTCATGGCATGCTCACAGTTTGAACTGGGCCGCCAGGCCCTTGAGTTTCAGCCCCAGCTGATGCAGGTTGCGCGCCGCCAGATCGACCTGGCGGGTGCCACCGACATTGTCCTGGCTGGCCTGGCGAATGCTTTCCATGGCGCTGGCGACCTGATCCATGCCCACCAACTGTTGCTGGCTGGTGGCGGCGATCTGCATCGCCATTTCGCTGGACGCCTCGATGCTGCTGCCCAGGCTGCGGATCGCCTCGCCACTGCTCTGCGCCCGCAGGTAGCCGGTTTCCACCGTCTTGCTGCCCTGCTCG